>Ga0116144_10005437_pt1 | contig 11563 bp, 12 predicted proteins | sample AD_UKC035_MetaG_FD_89746 | JGI IMG/M metagenome (GOLD analysis project Ga0116144, IMG submission 89746) | Active sludge microbial communities of municipal wastewater-treating anaerobic digesters from USA - AD_UKC035_MetaG | ecosystem: Engineered > Bioreactor > Anaerobic > Digestate | place: USA... | reverse complement strand
GTAGTTCGTTTGCAAGTGCTGCGTATGCTTTCTGAACATCGAGTCACCTTTTAATAGTTTTAGCTATGGGCAATTATACCACGTTTTTTGTGAGATTTGATACCTTTTTTCAGGGGAGTCATGGGATAGCCTTTCAACCAAACGAGGGCAGACTTAGCTGCCCTCGTTTAGATTTTGCCTCGTGCTTACGCCAGTTTGGTCCCACATTCCGGGCAGAATTTGGCGCCTTTGGCTTCCGCGCCGCAGCTCGGGCAGACGCCGGCGGGCTGGCGCTCAATCTTGGTGCCACATTCCGGGCAGAATTTGGCGCCGTGGGTCTCCTTGCCGCAACTGGGACACGCATCCGCGACGGGCTGCGTCATCAGGCTACCGCACTCCGGGCAGAATTTGGTGCCAGCGGGGGCGGTGGTGCCGTCGTTGGGGCAGCGCGCGAGGCCGGCGCCGGCCTGCTTGACTGCATCGCGCACTTGCTTGAAGGCGTCGCCCAGGCCGAAGGCGCTGGCGAGGCCCTTCAGGGCGGCGCCGGCTTGCTCGCCCTGCGCCTCAGCGATCTCGGCGCGGCGCGGCGTATCTTCTTTGCAGTAACCGCTTTGCTCGTCGAAATCCGACAGGCAGACGATGCGTCCGCAGGTGGGGCACTCGCGGAAACGCGCACTGACCTGATGCCACGCCTTTTCAAGTTGCTGTGGCGTCATGGTGAGTGTGTAACGCGGATTTTCGCGGGTGGCGCCGCTGGCGAGTGCTCCGCCGATGGCCGGAACGTTACGCAACAAGCCGCCCAGGGCTTTGCGTCCGATATCCTGCGCAATCGTCGCGGCTACTTCCGGCTGACTACGGTGTTCACGGTTGCAGGCTTCGCAGTAGAAAATCGCGTAAGGCCCCGAACCGTCATTCCGAATATCATAGTTAGGCATACGAGAGGGTTCTGACATAATGGTATTGTTTACTCCTTTAGAATGGAAATATGGATTTAAACCATTGGCAGGTTTTTAATATTCGCCAATGCAAAATCGGTAACGAGCCGGGCTGGTTGTCCGTCCTGTGCCAGTCCCCAATAAGAAGCGTATTATACGCATCTCGGCGGGGCCGTCAATTTTAAGCCTGGGCTGCTTCGGCCAATATCTCGCGCATTTGGTTGAAGTGCAGGTGGGTGTGATAGGGCAGGCCCTGGAGGATGTTCATGCCGGTCACGAGGTAGGTCCCCTTGTGGGCCACAAAGTCTTCAGGGAGCGTCGCCAACATTCTGAGCGTTTCGATCTCCGCCTGCTTCAGGGCAGCGACCGCGTCGGCGGTGGTGGGGTAGCTGTCGGCGATGGCGCGCACCCACGTCTCGTTCTGGCTGGCCCATTCATCGGTGGTGAGGCCGGCCATGCGCCGCGCCAGCCACATGTGGACGGCGCGCTCGGTGGTGAGCAGGTGCGCGATGACGTGTTTGGCGCTCCAGCGAATGGCGTTGGGCGTCCAGGTCAGTTGGGATTCGGGGACGCCCGACAGAAGTTCGGTGAGGAGCGAATCTTGCTGCGTGTAGTTCTCACGCATGGCGGCGGCGAGGCCGGCCGGCGTCGTTGGGACGTCCGGCCGGGGCCGCGTGGAGAGTTCCATCGAAGTCGTCTGGCGGGCGGCGCCCCGATAGAAAACCACGTCTACCCGGTCGCCGGGCGCGTGCATGTCTAAGACTGCGCCCAACGCCGCCGCGCCGCTGATGGGATAGCCGTCCAGTTCGACGATCACATCATCTTGTTGCAGCCCGGCGGCCTGCGCGCCCATCCCATCCAGCGGGGTGAAGATTTGGAAGCCTTCTGTGATCGGCACGTTCCATTGGCCGGCCAGTTCTGGGGTCAGGTCTTGCCCGTTCAACACGCCGAGAATCGGGCGTTGGGGGGTGCTGTAACCCGTTTCAAGCATTGCCTGCAGGCTGTCCAGGGCGTGCGCCCAGGCGCGGATAAGTCCGGTCTCGGCAGCTTCCCAGGCTTCAACTGTTCCCCGATTGGTGACGGTGAGGATCATTTGGACGCCATCGCCTTCGGCAGCCAGCGCCACTTCAACCAGATTGGGTGGCTCGCCCAGGCCGTTCCAGGTGAAGGCGACGGTCTTGTCTTCCTCCAGCGCCGTGTATTTGCCGTAGGCGCAGTAGTCTCCCGCGCCGATGTACAGATACCCGTCCGGGCGGGGGTCAATTTGCGCTGTATCACATCCCCACTGTTGCCAGGCGATGGCCTGGGTGAAGGCGTAATAGACTTCTGCCGGCGTCGTTTGGATCGTACGGGTGAATTGAACTTGTTGTTTTTCGGGCGTCATGGTTTTTTTCTCCTTACAACATTAGCCAACGAGTTAATTTCATCTTACAGACTTCTCCAAAATTGGCAACTGGCGCCGGAAGCAGCTTTTCACGCCACTGCGACCAGCACCAATCCGGCGGACATCAGGGCGACGCCGATAAGTTTGGGCCGGGGAGACGGCTCTTTGAGCGCCAGCACGCCGACGAGTGCGCCCAGCGGGATGCTGATCTGACGGAAGGCGACCACGTAACTCACGTTGGCGGCAAAGGCCATGGCGATCAACACCAGCGTGTACCCGATGTGGATGCCCGCGCCGGCCAGCGCGGCGCGGCCCCGGTGCACGCGCACGATGTTGCGCCAATGCGCGCGTTCTTCGGCGCGGGCCAGCACCCACAGCGCCAACCACGCCGAGGACATCATCCCTTCAAGAAAGGCGTACTGCATCGTCAGCAGGGTGGACGAAATATTCATCCCCGGCGCGTTCCGCAGCAGCGCGAGCGCGTGGCTGTCGCACAGCGAATAGCCAGTCGTGCCGAGCGCGGCGACCAGGGCCAGCCGCGTGGTCGCTTGCGCGTAGTTGCGCGGGCGGAAGTCGGACAGGCGCGGCAACGGCAGGATGAGGCTGCCGATCACGATGAGGCCCATGCCCCCCAGCGCCAGCAGCCGTAGGTCCGCGCCGAGGGCGAGGTTGACGAGCGCCACCCACACCACCGGCGTCGCCCGCGCCAGCGGATAGGCGATGGACATGTCCCCGTTCCGGTACGCGCCGGCCAGCCCGGCGTAATACACCGCCTGGAAAATCCCGGTGATTCCCAGCCAGCACCACACCTGCGTCGGATATGCGCCCAGCGCTGGCAAGCCGATCAGGATCGCCGGCAGAAGCAGCAGGCAGCCGAGCGTGTTCGCCAGGAGCAGGAATGCCGCCGTAGGATGTTCACGTTTGTTGATGAAGTTCCAGCCGACGTGGGTGGCAGCCGAAACAAGAATTAACAGAACCGCAGTAATGGACATAGGAGCCTTCCGAGAATGGGATGGGGATTACCAAGAGGGGAAAGTTCACCGCAGAGGTGGGACGCACTTAGGCGGTTCTCACAGCGTATTTGTCGCGTAAATCTAGCATTGGGGCTGTTCCTAAGTGCGTCCCACCTTAAGCGTAACTACTATAAATTTTCTCCGCGTCCTCCGCGTCCTCTGCGGTGAAAGAATATGTGTCGTTCAGAGTCCGATGCGGGATCGGAATTCCGGCACGCCCTTGATGCCCGGCAGCCGGAGCCTGAACAGCGCGCCCGCGCCCGCGCCTTCAATTGCTTTGCCCTGGAGGTTGGCCGTGGTGACGTACATATCGCCGTAATCGTCGCCGCCGAAGCTGACGCAGGAGACTTTCTTCGCCGGGAAGAAGACGCGTTGCACCTCGACGCCGTCGGGCGTGTAGCGCACCAGGCAGCGTCCATCCCAACGCGCGCCCCAGACGTAGCCTTCGGCGTCCACCGTCATTCCGTCGGGATGGCCTTCGCCCTCGCCCTGCGGCACACGCGCGAAGTCGCGCCGGTTGGTGATCGCGCCGGTCGCCGCGTCGTAGTCGTACCGGTAGATGACGTGCTTCGTCGTGTCGGTGTAGTACATCCCCTGGCGATCCGGCGTGAAGCCCAGCCCGTTGGAAACGCCGACGCCGTCCACTACCTCGGTCAGCGCGCCGTCGGGGTCCAGGCGGTAGAGCCGCCCGGAACGCTTCGGGGTGGGCATCGTGCCGCAGAAGACGCGCCCGGCCGGGTCGGCGATCACGTCGTTGAAGCGGGTGCCGCGCTCGGCGGGGATTTCGTCAATGACGGTTTCCAGCGCACCGTCGCGCCAGAGCTGCACGGCGCCCTTGTCCCTGAACAGCAACAGCGCGCCGTCGGCCTGGATCGTGAAGCCGCCGATGGGCCGGCCTTCGTGGCACATCTCGTGCTGCCCGGTGGCCGGGTCATAGCGGAACAGCCGCCCGTTGGGGATGTCCACCCAGTACAGGCGCTTCTCGTCGGGATGCCACAGCGGGCCTTCGCCGGTTTTGCAATTGTAGTCAGCGATCAGTTCGGGTTCGATCATGGGTTTCTCCTTCAAAACAGTCTTTTCGTCGAGTAGTCAGATAGTCAGGTTGTCAAAGGCCCTGTTGAATTTTGTACCAGGAATGAGTCATTGGTTTTCAGAGTCACCAATAGCCTTTGGTGTGCGCGCAACATGTTGGGGTGAACCGGTACGTTCATTTCGTCAAACCATTGAATGAGCCAGCCCGTTTGCAGGAAGGCGGCTTCTTCCAGACGCCCGGCGTAGGCGGCTTCGCGTAGCCGGGGGAGGCCTTTGGCTAGCAGGCTTACAGCGCTCCAGTTGCGCGTTGGCTCAAGAAGGTCGGCGAAGCGCAGGCACCAGCAGAGGGGCGAATCAAAAGCGTCGCCATCACCGCAATAGGTGTGCATAGTGATGGCATCGAGGATGAATGAATCGGTAATCCCCAATTCCCGCTGTACAAAGTAGGCGCCCACCGGCCCGTGAAGGTAATAGGTGTAGTCCCGTTCACAGGCATAGTGGATTTCGATAGGGGCTTCTCGCAGAATTTCTGCTTGCTCCTCGGGTGTCAAGTCTTTGGCCGCGTCGTGGAGCAGCCCGGCGGTCAGCGCGGTTTCTGGCGAGATGGCGTAGACTCCCGCCAGCTCCCCCATCACTTGCATCACGCCCAGGGAATGGGCCAGACGCTTGGGGGTTAACACTTTTTCGAGAAAGGGCAGGTAACGGTCGGCAATCAATGCTACTACCGGGTGCAGCCCAGTTTGGCGCCCAATTCGCGGAGCGAGGGGTTGGCGAGGATTTCGCCATCGGGCATGACGAAGGTGGGCACCAGCCAGTCTTTGCCGCTGAGCGCCAGCAGCGCGTCCATTGCCTCCGGGTCGCCGTTGATGTCCCGGTAGACGTACTCTACCCCATGCCGATCCAGATAACGCCGTGCCATCATCACATCCGGGCACCAGCTTGCGCCATACATCACCACTGCGGATTCTTCGGTCATTGTCTGCCTCTGTATTGTGAATTACGAATTACGAATTACGAATTGTGATCCAAAATCAAACGTATTCCATCGGAGCGACGAAAACGGGGATGGGCAGCAGGGCGCGCAGTCCTTCCGGGAGTTGCGCCTGCGCCGCGATGGGCGGGCCGCCGAGGAACAGCCGCGCCGCTTCCCCCACCGGCATTTCGAGGTGGGTGGTCGCGCGCCGGTCGCGCTCGATGCTTACAATGCCATCTTCGACGGCAATGTGGGTGACGCTCAAACGATCGCTTTCCTGGACGCCGATGGATATAGCGAAGTCGCGCAGGGCCGCCGCGCGTTGGTTCAACACTGGCTGCGCCGCCGTGAGCAGCGCCGCGAGGTCGTTGATGCGGTACATGTGGTTGTTGCCCGCGCTCCAATAGGAGACATGCGACATCAATCGCCCCAACCGTTCTGCATCCCACGCGGAAAGTTCCCAGACCGCCTCGTCAAAGGCTGTCCAATTCAACATGGCGCGAATCATCCCCACCTCATTGCCGGAGGTCGAGACCAATTCCACGATGGTCAATCGCTCCCCCCAGCTTTCGGTGATGGCGTACCCATCCGCCGCCAGCCAGAACCGCATCCCGGCTTTCTGAATCTGATGTTCCAGGTCCGGGCGTAGCGGGTGGCAGGTGGGGAGCGATTGCAAGCGGGCGACAATTTCCAATGCTTCTTCGGGCAGGACTTCTTCAAGCGTTACCGGCTGCACCTGTGTCCGATCCAACGAGCGCGCCGAGAATTTCAGTTGATAGAGCAATCCGGCCATCTCCCAGCCGAAAGCGCCGTACCGCTGGCGGTCGCCCCCCAGCCACGAGATCGGATACGCCAGCCGGCGCATCTCGCCGATGATGTGCGGCAGCAGTTGCGACATATAGCCCTTGCCGCGCGCATCGGGGGCGGTCGAAACTGCGCCGATGCCGCCGATGCGCAGTCGCACGCCCGCCGCGACCGTCTCGATGGGATACAGGCCGACATGGGCGGCGATGCGGCCATCCGCTTCCACCACGTAGGCCCACCCGCAGGCTTCAGGGGTGGGGCGGTACAGGTGCGGGTAAGTGCGAGGGAAAAAGCCTTTAGGGATGCCAAAGGCGCGCTCGATGAAGCGGATGAACGCATCAAATTCTTCAACACGGAGGTTGCGAATGACAATAGACATAGTGAAACTATCCTCTGCGAGTTGCGAGTTAGGAATTGCGAGTTAGGAGTTGCGGGTTAGGAATTGCGAATGGCAAATCCAAGATCCAAAATTACGACACGCGCCGCCCGCCCTTGAGTTCGCTTGCGAGCTTGTCGAAGGCTTCCCAATCGCCTTTGGCAGCCAGCGCGGCTTGCTCCGGCCAGGTGGTCGGATCGAGGAAACGCAGCTTGGCCGCATCGAGGATTGCGCGCAGCCGCGCCACGTCGGTCTCGGCCAACTGCGCAAAGGTGCTGATGCCGGCCGCCTCCAACACGCCGGCCACTTTCGGGCCGATGCCTTCGAGCCGTTTCAGATCGTCGGGCTTCGCGGGAGCGGCGGGCGGCTCGACTTCGGCAGGGGCGGCGGGCGCTTCGACTTCGGCAGGGGCGGCGGGCGGCTCGACTTCGGCAGGAGCGGCGGGCGGCTCGACTTCGGCAGGGGCGGCGGGTATCTCAATCTCGACCGGCGCTGCCGTCCTCACTGCCGGTGCGTCTGACACGGCGAACTGAACTTCTTCGGCTGCGACGGCGACCGTTGGCGGCATCACGGCGACCGGTGTCGCCGGCGGCGTCGCGGCGGCCGGGGCGCTCGGCGACGCCACGGCTTGCGGCGGGATTGTGATGGCGGATGTCGCTCCGGTTGGCGCGCCTGTTGCCTCTGGCTCGCCCATCAGTGTGGACTTTGGCTCTTGGCGCAGCCGCAGCCACCAGACGAGCAGGATCACCAGGAGCAAGGGGAACACGATCAGCACCACAAGGCCCAGGAGACATAACAATGCGCGTAATAGAAACATGCGAACCTCCTCTTTGAAAATGAATCGTTGGAACGTTTCAACGTTGAAACGTTGTTTTTCCTTACTGCGTGATCCCTCAGAATGGCTTTTTTGTCAGGCGATCAACGCAGCGATGGCGGCTTCTGCGGCCTGCGCTTCTTCGGGCGACAGCGCGCCGATTTCGAATTCGGCGCAGAATTGCTCACCGGGAGCCAGGAAGCACACATTGCCTTTCGCCTTTTCGGCAGTGTAGCCTTCCGGCTCGCACGTTCCCGCTTCCACCAGGGCGATGGCGTCCTGATCGGGTGTGCGCGAAATCCAACGGGTGGCCTTGGGCAGTTGCGCCGGGCGATGGCGGATGACATCGGCCTGCCCGTCGGGATGGATTTGCATGGAGTGCGCCCAGCCGTCGGCGTCCGCCAGGTAGTCAATGAAGAACACCGCTTCGGGGTCGAAGGCCAGATCGGGGGTCAGGACGTGATGCTTCTCTGGATGCCGCCCCAATTCCTGGATGAAGTCCACGTAGCCGTGGCCGGGGGTGATGTGGGATGGGATGCTCTTCCGCACCCGCACGTGCTCTGGCGTCGGCTGCGCGCTGTAAACCAGCCGCCCGTGGTTCACCGGTCTGAAGTTGACGTGCGCCAGGTACATCAACACCTGCGGCGACTGTTTCAGGTTGGTGATCGTCATCGCCATTTTGAACAGGGTGCGGCCGGCGTAGAGTCGCACCAACGGCTCGGCGACGTAGTTGTGGGCGAAGGCGACCGTGTGCTGGTATTCGCCGCCCAGGCCGACGTAAGGGCCGTCTTCGTCTTCCCCGACGACGACGTAGGCAGTCTGGTAGGGCGCGTTGGGCAACTCGCCGTGCAGTGGATGCGTGTCCTGCGGGCCGGGGCCGCCGTTTGCGGTGGCGCCGCAGTGCTGCACGAAGCCGCCGAAGGTGTCCAGGAAGACCCGCGTGGGGTAGGGCTGATCGAACATTGTCTTCATCGTCAGATCGCGCCCGTTGAACGCCGCCGACCAGACTTGCTGGCCCTGGTAGGGCAACAGCACCAGTTCGCCCACGTCGCTGACCAGGCTCAGGCCGCACACGCCCGTGTCGAAGCGGAAGGTGAACACAGACAGGTCGCCCCATTCCACCAACAGCTCTTCATGGTCAGAGAAAAACTTGGGCGCGAGGTAGATAATGGATTCAAAATCGTTCATAACGGTCCTCCCTTTGAGACTCAGCGGATCGGCGGATCAGCGGATCAGCGGATTGGCGATTCTTGATTCATACTCCTTTTAGCTCCACAGCCGATCCCAGGAGCGTTCTTTGTCCCAGTCGTCCGTCGGCTCGAAGTAGCCGGGCTGGTCAGGATCAATGAATTCGCGGAGCGCGGCCTCGTTGAGGTCGGCAAAGCCCAGGCCGGGCGTCTCCGGCACCTGGATGTAGCCCTGCTGGATCAGGGGATTGGGCAAGCCTGTCACCAACTCGTTCCATTTCGGCTCGTCCACCGAGTGATTTTCCAGCACCAGGAAGTTCTCTGTGGCGGCGGCGCAGTGGACGGCGGCCAGCGCGGCCACTGGCGAGCCGGCCATGTGCATCGCCATCGCAATGCCGTGATCTTGCGCCAGATCGCCGATCTTCTTCGTCTCCAGGATGCCGCCCGACGAGGCGAGGTCCGGGTGGATGATGGAGACGGCGCGCGACTGGAACAACGGCATAAAGCCTTCCTTGAGGTAGATGTCCTCGCCGGTGCAGATGGGGGTCTTCACGGCGCGGGAGAGCGTCACGTACTGATCGGGGAACTGCCAGGGGAGCATGTCCTCGTACCAGGCCAGCGTGAACACGTCCAATGCCTGTCCCAGGCGGATGCACGATTCCAGCCCGATGTGACCGAAGTGGTCAATCGCCAACGGGACTTCGTAGCCGATGACGCTGCGCACATCGTCCACGTACTTGCACAGGAGGTCAATGCCTTTCTCTGTGATCTGGATGCCGGTAAACGGGTGCATGATGTGGTAGCTTTTGAGCGTGTCCGGGAAGCCGATGAGCGCGTCGGGCGTTTCGCGCAGCAAGCCGATGCCCAAATCCATCTTGAGGAATTTGAAGCCCTGCTCCATCCGCCCCTTGAGCCGCTTGCCCATCTCCTTGCCGTCGGGGACGCTGTCGGTGTCGCTGTAGCACAACACTTTGTCGCGGAACTTGCCGCCGGCCAGCATATAGGCCGGGACGCCGTAGGCCTTGCCCGCCAGGTCCATCAACGCCATCTCGATGGCGCAGACGCCGCCGGCCTGCCGGGCGTGATAGCCGAACTGCTTGATTTTGCGGAAAACCTTGTCCACATTGCAGGGGTTTTCGCCCAGAATGCGGCTTTTGAGCATCAGTGCGTAGGTCTTGCTCGCGCCGTCGCGCACCTCGCCGTAGCCGACAAGGCCCTGGTTCGTGTCAATGCGGATGAGCGAGCAGCGCATCGGAATCCCCTTGAGATTCACCACGCGCATATCGGTAATCCGCAAATCCGACGGACGGGAATGTTGATTGACGTGTTGTTCACTAAGGGTGGTCATACTGTAAGTCTCCTCTATTAAAGATGATTTACCACAAAGGACACAAAGGACACTAAGAATTAAAGGACAATGCGGCGCACACCTTCTTTCAAGTGCGGTGCGTTGAAGTTGATGATGAAACCGAGTCTCAATCCAGTGGCTTTGAGATAAGACATCAACTGGGCTTGATGCATAGGATGAATGGTCTCTACTGCTTTGATCTCGGCAATCACCAAGCCACCAATCAACAAATCGAGGCGTTGCTCCCCTATCTCGAGTTCTTTGTAGCGCACGTTGATCGGTTTTTGCCGTTCAAATGGCGTTTGCCGCAATGTTAGTTCGTGGCACAGGGCCTCTTCATAAGTTCGTTCTAGAAATCCGGCTCCTAAAATTGTATGGACTTCAAAGGCCGCATCCAGTAACACTTTGCCCCATTGTTCAGCCTCCGCCGGAATGGGCGCATAATTTGCTACAGTCTTTCTCACTTTCTTTGTGTCCTTTGTGTCCTTCGTGGTTTGTATTTAAAATCCTGCGTAATTTCAGCTTGCAAGCGATTCCCACAGAAAATCATACGCCCGCCGCCCGCTGATTTGGTGCCGCCCCTCGAAGTAATCCGTCTCCACTTGATCCGCCGCGCCGAAGACGCTGTAGACGGCGCGGGCGCGATCTACGCTGCGGCACACGGCTTCGATGGGGAAGATCGGATCGCGCGTGCCGGCCTCGATGAGCAGCGGGCGCGGCGCGATCAGGCCGACGAGATCGTACATCTCGCCGAAGCGCCCCAGGCCGGGGACGAAATTGCAGGCGCAGTGGTGCATTGCCAGGATGCTGTCTTTGAAGGTGCTGTAGTAACCGCTGACGACGCTCGCCTTGATGCGTGGGTCGAGGCATGTCGAGAAAAACGTGTGCATCCCGCCGCCGGAAATGCCCATCGCGCCGAGGCTGGTTATGTCGGCGTCGGCGCGCAGCTCCAGATAGTCCACCAGCCGCAACCCATCGTGGACGCGCAGCCCCACCATCGAGCCGCCGAGGTGGAACGCCAGCTTGGCCGCGTGGTCGCACGAGGTCGGCGCTTCCTGCCCGATGCGCGGGTTCAGGTACGAGAAGTCCGTCTGCCGCTCGCCAAAGCACGAAATCTCCGGCGCGGCCACCATGAATCCCTGGCGGCACAGCGCCACGGCGAAGTCCTTGTGGTAGCCGTCGGGCGTGTCGCGCTCCTCGCCGTCTTCCCACAGGCCGACGATGTCTCTGACGCCGTAGCCGTGTCCGTGGAAGGCCACCACCACCGGGTACGGCGGCGTCGCCATCTGGGGAACCAGGATGTACACCGGCATCAACGTGTAGGCCGAGGTGCGCAGCAGCCATTTCTCGCGGACGTAGTCGCCTTTGTACACCGTCTCCAACAACTGCGGGTTGAGCGGGGCGGGCGGCAAGTCGGCGAAGCCCAACGTCTGCCGCAGGGCGGCGCGTGTGGCCTGTTGCCAGGTTTGGGCCTCCGCGACGGTGTGCGCCTGGAAACGGTAGGGCGCGGCCTCCGGCGTGTATCGCTGCCAGAGGGCGTGCGCGGGCTGTAAATCAACGATGGCTTGGGGATTTAAGTGCGTGGTACTCATTGACTCCTCTGAAAATAGCCACAGAGATCACAGAGTTCACAGAGAAAACCCTTTGTGTCCTTCGTGTCCTTTGTGGTGAAAATTTTCATCCAACCGCTGGTGAACCGCCGGTTAATGATGAATTCC
>Ga0116144_10005435_pt1 | contig 11564 bp, 7 predicted proteins | sample AD_UKC035_MetaG_FD_89746 | JGI IMG/M metagenome (GOLD analysis project Ga0116144, IMG submission 89746) | Active sludge microbial communities of municipal wastewater-treating anaerobic digesters from USA - AD_UKC035_MetaG | ecosystem: Engineered > Bioreactor > Anaerobic > Digestate | place: USA... | reverse complement strand
GTTTTCGCAAAGATTCAACCCGATTTTCTGGCTTAATCCCGCCCGCCACAAATTCTGGTTGAATCTTTGCGAAAACTATGAAGCCTCAGATAAAAAAGTTGAAGCGCTTATACTGCGCGGTGACCACCTTGACGCTCATTCGCACAGTGACAAATTCGAGCCAGTTGCACCATTGCCGTTAAATCTGCAGATCAACAGACCTCTGATAGATTTTCCCGAAATCCAGTTTCCGGTTTTTCATGCGGCAAGCAGATTGCAGTATTCATGGGCTTCCGAGCCTGGCGAGATTTTTTCGCCATTTTTACTTACCGGTGACAATGGTGTTGGCAAGAGTATTTTTGCCCGCCTTCTTGCCGGCATTTTACCGGTCAGCTCCGGTAGAGCCTTTATCGTGAACTCTGATGGCAACAGCATGGTCAGGCTTTTGTTTCAGGAGTCGATTACCCAGCTGTTTGCCCTGGCTCCATCCGAGTATCTCATGAGAGTGTTTTCAGCCTCTAAAGAGCTTTTTGAACAGGTAACCCGGCTTTTTCGCGAACTCATGCAGTCAGTGTGTTCCGGGAAATCTTCAGATGACACTCGGGTATGGAGTTCTCTGCTGGCTGGCAAAGCCTGCTTGATAGCCGCCAGACTTGTCGAAAAACCTGCTCTGCTCCTGCTCGATGAGCCCGGCTGGGGGCTGTCGCGGCATGATGCCGGAAAGCTTGTTTTTAACACATGCAGACTTGCCCACCAGCTCGGGACCGGCGTCGGAATCATATCGCACCAGCCTGAATGGCACGATTTTACCAGGAGTAATCTGAAGTTGAAACAGATCGAACCTGAACAGGTCGAGATAAGCCATGAACGCCTTTGAATTGCCGGCATTTCTCAAACTTCAGCATTTGCGGCCATGGTGGCTGAAAATTGCCGTTCTCATGCTGATCGGCTATCCTCTTTTCTCAAATCGGCCGGCCGCCTTTATTGGTGCTGCTATGGGGCAGCATCTACCCGAAACTCTCGGGCCAATGCTTGCCTGGCCATTGATAACTTTCTTTGTCTGGGCCTGCTGTCTGCCCTCTCTCGGAACGGCAAAACTCCTCGATTATCTCGCTGCCGCTTATGCCATGGCCATTACGACAGTTGTCAGCGGCGCAGTTCTTCGCCTGGCCCTGCCGGCTATTTTCCCTGCCGATACTGCTGACAACTTTCGCCTGTTGCGCGTCTATTTCAATATTCTTGCTGTCTTTCCTTATTCTCTGACCTTTTTGAACTCATTTTCGGTCAGTAACCTGATGAACAGACTCACCAGAACACGCGGAAGATTCAGGGAAGCTGGTCTGCATCTTGCGCTGGCACTGCGGATCTGTCAGCATGTTGGGGAAGTCATTCCGAAGATGCTTCTCGTCTGGCGCGAAGAAAACCCCGACCTGCTGCTGCCGCGCTGTCGAGATGACTGGTATGGCATTTCACCACTTGTAAAGTGGCCAATGTGGTTTGTTCGAAGTATTTCGCAATGGATTTTTGCCTGCATAATTCTGACTTTTGAGCCGATTCCTGTTATGGTTAATGAAATTGAACAGATAGATGAAAGTAGAGATTCAGATGCCCCGGATAAAGTCTAAATTTGCAGAAACCGCTGTGATTGCGGCGCTTACTGCATTGACCGCCGTAACCACAATGCTGGTGCGAGTTCCGATTCCGGCAACCAACGGTTATTTCAATATTGGTGATGTTTTTATCATTCTCGCCGGTCTCTGGCTTGGTCCTCGTGCCGGGTTTATTGCCGGCGCCTTTGGTTCAGCCATTGCTGACGCAATAGGTTTTCCAGTCTATATTCCGGCGACTTTTATTGTTAAGGGCTTTGAAGGCTGGATCACCGGAATCATTGCACGAAACTCCGCCTCAAACTCCCTGGTTCGACCGGTAACGGCGGCTTTGGTCGGCGGTTTCTGCATGGTAGCCGGCTATTACCTTTTTGAGGCCTTTATTTACCCGCTGCTCGGCCGGCAGATTCCGATGTTCAACATTACTGACCCCGGAGCGGCCTTTATTGCCCTTTTGCCCAATGCTATTCAGGGGCTGTCCGGGATAGTCGGTGGCCTTGCTCTCTGGAAAGCCATGACTGCCGGTTCGCAAAATCTTGATACCAGTGACAACCAGTCGCTTTCGGGCAAACATGGTTGACCACCGCATGCTTTATTGATAGGGTTTATATATGCAGAATAAGTTAGAAAAGATTTTTTATGATTACATCGACGCGCTGGCAACCCAGAGCTGGGAAGCCGCCGCCCCTTTTTTTCACCAGCGCGCCACGGTGATTTTTACCGAGGCTACCTATTACGGTAAAGAGCAGGTTTCAGGTGCCATCGGCAAGACTTTTTCGATAATCAGAGACGAAAGCTTCAATATTTCCAACCTGAAATGGAACATAATTACCGAAAATTTTGCCTCAGGCACATTCGAATATGTCTGGTCGGGTACCCTGCAGGGCAAGCGTTTTACCAATCCCGGCCGCGCAACTGTCGTCTGGGTTTGCGAAAATGGCAACTGGCAGATAATTAACGAGCACTTTGGCCCGATGCCGAAGTAGTCTCTCAATTACAAGGAGAAAACCATGAGTGAGAAGTTGAAACGTGCTTTGAACGGCCTCAAACGTGAATGTCTGAGGGTTTCTCCAGATAAACCCGGTTTTAACGCAAAACTGGCGGTTGATACCAGATTCGGTGGTCCGGCTTATGCAGAGGCCGGCGAAAAAGCCCCGATCTGCCCCGGTTGTAACAAACCGCTCAGTTTCGTTTTTCAATTTTGCCCGCCGCAACCAGGTAAAAAGGCGAACGGGCCTCTGCACTGCGTTTTCTACTGTTTTAATTGCATGCCAATCGGCCGCCCCGCAGAAGAAAAGGGCCAGTGGCTGATTAAAACCTGGCAGACCCCGGCGGCTGAAAAGTTCGTCGATGGTATTGGCGTTGACAAGAAATTTAAACCCTGCTCATGCTCTCTCACAAAGGTTGCAAATCTGCCTGATTACGAGTCGCTTGAAGCGAATTACCCTGAAGTGGCAGCCCTTTGCGAAGAAATCGACGGCGAAGATCCGGTCAGCATCTACGAAGAAATCGGCCAGGAAATCGGCTGTGAAATGGAACCATTCACCAGCATAGGTGGCTACCCGATCTGGATTCAGGGTGAAGGCACTCAGGTCTGCCCGGTCTGCGGCAAACCGGCTGAATTTGTTGCCCAGATAGATTCTGAATCTGGCGCTGGGCTGATGTGGGGTGACGCAGGCTGTCTCTACATTTTCCGCTGCCCTGAGCATAAAGATGGTTTCGCCATCGAAATGCAGTGCTTCTAACGCAGGTCGCAAAGCTCGTAGATGTTATATTCGCGGGCTTTGCCCTTCAGTGAGCAGCGCCGCAGAAAATTAACCCGGCCCTTGCCTTTGAGCAGCCGCATGGTAGTGCCCGAAATGATTATTCCGGTATTACTGTCGGCTGCTTCTACTTTCAGGCGGGCAGCCAGGTTAACCGGGTCGCCAATCACTGTGTAGTCCAGCTTTCCCTGATACGAACCGATTTTGCCCGAAATGACGGTGCCGGATGAAATGCCGGCATAAATGCCTGTGCCCATAGAGTTTGCAGTTGCTTCTGCCAGCTCTATGGCTGTCTGTGAGGCACGCAGTGCATGTGATATGCTGTCTGTCGGTGAGCTTCTAAATACCAGCATCAGAGTGTGGTTGAGAATCTTGTCGATACTGCCACCATGCTTTCTGACTATCTGATCGCCGATGCCGATATACTGATTCAGTATCTTGATACTTTCGGCAGCGCTGCAACCCGCGGTCAGTTTCTGATAATCGCTGATGGCCGCAAAAATAATGGTTGCTTCACGATATTCACCACCTGGCGCAAGTTTTTCGCTGCTTGTGTCGGCAATATCAGAAAAAGCGTCATCAGATAAATAGTCTTTTAACATGTCGCGCTGCTGCAAACCGGTAACCAGGCGTGAAAAACTGAGATTGAGGTCAGTAAGTTCATCGCCTGTGTTGAGCTGCAGAGACCAGTTGTTACTGCCCCTTGCGATCTGTTCGGCGCAGCCGGCCATGGCCATGACCGGCTGCACAAAAAACAGGTCAAGTAACCGGTTCACCAGATAAAAAACGGTCAACAGATAAATTATACTTCCGATGGCTGCCAGAAAGGTGTTGCTGAAAGCAGTTGTGGCACGTATTGGAGTGGCAAGCGCAATTGCATTGTGGGGCATGCCATTATTGAGCCGGTTTATCAGTATTTCTTCGTTTCCCTGCAGATTTTTGATAATTTTCGTTTCTGATTTCTGGTTTTCGGCTGCCATAACGATTTGAGGCTGCCGGGCATAGCCGCTGCCCTGCCATATATAGGGCAGACCGGTTTTTTCAACCGGCGTAAAAGCATAACGGATCAGGTATCCGCCGAAAACTTCAGAAAAGTTTTCTTTGGCAAAAACGCTCTGATTAAAGTAGGTGCGCAATACCGGTGCCGGCTCACAGCGACTGAAAACAAGACCAAGAGTTGGTTGATCTGCTGCATTCTCGTCAACCACTCTTGTATTAGAGATCCGGACGGGGAACCCTGACTGATCTATGTTGAAAAAGGAACCGTTTGCCACCAGAGAATCACCGATAAGCGAAATTTTCAGCAGTGCCCCAGGCAGTTCAATCTGATCCTGGCGTCTGCGCTGCAAAGGCGGGCGTTCCCGCAGCAGTTCAAGAGCTTTGCGTGGAAAAAACTTTTCGACGACTTCTGAAGAGTCGTTTCCTGATTCAATAGAGCTTCTTTGCGGAAAATCGAGCACCAGCTGCCCGGAACCGCTTTGCAAAGCCATTCTGGAAACTGGTACCTGCTGCCCGATGGCTTTGAAGATCCTTATGATTTCGTCTTCATCGCTGATGTTTTTTGCGTTGATCTGCTGTGAATGAATTGAAATGCTGTCTTCTATCCAGGTCAGATACTGGTCCAGTTCATTGTTGACCGTGGCAAGGCGCGTATTAACGTGCTGCAGCATGTTTATTTTTTTGAGAAAGACCTCGTATTCCTGATGCAGATAAAAAATTGCCGCGAAAGAAACGAACGGAAAAACAGCGGCAACCATTGTAGAAACCAGAATTCTGCGCTTGAAGCTTATTTCGAGACTGATTCCGAAAAGCATGAAATGCAGGCAGAGAAGCCATGAAGCGCCGAGAATCGCCGCCGCCAGAAACTTCAGCCATGGCCTGATTCCCGAAAAAGGGTGCTGCATGGCTGACAGGGGCAGATGATACTCGTTGAAAAACATGCAGTTCGCATCAGGATTTCGCAGAGTATAACCGCCGCCATGGAGAACATGCCTGATATAGCGTTGATCGGCCGGCGCCGTCAATACGATCCGGTCGGGCAGCCTTGTTATGCCGCTGTGTTCAATTGCCGGCATTTTTTCGTATTTTTGAATATGCATGGGCTTAGCTACAGTGCGGCATTTCGGATACTTGTGTCTGACCTCATTGTTCAAAAAAGCATCTGACAATTCTCTTCCTCGAAAAATGCCTATAAAACCAGCAAACTCCGGGGTGGGTTGTACAAATTCACAATATATGAAATACAGGTCGCCACCAAAATGAACCGAATGATTTTTTACCACCCTGTCAGGTCTCAGAGTCACCGGCGTGATGGTTTTAAACAACTGCTGAATCGACAAGGCGTTGCGTCTTTTTTGATCGCTTTGAAAATGAAACTGCTCGAGGTTTTTTACCGGCGACTGTTTTCGGCTGTCGAGCCATGGTAATTGCCTTTTCAGTAGTGACGCAGGCGGAAAAACGACTCCAGCAAGATCTTCTGCCCGGTAGTAATCTGCAGTCAGCTTTTTGCGGTCCTGATCAAAAAAGACTGTCATGATACACCTGCCGCCGATCAACCCGCTGATCTGACGGCTGAGGCCGCTCCGGTCTGTTTTATTACCCGGCACTGGAACAATCTGCGCAAGCTGCCTGAGCCGGTTGCTCAGAAAATTTTCAATTACCTGGGCACCCTTGTAAGACTCCAGCTGGTTAAAACCTTCGGCAAGCTGCTCTGACTCTGCAAAAACAGAATATTCGCCAAGAAAATAGTCTAAACACCAGAAAGAACCGATAACCGGCAGCAGAACAAGGAGCAGCCAGGCCAGAAAAATTCTGGTACCCGGCACCTTTACTTTCTGGCTTATCAGTTGTGATTCCTGCCTGTTCATATTAATTCAACCGTTTCCTGGTCAAAGTCTCTGACGACAAAGGCTGGTGCTATTTCTTCTGCCGTCGCCCGGCACAGCAGAATTCGCGAGGCGCACCCGGCGGTTTTGCTTTCAATGCTGGCAGCATCTTCAACCACGCTGCCGATTACCGTAAAGTCCTTGCGACCGGTTTCTGTGCCTATGCTGCCTGAGATCGCCATGCCGGTTGCCATGCCGATGCCGTTTTCTATTGTAAACAGACCATTAGCCAGTCGGTCGCTGTTAAAAGTCGTCAGACGCTCCCGCATCTCTCTGGCCGCCTTACAGGCTCTTATAGCCGCATTTTCGCCATGACTGTCGTGGTAGAAAATCGCCAGAATCGCGTCTCCGATATATTTGTCGATTATTCCACCGTTCGCGGTTATTAAGCTTTCCATAACGGTAAAATACGAATTCAGCATTTCGACAACCTCTGCCGGGCTGAATTTCTCACTTATACTGGTAAAACCCCTGATATCAGATGCCAGCACCGTAATCTTTACCGTCGTATCTTCAGATCTGGCAAAGTCCGTCTGGCTTTGAATTTGCTGTATCAGCTTGTCTGAGACGTATCTTTTGATCATTTCTCTTTGTCTGAGGGCGTTTGACATTTCATTGAAGGCCTGGGTCATCTGTCTGAACTCGTCACCAGAAAAATTGGCGATAAAGACCCCATAATTACCGCGTTCTAGAGAGGTGACGCCAGCATTGATTATTCTGACCGGCTCTTTGACAAAAACCGCTATAATTGCCGTAATGAAATAGAGAACAATAATTGCATAGCCAAGCAGCACCGGAAAAGTCATGAAAGTTGCCAGACCGGCGAGCCCTTGTCCCCGACTGCGGCAGATTGCGGCAAAAACTGCCGTCTCACCCTCTTTGAAGCGCCAGGCCCTTATGCCGATTGAATTGCCCTTGCGGGTAATACTGTAACCCAGATCACGGCTGGAAATAGCTCGTTCAAAAGTTTTGGTCATCTCTTCAGACAACAGAGCCTGGTCGGGCCAGGCAAACATGTGCAGACTGAAAAATTTTCGCAGGCGAACTCCAAAGTCGATATCACAATATTTGAATTTTTTCATGAACCAGCCGGGCAAATTGTTTTTAAACCATGTCAGATAACGGTGAACATGCTCATCACCGTTGCTGACACGATGAAGCAGCAGTTGATACTTTCCCTGCCGGTTTTTGACAATGTAAATGGCTGAACGGCTGGTGTCAGCGGAGTGGGATATTTCCCGCTGAACGGTGCTTTCGTGTGGAATCCATTTCTCTTCAAGTTCCTGAGTAATGTAGTTGCCCATCAATCCCAGGGTCATGACACGGCTGAAATCATTACTGGTGTTTCTTTTTGTCTGGCGCAGAATTCCCAGTGAATCCATGAATTTGTTGACAAGGCTTTGGATGAGCCTGTTTGCATGATCAGCTCTCAACCACATGTCGTATTGAAAATGCTCACCGGTTTCAAACGTGGTATTGATTGAGTTGATCCAGGTTGTGGCCCATAGCAGATCGTCACCGGCAACAGCAATTGCATTCTTTATATTGGGGTCGTGCTGCTGGCTTTGCTCCAGACGTTTCTTAACTTCAATTACAGCCAGCATCTGTCGCAACAGATTTTCGTTATTGATTTCCGATGCCTCTCTGATGCAATTCAGAGTTGTCTGCAGCAGATGGTTTTCGATGACCCTGTCTGAACCTTCGAGAGCCAGCCAGGTAATGATGCCTGTTCCGGCAATTGGCAGAAGAACGATCAGACCAAGAATAAAAGTCAGTTTCAGTCGAACCGACCCGCCGGGAAGAAAACCGAACAGCCAGATGCGCATTGAAAATGCCAGATACAGCATTATCAGGCTCATTGCCAGAACTTTGAACAGTTTCGTCAGTTGTAGCTGTCTGACGACTGGTTGTGGCAGACAGCCTGAAATTTTAAAGTACCGGCCGCCCTTCTGGCTTTTCTGGGCCATTGAACGATCGCCGGTAATGAAAAAGTAGTGATTCCAGAAATCTGACGGGGGTCTGGTAAAATAGTCTATCCGCTCATCGCTTTCTCTGAATCCTTCATGCTGTTGCCTGAGATCGACCATGCTGACCGTAATACCGTCTGCCGTGCTCTTTAAAGCCGATCTTAAAATAGCTTCAGGCCTGATACTGCTTTGAGGAACGATAATCGAATAGCCGCCATGCAGATTTACGGGACTGATACACTGATAGGAATAGGAAAAAATTGATTGTCGGCCGAAATAGTCTGTAAAATACTGGTTGGTCCGGTCGTGAGAATGAACGATTTCAGAAAAGCGGCTGAGATAAGCAAAAGTATGCTCTTTATCTACATTTCTGTTTGCACTCTGAATAATTTCTGACGGGTTATACAGCCTTGGCCATGCTTTCTGATAATTCTGGTTAAACAGCCTGGCTGCCGCCGCATGATGATGCAAAGCCTGACTGTTAACAAGTGATGTTTCTTCACTGCATTGCTTTTGCAGATCTTCGCAGTGCCAGTAAAAGGCATTTCTGTATTCAGGTGCAAAAACCAGAATCTGAATGGCGTCAAGGCCTTCCTGCCTCAGGGCCTGCAAAAATTTCTGCGGCAGCTCAGCTGAAAACTCTGCGCGGCCAAAATCTTCTGCCGGAAACATCCTTATAAGCTCTGGCCTGATTTCAGGGAGCAGTCTCTGGTGAATCTTTTTGATCACTTCCCTGACGTAGACGCCCAGTCGGCATTGGTCCTTGATGCGCTCCGCAGCCTGCAGGATTTCTTCGCGCAGCAGACCCATGGCCGACTCCCGGGTGCGTTCCATGGCCGCATTCAACAGATTATTGAAGAACGCCAGAGGTATCGCCAGCACCAGAAAACCGGCAAGCAGCAGGGCTGCCTGGCTGGTTCCGGTCGGTTTTTTCAAAGCTTTTCGACCGCCAGTCTGGTAACGAGCATGCGGTCGTTACCGTTGACATAGATTTTGTCCGAGCTGACACCGATAAAATCATCACCGAAAAATTCAAAAATCGAACCCTTGATGGTGAATTCCGGCACCCGTCCCAGCAGTTTGTGCCCGTCGGTGAGATAAGCAACCTGAACCGGCGAAGCAAAATTGCCATCAGGAGTAAAATCGCCGCCGCTGGCTATCTGAATCATCAGACCCGGCTGGCCGTTCAACAGTTCTGCAAGCGTTTTGCCGGCGTGCGGAATCTCGACGTTGGCGCCACCCAGTGACGGAACACTGTCGTAATTGCCGTCGGCACAACCGGTGTTGGCGAAGCCATAGCGGTGGGCCGTCTTTTTGTCGGTATATGGCCTGAGAATGACGCCGTCTTTTATCAGCCAGTTCAGCTCTGCCGCCGGAAGCGTGCCTTCCATGTCGAAGTCAGGGCCGTAGGTCTCGACCGGGTCACGCACAATTTCAAGGCTGAAGCGGTCAGAAAAGACCTTCTGACCCATCTGGCTCTGAAACAGCGAGGCTTTGTTGCCGACCATCTTACCGTTCAGATCACGCTGAAACAGGCGCGTCAGCGAACCTTGCGAAATTATTACCGGCAAACGCTGCTCTGGCATTGGCAGCAGATTGTTGTAGGCATTGATGACTTCACTGACAGCCTCAATAACTCGCTGTTCTTCAAGTCTGCGGTCGACAAGGCCGAAAAAGGTATCCATGATGCCCGTCGAACCCTGCTTTTTCAGCAGAAAGCTGAGACTCAGGTAACAGTCGCGGTGCTGCAGCTTCAGATTCAGCTCATTTTCGAGAGTGAAGTCGATATGGCTGAGGTTGACCTTGTTGCTGACCGCGAATTCAGGGTGTCGACGCCTGATTTCTCCAAGAATGCTTTCGATACGTTTGCAGAGTTCTGCATCACTGATGACGAAATTGTCGAGACTGTTCTGCTTTTGCAGATCGCGGCTGAGTTCGACTTCGTAATCGATGCCGTATGCGAGGCTTTTTTCGGCCCGGGTAAATAATTCTTCAGTCGAGACTTCGCCAAGTCCACCGGCCACACCGATTTTGCCGTCAGCAATGACGCGACAGCCGGTTTTTCTGATATTCTTGCGTCGTACCGCCTGAATCTCGTTCTGCACTATGCTCAACGAAGTCTGTTTGACAATCTGGGTAACTTTTTCTCGCATTCTGGCTTCCTTACTGTACGTTGATTTCTCTGACCCTGACGTAAGGGCCGCCAAAGCTGACCGGCAGCGGGTATTGTTCCATTTTGCCGCAGCCGCCGCCAACGAAGCTGAGTATCTCAAGCCTGTCTGAAACCGCATCGATCTGGTCGAGCGTCTTCATCACATTGCCGGTGATAACCGAAAATTTGACCGGTCTGGTAACCCTGCCGTTCTCGATCAGATAGGCCATCGAAGGGGCCAGCGTGAAGGTCGACATGCCAGAACCGTGCTTGACCGATTCAATAAGAATGCCGTGGTCGATGCTGCCGATCAGTTCTTCTTTCGAGCAGTTGCCGGGTTCTATGTAGGTGGCGGTCATGCGCACGATTGGCTCGTATTCAAAATTTATGGAACGGGCGTTCCCGGTCGCTGCTTCATCGAGCTCGGCGGCGGTGGCGGCGCTGTGCAGACGGCCGCGCAGTATGCCTTTGCCGATCAGCACAGTTTTTTCGGCCCGGTTCCCTTCGTCGTCGAACGGCGTGAAACCGCTGCCCGGCAGGTTGCCGTCATCGACAATGCTGAGCAGCTCAGAACCAACCCGTTTGCCGAGCTGCCATTCTTTTTTCATGCCTTCATCGCCGATCATGAAATCGGCTTCGCTCTTGTGCCCGAAACTCTCATGCGCAAAAATCCCGGCTGCCATCGGCGACAGAACCACCGTATAGTTGCCGCCCTGAATCTTTTCGGCGCTGGTAAAGAATTCACGCGCTTTCTCGATCAACTTCCGCGCTTCATGATGCAGCCCCGCGAGCGGCTTGAACTCAGACATCGCTTTGCACCAGGTTTCGCTGAAAACGTTTGCACCGCTGCCGAATCTGAAGCCAAGACGCAAGCCCGCTGTCTGCGTGTCGAATTTCAGATTGGCGCCGAGGCTCGAATAAAACTGCTTGGTTATATGGGCGTCTGAATATGAAGCCGACCAGTGGCTGATCTGCCCGTCATTCTTCACCAGGTCGGCAAATGACTCGGTGAGAGCTATTTTTTCTGACAGTTGCACCTTGCTGACGCTGGTCTGCGCAAAACGGCAGTGGTCGCCGGTATTGACCTGCATTTTTTTAGCCGCCGGGTGCTCATTGATCCGGGCATCGGCCCGCCCAAGCTTTGCCAGACCGGCAAGCTCTGTATCGACGCTGGCCAGATCTGTGGTAGAGGCATAAAACCAGCGCTGACC
>Ga0116144_10005433_pt1 | contig 11571 bp, 9 predicted proteins | sample AD_UKC035_MetaG_FD_89746 | JGI IMG/M metagenome (GOLD analysis project Ga0116144, IMG submission 89746) | Active sludge microbial communities of municipal wastewater-treating anaerobic digesters from USA - AD_UKC035_MetaG | ecosystem: Engineered > Bioreactor > Anaerobic > Digestate | place: USA... | reverse complement strand
GCCTACAGCATTTGCTAGGCGTGCATTCTCGCCTAACCAGCTCTATGACCATGGCCTCTCAGATCGGCTTTGATAATATTGCTATGCGTATCAATACAGGAACCTATGGCTCAATTGATGCGCTACGAGAAGATATTCTCACCCAGTCTCAATCTGGTCATCCTATAAATTTGCATCAACAGTTTCAACTCGAGTCTGCCTATTTGAAATCACTCAAGGGCGCTAACAAAAAAGCACAAACTAATGCCGAGATAACCAAAAAGCTTGATAGCCCAGAAATTACTTTATTCACGAATAAGCAGCTTGATGACTGGTTTACAGATGTATACAAAGCACGCAAAGAGCAACGAAACATATTAATGGAAACAGCGGCAACGCCAGCAGAAAAAGTCATGGCATCTACTCCCGACTGGATGATAGGGGCCTCCATTGTAAGCCATGTTAAATATGCTCCCATCAATGCCTACCAAGGGATGCTTCATACGCAGCTAATGAATGGGTCAACAGATGACCGCATCAATGCAGCTAAAGCTTTTAACTTCCTTGAAGTAAACAATCCGGCAGCATTGGAGGGCATGAGCAAAAAAGACGTGGCCTTTGTTAACAATATTTTAGACAGGTTAGAAAATACTAACATAGACCCAAATACCGTTGTAGAAGATGCAGTAAACAATATATTAAAAATTGATGATACTGTATTTGAAAACAGACAAAAAGAACTTAATAAATATATTAAAGATAATCCAAAAGCGATTGCCAATTTAACCAAAGATATCTTTGGTAAAAAGCTTCCTTCATCAGGTGGAATGGGAGCTGACATTATGTACTCTACGGTACAAAAAGAATTCGATAACAACTTCATGCTAACAGGTAATGCCAAAGATGCGGCCAAGCTTACTTCTAAGCATATGGCTAAACAGGCTGGCGTTTCTGAGTTTGGCGCGCCTGGTGTTCCAATTTGGAACCCACCCGAAAACCTTCCTTTCTATGGTTTTGGAAATATTGTGCAAAACCAATTTGCTCAAGCCATCGATGAGGTGGTTCGTAATGCTGAAAAATACCCCGGTACTTTAAATGTTGCCATAAAAGCTTCTAAAAAAATGCCCGCTATCCCAGCCTATCTTTCTGATAAGGAAAAAATGCTAGGCAACTATTTTAAAGGGGAGGGTTGGCTTAATATTAATGGAGAAGATAAGCGCGTCTTTTTAGTATCGCCAAGCTACAATCAAGCTAACGCATTGGGTAACCTCCAATATCTTTTAATGTACGATGATGGGGGAGTATCTAGACCTGTTCCGTCAGTTGTTGTTCAACTAGACGCAAACGGTAATCCAGTACCACGCCCTGGCAATAGCGTAATGCAATTTAAGTCACCAGACCAATATGTGCCTCAGCTTTTAAACAAAATGCAGAAAGAGCTAGCAGACGCAGATACCACAAAAGCAGCCGAGCGTAAGTTTAACGCAATTAATCCATCCCTGTTTAAAACACCTTATTCATTAATGACAACGGATGTATATGATGACGCCCCAGCTACGGTCAAGAAAAGCGAGGAGTTTAAAGAGTATCTCAAGAGCTTTAAAACTGATGTGCCAGCGCAAATCGAAGAAGAAAAACTAAGGCGCGAAGCAATTAAGGCGGTTAAAAATCCATGATTGATAGCCCTCTAGGAAAAATAGAGCCACAAGCAGTGGATGAAGTTGAAAACATTGTGACACAGCCTATAGTGCCGACACACACTGAGGCTGATAATAATAATGTTTATGCGCAAGCTCTAACTAATCCGGCTTTACATGCCAAGCCAGAATCAATGCTGGTAAGCGAATATGCGGGATTTGATTTTCAAAAAGGCTTAGAGCTGACCGAACCCGAAAGTCATATTTGGTCCGCAGCGTGGCACAATCAAGGTCTAGGCATTACGATAGATGCCATTACTCAAGGGCTAGTACAGCGTGGGAGCGCGGCAGATTACAACCCCATGCCCGACATTCCAGACCGCTATCTAAACGTAAACGACATCCAGTATTTTATGGACAGCGTTAACCCAGAGATGACAGCGGCTAAAGCCGTACAGCTTGACAGAGAAAAGCGCAATCGAGCATCAGCTGAGGCAAGTCCCTGGCAATACGCTGGCGCTGCAATGGTTTTATCTGCCGTAGATCCTATCTTTTGGGCTTTCCCTGGAACTACGATTGCGAGAGAAACTGGACTTGCTTTTAAAGCGGCCTGGGCTGCCAAGAATGCAAAAGGGGTGGCTGGCGCTGTAGCTAAGCTTGGCGCAGGATTGGGGCTAGAAGGCGCAACTCAACAAGCCATTACCGAGGTTGGAAAACAAAAAACCCAAGAGCTAGTTACTTTAAAAGAAAGCGTTTATGACACTATGGCCGCTGGTCTAATGACCGCTATTTTAGGCCCCATCATTCCAACGGCTGCAAACTATTACTCCGCAAAGAAACAGGCTATTAGCCTTTTGGCAGGCGACGATCCACACCCTAGCTATCAGCCTAAAAGCAGGAACTTTCGCCCCCCTGGAAATGAAATACTTTATGGTCCATCCCCAGCTGAATTTGCAGATGTTAAGCCGGGTAACTTTGTTCCAGGTATACCAAAGGTTGTAAAAAATCTGATATCGCTTTCACCTGCCACTAAGTTGGCAAACTCTGAGTCGATTAATGCTAATGTGTTCTCGTCAGATTTTTTTACACTCCCTTTTTTAACGAGTGAAAATATCAATGCAAAGAAAGTGTCACAATTTGCAGTTGACCAATTAATTGATGGTTATAAGCGCAATATTAATACCACCATGACCAAGGTGGATAAGCTATTTAGACAACAGCTCGGCATTGAAAGTGGACCGGCGCAAGGGCTACGTTCTCGCATTGCAGAGAAAAGCGCCAACTTTATGAATCGTGAAGCGTTTTCAATTGCTGTTGCTGATAACTTAGATATCGGCAAGCAACACACAAATAGCGCTGTTAACCAAGCAGCAGACCTTATACGCAATGAAATTTTGCAGCCTACTAAGCAAAGAATGGTTGAACTGGGATTAATGCATAAACGCTTTTTGGACGCTGAATACGATAACTATTTTACCCGTATGTGGCAGAAGGACAAAATTAAAAAAGACCCGCAAGGTATGGGAGCGCTTATTCTTAAATGGTTTAGAGAATCGAACGATTGGTATCGCCAAAACTTTCAAGAAGTTGAAGCGCTTAATAAACCAGTATTGACTAATAGACGAAATCTAGACATCGTTAATAGAAAAATACAAAAACGCGTTTCATCTACAGATTACAAAGCCTTCCAGGAAGGTAAAAAGATGAGCGCAGAAGCTTATCGAGAATTTAAACAACAAGCCAAAGAAAAAACAAAAGAACTCAAAGCGGCTAAAAAAATTCTTTTAAAAGAAGTAGTAGAACTTGAAAAGATACAAAAATTAAGCAAAGAGCAAAAAAAACGCCTAGCGGAAAAGAAAGCCATTCTAAAAGAAATTGATGATTCTATGATGGCTATGAGCAAAGAAAGCGCCTCTCGCAAAGCTGAAGCCAAAGCTATTAGGGCCACAAGGGATGAAAAGCTTGTTGAGCTTGAACAAAGAAGAGACCTATACAAAGAAAGTTTAGAGGTAGCCGAAAATCTCTTGTATAGCTTCATTCCTAAAAAGTACCACACCATTGATGGTCACATACCAAACATTAAAAGCTTAGACGATTTAAAGGCATCGGCAGATCAAACATTAACCACCTTATTGGGTCATGATATTGATAATTATATGAATCCTGTATTGGCTAAATCTGGCGGCGGCGGTAATCCTAACCCTATGCAGGCTCGCGTGTTTACCATCCCAAGCGGATACACGGCCAACATTCCTATGGAAGATGGCACCGTTAGAACGGTCGGCATGGATGATTTTCGCTCAAAAGACATTTGGAACATGGTCGGAAACTACGCCAAAGCCACAGCGGCCACGGTTGAGCTAACACAATTTGCCAAAGACAGAGGACTTAAAGACATATCAGAGCTAAAGCGCTGGTACTTAGAGGCCATAGAAAAAGATTATGCAGAAAAGCTTAAAGGCAAGAATGGCAAAGAAGCTGAAAAGCTTATCAATGCCCGCGAGCGTGATTATAAAAACGTCACGTTTGGATTCGATCAAATGTATGACGTAGCAGGTCGGACAACCTCTATTATGGGGCCAGGATTTGCTAAGTTCTTGCGTAGAGCCAAAATGTTCAATGGCGTAACATTGCTAAATAGCGCCGCCCTAGCTTCCATCCCTGACCTAGTTATGCCACTTTTTAGACAAGGCTTTTTTGGCTCTGTAGGCGACTGGACCCAGGTATTAGCTAAAAAAATAGTGACATTAGGACAAAGGGGTACAGAGGCTTTTGAAATAAACAAAAATCTTCTTAAAGATATGGGTTATGCATTACATACTGAGATGGGTTACAGGGCAAAAGCCTTTGTTCAAGACCAAGACCCCCTGATTAATCGTGCATGGTGGCGAGCTATTGCCGAACCTATCGTCAGTATGCAGGGAAACATATCAGGCATGAATCAAATCATGGATATGGCAGAAGGCATGGCAGGACATCTATCCATAGCTAGAACGCTTCGTATTTTGGATAACAAGTTTCGCAAAGGTGTTTATCCAGAAAGAGAAGCTAGGCGAAATCGTGATGTGTTTCTTTCTGAAGCCCATGAAAGGGAAATTTATGACATGTGGAAAGAAGCAGGCGATGGTAGATATTTGGGATCATATGCTGCAAATTATGATAAGTGGAATATTAATACGCCAGAAAGAGTAGCAGCAGCCCATGCATTTAAACAAAGTATTATTAAAGATTTAACAAAGTCTACTTTGAAGCCATCAAAAGCAGATATGCCGAGAGTTATTGATAGCGACGTAGGAGCCATGATTATGGCTTACAAGGAATATATGCTGGCAGCTAATAATAATATTCTTTATGCAGGTATACAGAAAATTGGACTGAGAGAATTTGACGTATTATTAACTGTGGCGCTAATGACTAGCATGGGCTCATTGACCTATGTGATTCAAGGGTTGGCACGCGACCCAACGGGCGAAAAGCTTGATTTAAGCCCAACTAATCTTGCCTTAGAAGGTGTCGATAAATCGGCAATTTTGGGCATATTTTTAGAACCAATTAATATTTTTAGAAAATGGGGTTATTTCCCTGGCGGCGCTCCTTCTCGATATTATAACACCGGAATGGTTGGCACATTGCTGGGGCCCACCGTAGGTCGTGGCGTTGATTTAGGAATGCAATTTGGTGACATGCTACAAGCTATTTATGGTAATAAAGATTACACCACCAAAGACGCTAGAAACATTTTAAGGCTAATTCCGTATCAAAATCTTTTTTATCTTCGATACCTTAATGAGCAAGTCTTCAATCAAATGGCTGTGGGGCTTGGTGCTACTGACAAGGATTAAACATGAGCAATATTAAGATTAATGATTTCCCTACGCGTAAGCAGTACACCTACGCAGGTGGTGACCCCGTCTTTGTTTTAGACTTTCCGTTTTTTGAAAATACGGACATATTTGTGTATGTCAGCAACCCAGCAGAAAATGGAACACAGGAAGACCCAGAAAACCTGGTTATTCAGGGAACGGATTATACAGTTAGTGGAGCTGGATTAGCTTATGGCGGCGAGGTTGAATTTAGTCCCGCTTATAATTTAACAGTTGGTTATACTGTTACCGTGGTAGCTCGTATGCCAATTGATCGCTTTAGCATTTTAGAAACGACATCAGCGATTACTCGCGCTCAATATAATGAAGACCTTAATCGTTTGACTTGTATGATCCAACAAATTAATACGATCATTGAGCAAACGATGCCAAAGTATGACCGCTCAGAGTTTATCAATACTGACCGGACATTACCTAATACTCCATTTTCTTATGTTAATTTGCCATGGCTGCCAGCAGGCTATTGTTGGACAGGTAACGCCGATGAGACAGGTTTATCTATATTCCGACTTTCGGCAGGTGGTGGTGTTGGATTTGTTACTGCCGATCATATAGGAATGAATCCATCTATAGCATTATGGACTGGTACAGATTTTATTCTGACAGATAGCGCTATAAATATAACGGATACAACCTTCGTCCCTTTGACCGCTGGGGATTCAATTTTAATTGATGATACCGCCGCTTCTCTTGGGTGGCCAAGACATGGAACAGCGGCAAGACCGGCTGTCCCTGCAAATGGAATGGTCTATTATGATACTGATCTAGGCGGTTACTATGCTTACTTTGGTGGCAACTGGCAACGATTTGCATTTGGCGACACTGGCTCAATAGTTACCGAAACTGTTATTCAAGCTAACGATTTTGTACCGAAAGATATTATACGTCGAGATAAAGATACAAGCTTGTATGTTAAGGCTCAAGCGAATAACAAAGAAAATGCAGCAGTGTGCGGTATTGTAACATCGGCTGATGCGAATCAGTTTACCATGCAATTTATAGGCAAAGTTACTATAGCTGGCGCTGGATGGGTCGACGGACGCTGGTATTTCTTATCACCAACCGACGAAGGAGAATTGACTCTAAATGAACCACAAACTAATGGTCAAATAAGTTTGCCTTTATTGGTTGCCACTAGTTCAACGACTGGCATTTTCTTTAACATGCGCGGATATGTCGTTTCTGATGGCAGTGATATTGATCAAGCAATAGAGCTTATCACCGAGACGGTCAATCAGCCTGCGCATGGATTTTTATATAATGGCATGGTGTTAAAACCAAAAACAACTGATGCAAATCAATATGAAAAAGCCATTGCAGATAGCAGCCCAGAAACATTCGGAACCGTAATGATACGGGAAATCATTGATGTTGATAATTTTATAGTTCAACAAGTTGGGCGTATAGAAACGCTAGGCACTGTTCCTCCTGTGCCTGGTGGCGTAGTTAATCCGGCATTTCCTCTTGATTTAGGCGTTCCTTATTACTTAAGTGATACTAATGCGGGTGAAATAGATACAGCAGAGCCCGCAAATCCTAATTTCAGCAAACCTATGTTGATGCCATATCAAACAAGTGGTGGATGGATATACCCGATGAAACCATCGGTTAATTCAGGCGGCGGCGGCGGTACCGGCCCAACAATTATTGACACTTTCACATTTAGCGGAGAAGACGAGCATACTTTCTCAAACGTGTTTGATGGCACGTGGGATAACATCGAAATTGTTGGCACTGGATTACGATTTGCAGCTAATACCTATTTAAGGTTTAGGGTAGAAGTTGGCGGCGTTGTTGATACTGGTCTTAACTATGTTCAATCAGATAGTTTTTCTACGGCAACAGTTCCGGCATTTGATTATTTAATTTTAGGAAGACCCTATCCGGCTCAACCTATTACATCTGAAACATATGTTCCATCCTCTGATAAATCTAAATTCCAATTTAGAATCAAATGTGACGGAATATTCGAAGATAAAGTACCAAAACTATTTAGAACAACTTCATTCGGTGGCTATATAACGTTAAGCGCTAACATTGATTATCTTACCTTTGACTTAGATCAAGGATATAAGCCTTTAAATAATATATTTCCTCCCATTACAGGGATACAGATATATTCTCAATCATTAGTTCCGATTGCGATTGAGGCTGGTACAGTCACGATTTATGGCACAAAGATGACTCCTTAAGGATTTAAAACATGACAGCATATTGGCCAGCCTTTAATAGCAGAGTTTCTGACAGTGTAACGCAGAGCGTCGAACAAATGACACACGGGTTTGAAGTCGGCGAGGTAGTCGTTTTTGATGGTACCGACTGGGTGAGATCATTAGCGGACGATTACATTAATTGTTTTGGTAGCTGGATGGTATCAAATATTATCGATGTGGATAATATAGAGATAACTTCAGTGGGTATTGTTGAAGATTTAACACTTCAAGATCCGTACAATCCAGGTGAGATTTATGTGTTATCAGCAACAAATCCAGGTCAGCTTGTACCATACACAAATAAGCCTAATTTTGTAGGCCAAGTAATTTATCCATGTTTTTATGCGATAACAAATACATCTGGTCAATTTTTTGGTGGCGCTGGTACTGTTATTACATCTGGAATGATTCTTAATAATGAATCAGTTAATTCAAATACAAAAATGGTATCAAACACCTCATACACCACAACGGGTGCCGGAGCTTTTAATCTTGAGCTTCCTGATGCTTTAGATTTCTTTGTGGGTGATGTTATTGAGATATATTGCGATGGAACGGGACAGATAACGATTACCCAGCCAGCATTGGTTCAAACACAAATAGTAGAGCAAAGCACTACGGCTGGCATAACGGGAACATTGACGTTGCAATTAACTGGGGGAGCCTATAAAGGCAGTTTAATTTTAAAATGCACGACATTAGGTTTGGTTTGGTCAGTTATTGGCGGTACAGGCCAATGGACACCGGCGTAAGGAATAATCATGGCTAAAGGTTTAAATGGTGGCTCGCTTCCTTTAAGCGGCGGAACTTTAACAGGTGACTTGATTTTAAGTGGTGACCCAACAGTATCAAACCAAGCTGCTAACAAAAATTATGTTGACACACAAATTGCTGCTGTTTCATCAGGTATTGATATAAAAGAATCCTGCTATGCGGGAACCACAGCAAATCTTGCGGGATATACATATAATAATGGAGTATCCGGTGTTGGGGCGACCCTCACGGCGGGTTCAAATGGCGCTTTTGCTACTGATGGCGTATCACCCGCTTTAAATGCTCGCATATTAGTTAAAAATCAAACTGCGCCGGCTGAAAATGGTATTTACAATCTTACTCAAGTTGGGAGCGCTGGCACACCTGCCATTCTTACAAGAGCATCAGATTACAATGCTATTGCAGAAATTAACCCAGGAAACTTAGTAATTATAGAAGCAGGAACTACGCTAGCTGTAACGTCCTGGCTACAAACAGCAACAGTCGCAACCATTGGCACAGACTCAATAACGTTTGTGCAGTTTACCGGTTCAGCCTCGGCGCCTACAACCGCAACCTATATTTTACAGACTGCAAACGGCTCACTCCCTAATGCTCAGGCTACCGGAGCTTTAGCGACAGGAATTTTAAAAAACACGACAATCACTGGCGTATTAAGCATTGCTGCAAATGGCACCGATTATTATGGGCCAAGCACACCAACTCCTGTAGCGGTAGCAGACGGCGGAACGGGCAGAAATACTGGCACAACTGCTTATGGCACTATCTGCGCTGGCACAACAGCCACAGGTGCCCAACAAACTGTTTCTCCTGGGACATCTGGCAAGCCTTTAGTATCAGGCGGTGCATCAGCGCTGCCTAGCTATACTACGCTAGGCGTGGACGGCGGCGGCACTGGCGTAGCTTCACTAACCGCATATGCTGTAATGTGCGGCGGGGCTACTTCTACGGGCGCGGTGCAATCAATTGCGAGTGTTGGCACATCTGGGCAAGTATTAACGTCTAATGGAGCAGGCGCGTTGCCCACCTTTCAAGCTAACTCTGGCGGTTCTGGGACATGGGTGTTATTGTCAACTGCCACAGCTTCTAGCTCAGCTTCAATCGATTTTACATCAAGCATCGATGGAACATATGACATGTATGCTGTAGCTTTCCAAACAGTTCAACCCGCTACTAATGGCGTTCAATTTTGGTCAAGAATGCGCTCTGGTGGCTCTTTCAGAAGTACGGCTGGCGATTACACCTGGGCCGTTGGCTGGTATACGACGGCGGCAAGTGGTGAAAATTCATCATCAGACACCGAAATAACTCTTGTAGCTAGTGGCAGACCTTTATCAAACACAAGCACAAAGGGCGTGAGCGGATTATATTATTTTTCAGACCCAGACAGCACCACAACGCATAAACGCATGTGGGGAACCCACACTAGCTGGGATTCTGCCAGCGGCATTCTAGTAAGCGCATATGCTAGCGGATGGCTAATCGGTGTTACAACCGCCGTAGATGGAATACAATTTCTAATGTCGTCAGGAAATATTTCAGTAGGCACATTCCAGCTATACGGAATAAAGAAAACTTAAGGATAAAAAATGGCAAGATATAAAACTATTGCAGGTTACTTTCAAGAAGTTATTGAAAAGCAGCCAATTATCATAAAACAAAATGTACATGCTAAAGACCAAAACGGAAACGCAAGATACAAAGACGATCAAGTAACCCCCGTTATGGAAGAAGTCGACGTAGAAGTTTTGGTAGATGTTAAAAATAGAATATGGGTGGACCAAGTCAACATACCTTTGTCTACAGAAGAGGAAGAGCACAGAGATGCTGAAGAAGCGTTGCTTGAGTACGAAAAACAAAAGCCAATCCCCCTAACAGACACAGAAGAAATGGACCTGTTGCTAGAATCTGGACCAGAAGCAGTCAAGACAAAAAGGGCAGAGCATAAAGAAGCCATGAGGGTTTATCTTGAAGGATACTCACCCTTGGTTGAAAAAGTTGTAGAAAAACATAATATAGTTGTAGCATCGTTAGAAAGGAATAAATCAAATGCCGTTATTGAAGGGCGAGAAGGCCAAGACTAAAAAGGGCATCTCGGAGAATATACGCAGAGAAGTAAAAGCAGGCCGCCGCCAAAAGCAAGCGGTCGCTATAGCGCTGTCTGAGGCTGGAAAATCAAAACCTAAAAAGAAGGGAAAATAAAATGGCTAAATCTATGAAGGGCAAAGGCAACAAAGGCACCGGCAAGAAGAAGGGGTGCTAATATGAAAGCCAAAGCAAATAAAACAAAAAAAGAAAAAGTGGTAGCTGGCAAAGTGGCCGACAAAATGGTTGATGCTGGCATGAAAGGGAAAGGGTATGCCACTAAGAAGAAAAAATGATTAACATCTCTCAAGCTAGAGAGCTAATAATAAAACCTGCGCTGGTAGCTATTTCTAAATGGTCGCCAGCAGCAGAAAACCTTTTGATTGGCACTATGCTAATAGAAAGCTATGGCGGTTCATATATTAAGCAACACCCTACAGGACCAGCTATCGGACCTTACCAACATGAGCCAGTCACATTAAATGACGATATTAGGTGGCTAAATTATGGTCAAAATCGCACATTAAAATTATCATGTTTGTCAGCTTGTTATTATGAAATATTCCCGCCGTGTGATGCGCTAATGTATAACTGGCGCTATGCTACAATTATGGCGCGCATACACTACTTTAGGGCAGCGCCGCCACTTCCGCACGAAGATGACATAAAGGGCCTAGGCCAGTATTGGAAAGACCACTGGAACACAGTAAATGGCAAAGGAAGGGTAGATAACTATGTTCAACTTTATAAAAACCATCACCAAAGATAAACAAAGAATAACTGCACTCGTCATTGTTGGTGCAGTAGCAAGCACAATTGCTTTGGTGTCTGGTATTTTTTTAGGGCCTGATAATCCCATTGAAGAGGCTAGCGAAGCTATAGTTAACGGGGTTGTTGAGGAATCTACAGGGGTGGATTCCGATAGTGACTTTAGCCCAGGAAAGTAAGCCTCTGAATGAGTCAACTATGCTCACACATGTTGCAACTACCTGGTGAGGG
>Ga0116144_10005431_pt1 | contig 11580 bp, 14 predicted proteins | sample AD_UKC035_MetaG_FD_89746 | JGI IMG/M metagenome (GOLD analysis project Ga0116144, IMG submission 89746) | Active sludge microbial communities of municipal wastewater-treating anaerobic digesters from USA - AD_UKC035_MetaG | ecosystem: Engineered > Bioreactor > Anaerobic > Digestate | place: USA... | reverse complement strand
AAATTGATAATCTGGTCTATTCTTACATTCGCCACGTTCTACTATTATACATATCTTATCTAATTTTTTGTTTACTAATTCATTATATTCATCAGGATTATCACTCTTATACTTACCTGACAATAAGAATATCCACGCTGTATTACCTTCATAGATATATCTATTCCATAAATTTTTTTCATCGTCTCTAGCAGTACACCAGCTAGAACCATGACCCGCAACTATACTTTCTTCTTTGGTTTTTGGATTAAATACTAACCATTTAGTTATCCCACCTTCTTTAATATCATCATAATACTATTTTTTTAATAATTCAAATGGATTTCCAGATACAGTTTTAAACTTATGATTACCAATGGCCACTGTAACGGGGTCTTGAGTTAATGGATTACCTCCTTGTTGAAGATTTTTTACAATATCAGTTAATTCTTTAATAGATTTTATTTTATAAATATTATCGTATTCTGGGGGAATTCTTTTTGAACGTATCTAATAATCATAAAACTACAAATCAGATTTAATCGTATTCTTATTATTTTCAGATAATTGATTATATTTCTTATACAACTTACCCAGTAACCATTCTCCATACTTACCTATTTCGGTATCATCTGATATTATATTGACATTTAATGTAGGATCTAGTTGTAATATATCCTTAACAATAGAAATATCTATGTTAGATTTATTCTTAATTAACTGTTTTAACGTTTTCTATTCTAATAACATTAATTTGGATATCATATATATCACCCACAATAAAGTATTCAAATAATTTAATGGTAATTTAATAAACAATTTTGTGAATATGATATAATAATATAGGAGGTATTGTTTATGAATAGCATTGAGATATCTAAAGACGAGTGGATTAGATTAAATAATACATTATCTAAAGATGAAATAAAACTGTATATATCTAATTTAATAAAAGATAATAAAATTCCTCTACCTTACAGAGAAATAACAATAGATGAAGCCAAAATGGATTTCATGAAATTACAACAATTAACATTAGATGATGTTATTATGTATGATGACTGGATAACCAGATATGATTATAATACTAAGTGGTTTCATAGCCCTATTATTTTTAAATCAGTAAATATTGGTAATAAATCGTCTGATTTTTTTCATCAAGTTAATAGATGGAAATGTGATAGTATAAATGCTCCAAGTCCAGAACGAACTTGGAATGAAGAACGATTCAGATTAACATTATTAAACGCATTATGGACATTAAAAGTAGAAGAAGTAAATTCTAAAATATTACGTATGTGTATAGCATTAAGAAAATATATATCAAGTCAGTTTAGGCCAAGTGTTGCAAAAACTGTTATAGAATTATTTGGAGCAAAATCTATATTAGATTTTAGTGCTGGTTGGGGGGATAGACTTTCGGGATTTTTAGCTAGTAATGCTTTTAAATATTATGGTATAGATCCCAATTCTAATGTTCATAATGGATATAAACAGCAAATAAAGACTTTTAGCACACCCGAAAAAACAATAGTATTATATGATGATTGTGCCGAAAATGTTATTATAGATGATGAAGTAGATTTAATATTTACAAGCCCCCCATATTTTAATATTGAACGATATACGCATGATAATAAACAGTCATTTAAACGATATAAAAATGTAAATAGTTGGCTTAATAATTTCTTATTTAAGGCAATTGATAATGCGTGGAAAAAATTAAAAGTTGGTGGATATATAGTTATAAATATAAGTGATGTATATTCTAATCACACTATAAATAAATTATGTGACCCAATGAACGATTATATTGCCCTGTATGGAAATTCTAAATATATAGGTAGTTATGGTTATCAGATGGCAAAAAGACCAAACAGCGGGGCACTGGTGGGCAAAAACGGGGTATTTTGTGAACCTATGTGGATTTGGAAAAAAGAAGTTTAAGATATTTTAATATATGTAATAATAGATATATATAATATACTATTTTATATGTTAGTATAATAACAAAAGCAAATAAGGAGGATAAATAATGAATTTGCAGGATAGAATAAAAGAATACGAATAGAAATTTCAATTTAATTTAGCCAAAAAATTACCAGTAATTGTTAGGATTGATGGTAGATAGTTTAGTACATTTACATCTGGGTTTTATAAACCATTCGATAAAGCTATTACAATGTCAATGTTTGATGTTACTGAATATCTTTGTAGAAATGTTCAAAATACAAAGTTAGGATATACTCAATCCGATGAAATTACATTATTACTAACTGATTGGGATAAAGATACAACAGATTCATTTTTTGGATACAAACTTCAAAAAGTAGTATCTGTTATTTAGTCTATGGCTACAATGTGTTTTAATAACTGTATTGTAGAATATCAGCAAATGTATAATTATCCATATATTAAACAGGGTTATGCGGTATTTGATGCCAGAGCATTTAATGTACCGTTGAATGAAGTTTCGAATGTATTTATATGGAGACAGCAAGATGCTATACGAAATAGTATATCAGCAATAGCTAGATATAAGTTTGGACATAAATAGATATTAGGTAAAAAAATAGATCAATTAAAAGATATGCTTAATGCTGCAAATAATTCTTGGGAAGATTATCCACCATATATAAGATATGGGTTATGTTTTAGAAAATCAAATGAAACTAATGATTGGTTTGCCGATTTAAATACACCATTAATTTTTTCAGAAAATAAATAGTTTATAACGGAGGTATTGAATGTAAATGAGAGCAAATAATTTAACAATAAGTATTCCTAATGTTGGATGTAACAAAAATTGTCCATATTGTATATCCAAAATGACAGGATATATAAATCCAGAAGAACCCGCAGTATCTAAGTTAGTAAAAATGATATATAAAGTAAATAAAGTTAAACAGTTAGCTACAACTTCTGGTGTAACTTCGGTGTTACTTACAAGTAAGGGTGAACCACTTCTATATATGGAAGCCGTTAAGATATTTTTAAGTACATTTAAACATTTTATAACTGAACTACAAACTAATGGATTGAGTTTAACTGAATCAATTATTAAAACTCTAAGTGAAAATTTAGATGTATTATCTATATCTATAGATGAGTTTACCGATTTAAATAAACTTATACCTATATTAGAATATATACATAATAATGATATTGGTATTATTGTTAGGCTTACATATAATATAACGAAATGGGATAATCTTACATTATTTTATGATATGGTAAATTTTTGTAAGACTTATAATGTAAAACAATTAACATTCAGACGAATAACTATTCCTGAATTTGGGATAGTGGATACGGAAGAAGCAAAAAATGCTGTAAAATATATAAAAGAGAAAATTCCAGAAGATGAAGTAAATAAATTTTTTACTTTTTTAGAACAAAAATTATCATCATCTAAACAAAATTCAGAATTAGTATTTGAGACTGAGATAGGAAAAATATATGATTATGATGGTATATCTATAATGACTATTAATAATTGTATACAAAATAGAGCAAAAGATGATATGGTTAGGAGTCTTATATTTAAAGAGGATGGACATTTATATACCAGTTGGAATTCAAATGCTAGTATATTACTATAAAAAATAACGGGGTTATTCCCCGTTATTTTCATTTTCTAATTCAATTCCTAAATCTTTAATAATTTTTGGTAATTTGCTTAACTAATCTTTAGCTAGATTTATTGGTAAATTCCCCCAACAAAGATCTTCATTTTCTATTGATGTTTCTTTTGATGTTATTGTTAGTGCATGTAACTAATTTCCTGCCTACTGCTAATATTCACCTAACATATACCAAAATTGCTATAACCAAACCCACTATTCTCTTCCCCACGGAAATTCCTATACCTATCTTAAATTCCATATTAAAATTTCACTAACATCATAATCTTTAATAGTTTTATCTGGATTTTTAGATAATTCATACTGAATTTTTCCCCATAAACATCTAGATATATATCTCATGCTAAGGGATCTGGTCTATTTTATGCTTTCAGGATCATCTTTTTCATAGAACCAACTTTCTGTTAATTTCAAATGTTGTTTAAGTTGTTCTATAGCTTCATCAAATCTATTATACATAAATAATTCTCTTCCCCTAAGATGCTAAATTCTTTGATCATTAGGGTATTCTTTTATTGCATCATCTAATAGTTTTTGATATGGTCTGGGTTTGGTTAAATCTTGATAGTGATACGATTTTATACTTTCTACTATTTTTTCGTTTTCTACTCCTTCTCCCACCCATTCTAATATTTCATGAACTGGATATTTCCAAACAAACCCATGACGTTTATGTATTTTAAAATTATACATAGTTATATTTGGTATTGTCATTTCGGGATCTTTCCAACTAAATACGTATGGATATCTTAATGATGTTGTGTCTGATTCCCATTCTTGTTCTATCTATTTTCTCCAACCAGAAGCCATTACTTCATCCATATCTAATGCCAAAACAACATCATAATCATCTGGAACATTCATTAATGATAAATTTCTAGCAAGATCAAATCGCCACGGTGAAACCTGCTATTCATCTACTACTACTCCTAACTATCTTAATAATTCTATTGAACCATCATCTGATCCTGTATCTGTAACAAATATACCATCCTATTCGTCTTTTATAGAATTATGCCATCGCTTTATATGTTTTATTTCGTTTTTACATATCTAATATACACCAATTTTCAAATAAATCCCACCTTATCCTATTATAAAATGAGTATCTTTTATATTAATTTTAAATTTATCATTATTTGGAGTTGTTTCCACCTACACTTAAATAGAATTTCCTATCAATTATTCAATATTATGAATATTTATCAATATTTTATCTTGATCCTAATGCTATAACTTTATTGTTATATTACCCAATTCCTAATCTTGAATAACACTTACATCCATTTTGCAATATATGTTTCGATATTCTAAATATTCTTTTATCATTTCTGAGATGGATTGCTATATTTCTTTTAATAAAGTATTATCAGAGTTCACATTCATTATTTTTCTCCTTATATTTAATCTATTATTTCAAATACGATATCTAATGTATCATTATCTAAATTTATATCGGATGTCTATTTAATAGTTAAATCAATGTTTTTAGATTTTAGATACGAGTTGGCCATTTGCGTTAAATCAACTTCAATTTTATTTATATTTTCTAGTGTTAAAGATATTTTATTGTATATAATATCATCAATATATTCTGTTATTTGGGTGGTAAGTGGTTCTTGACTTATTATATATTCCTAAATAAATTCATTGGCCTCTTTGGTGGTTAATGGTATATGTTCTATTATTGCAAATACTTCATTGCTGGTTTTAGTTAGTATATGCAACATTTTTTTCTATGAAGTTAATGATAATGTTGACAGTATAACAACATTATCTTCATTTACTACATTATAAAATTTCATAATCTATCACTCCCTTACAATAAAATTAATGGTGGAACTGGGAAGATTTGAACTTCCGACCTCTTGTTTATAAGACAACCGCTCTAACCTACTGAGCTACAGTTCCACGCTGTTAATTATTAATTATATCACATATATTTATCAATGTCAAAACTATAATAACCATATCCTTCTAAATATTTATAATTTTTGATGGTAAGATCCGCATATTTTTCAAAATCAACACAATCTATCACACCATAATTATCTAGTTTATTATATATACCTTTGTCGGTAACGTAGTGTCCGAAACACTTAGGCTAGTCAAATAGAGCTTTAACAAGCCCCCGGCTTTAGCCGTGGGGTATTTGACTATATGTGATCCTCTAACCATTTTCTAGTGCTAGAATGGATTTTAACTAAATTACCGAGAAGTCCTCCACTTCTAAGCGTAAGCGAAAGTGGAGGATGAATCGGTTATCCAATTGTTGTTTCTATACACCAATCGAATTTTTTCTGTGCTAATTTGCTTATATTTAGATGTTGTTTGTAAATAATTACCTTGTATATCTTGCACATATACCCAATTACCAGTGAATCCCGATATAAAACCAATTTTATTTATTTCTGGTATATACACTTTATCCCACAAGCACCACTTCTTTTCTTTTACAATTATTTCTTTTGTATTTTTGCTATTTCTTTTTGCTTTCCTATTAGGTTCTTTTCTACCTTTACGTGGTATTTCTTCATGTAAACTACGTTTCTTTTTACGTACCTGCTTTATATAATATATATTATCGCTATACTTCATTGGTTTTATATTTGTAATTACTATTGCATCGTTTATATGCGACTTTTCTATATTCCACTCTTTACGTTTTCTGCGTGTGTATAGTCCAAAAGTATATTGTGTTGGTGCTATTTCTTGTAGTTTAGGTACAAGATAATCTTTTAGTACATTCATAAATGCCGTTTCCTGAAATTGCTTTATCTTAGGTAGATTTTTACCCGTAAATTCTTTGTAGTCCATATTACTTTTTGCTTTATTATGTGCTTCACAGCTACATGCTAAATTACTTGGATTATTGCTACCACCCTTGCTTCTTGGTATAATATGGTCTACTTCAAGAATATCATTGCAAGGTATGTCTGGTCTTAATTTTGCATAATGACAAGTAAAATTATCTCTTATTTTTACATATTCTTTTATGCTATCATATCCATACATTTCTCCTTGTTGATATTCTATACCATTAATATCTGGATTAACTAATGCCTGTGTATCAAATTGCCCTATTTCTACTCTTATTCTGCTTATAGGTAAAATTTTAATAATATCATTTACTAGTCTTATATGAGCATTAATCCTTGATTGTATACTTGGTGGTAACCATCCTTCTTTCCTTTTTCTATTTAGAAATCTAGGTTTTCTATATCTTGTTTTCCTATTTCGTCTTGCACGCCGAAGCCGTCTCCTTGTTTCAATATTCTCTTTTATGTCTTGTCTTAATTCTGCTTCAGCACGATAAAGCACATTACCTTGTTCAGTACCTTGTTCAGTTATAACTGCCATTCCTATATGTTTACTTCCTGCGTCAATTCCTAATATACAATCTTGCACTTGGTTTTCACACTCAAATAATAATTGAATTGTAAATGGTTCATATTTTACTATTTTAGCCTTCTTGTTTTTCAGCAATTTTCTTGCCTTAGCAGGCTTGCAAGGCATTAAAGGTTTACCTTCTATTGAAACTACATATACTAACATTTTGGCTTTACGCCCTCCTTTTTTTGGAGTTATTTGCCCATCCCCAATGTTGGAATAACTTTGCAGTATAACTGCCAATTGTGGTTGACCGTTCCTACCCATCAGAACTTTTACAGAGCCACCTTAGAGCCTGAAACTTGGGCATCATTTCAGGGTAAGATAATTATTCCAACGTAGTCAGTTAAGACTTAGGGTAGTCAACTAAGGCTTTACAAGCCTCCGTTTCTATAAACGGGGGTAGTTGACTCTTATCCTTATGTTTATTATACCACTCTGAAATGTCTGTTCCAAATCCCTGCTATCTACTAGCTCCGATCCAATCTGCTAACATTTCTTTAGTGTATTTTAATGGCATTTTTTGTATTTTATAATAGGGATCACTATAATTTTCAACCAAAACCCAATATTGCCAATGATGTTTATTTCTGTGAATATGTTTTAACCACTATCTATCAAACTAAGGATCAACTATTGTATCATTCTGTTTTATATATCCCTATTTTTGTACATGACCATAAAAATGGTTCATATACGGAAAAAATTCATCAGGAAAAAATTTACTGGTATCATGAACCAATCCCCTAATGGGTATACCCAATTTACATGATTCTAAAAACACAAAATATTTATGTCTTATAACATATTTTAAATATTTAAAAAACTTTTTCATAAATTTACTCCTTTATATACTCATTTATTAATTTAGATAAAGATGTAATTGTAGATACTTGCTTTCGTATATTATATCTATTTTCATTTGATATTTCTACCACAGATAAAATAGATATATTTTCTGTATAGTATTTGTCTAATATTTTCTTTATTATTTTGTTATTTTTATCTATTTTTATCCAAGATAGAATATCTTTCATATTAGAAATTCTGTCAGCTAATTTTATTGTAAGAGCTTCAGGTGATCTAAATATTTCTTTCCAATAAATATCAGTTGGCTTATCTGGATTTCTAGTTAATATTGAAATTAATGCTATTTCTGTATCTGTTATACCCATTTCTTTTAATTCTTCTATTGTTGTATCCGTATCTTCTAATATATCATGCAATAATGCTACTTTTTTTAAAGAATTCCTAAATGTTGTTGGATCTATTGTTTCTTTCCAGTTACATATCACATCTAATTGTATTTCATACAATTCATCATCGTTGAGTTCATCTAAGTATAAATGATTTACTGTATCATAAAAATGCTGAATTTTAGGCTTGTCTAACCCTAATCTATTGCCTTTAAATTTAGTATACAATAATTCATCAATTTTGAAAAATATCACTTCATCATTTGTCATTATTTTCCTCCTTCTATTTCCACTCTAACCATGTAGGTTTTGATAATAGCTATGAATCATCTATACCAAATCTACTTTTTATATCAATCTTATATGGAATATCTTTAATAAGTTTTTCTAAATGATCCCAGTATTTCATTTCATATGATAACAATATTTCTATTGTGTTTTTATTTTCAAATATAATAGTTATAAAGTGTGGTTCTGTATATAATTCAGTTATATGGTGCTTCTATGAAAAATAATCCTATGGTTCTTCGTTAGATTTAATCTATTTTTGAATTAACTCGTATATAAAATCATGATTTTCATTTATGAATATATTTTTTTCATATTCGGTATCATGTTCTATATCACAATAGAACCCATAATACCGTTCTCCATAATACTAAAAGGTGCTTACAAAACCTATACTTCTTATTTCGCCATATTCCTAATCTGGATAAGATAATATCATATTACCACGTCCTAATAAAAAAATAATGGTCTAACAAGACCATTATACTATAAATATACAAAGTTAATATAAAATTTTTATTACATTATCATTAATAAATACCTGGAAAATTAAAAAGATCAGACTATATTAGTTTCTATTCCAAATTATCATTTATTCTATTTTTTCGAAATTCCCATTTGCTATTAAATAATTTCACTAATTATACCTCCTGTAAATTAAAAATTTTCATCAAATAACTTAAATCGAAATTCGTTTACACTAAATCCCCATATTGGATGTAAATCATTTTGTTCTGCCCATCGCTATTCAATTTCTAACCTATTACCCGTATATCCGTGTAATTTAGTTTCTGTGGTATATATAATACTAAATAATGCGGGTCCATATTTTATAAATTGTAAATAGTGTTCATATTCATGTCGTAACACCTGATATTTATAAATAGGCTCACTAATATCTTCATTTATTTTAATGTGAGGAATATACGGAAAATTATAAAATATACCACTAGCACCAGGGCTTGATGTATTATCAAAATTTTGTTCGATTATTATTGGCGGCATATTTATCTAAAATTTCCAATAAGTATTGTGTGTATTTACTACTAGCTATAAAAGCGAAACTCCAAAAATAATTAATATATCTCTAACTGATAATCCCATTAACTTTACCCCCTATCAGTAAAATTAATAACAAAAAAAGTAGTAAACTTAAAGTTTACTACTTAACTGCAAGTATTTTGGTAAGGAGTTTATTGTTTAGTAATTAAAATAGAAATCATTATATGAAACATTAGTCAAATCTGGATCTCCTATAATTTCTGCAAACCACCCCACAAGATCATAAGCTGTGGTTCTGAATCTAAATTCAAATTTTTCTAATACAATTTCTTCTCCGTTCGCTTTTTGGAGTATTACATAAACTACTATATCATCTAAGCTCTTTATTTCTCCTGTTTTAATATCAAATCTATCAAGCGGGAGAATTAATCGATCAATTACTTTATCCTTTGGGGTTATTTCAAATTGTTGGTCTTCTCTATTGGTATATATTAGTTTGTCCATGTTTTTACCTCCTTATTTTTTTATTTACTACATACTTATAATACCATAATAATACACAATTTATGTTACGTATTTGTTAAATAAAAATACCCCCTATGTTAAGGGGGTATCGATCTTGGTGGGGAGCGGATTTTTACCGCTATCGCACATAGTCAAAACTATGCCGTTCTGTCCTTTGAACTACCGTCAAGATCATGTGAAAACGAAAAACCGTTTAATGACGTTTCTACAGATCCCAACATAATCAATGAATTTTATGTTGGCTGGTAGCGGGGACTGGAATTGAACCAGTCTATACTGCTTATGAGACAGTCAAGTATCCACTACTTTACCCCGCTTTTAATTACTACAATAATATTATACTATACAACTTAAAATTTAGTATTACAAAAAAGTAACAATATAATTTCAGATAAATTAAATATATATATATAAACAAAAAGGGGGTTTTGCCCCCTAGTGTTGCATGGTGCGGTGTTTCATGATCAGAACAGCAGATTTGTTTCTAAAGACACTAGATTTACAGGTACTTTTCTACTAAAAACACTACTATTTATCTAACAGGAACGGCAGGAGTCAAACCTACTTTATAGTCATATGGGATTACAACTATTTTTTTCGAAACTTAACGTTCCTGTCAACACTACCCCGATATCTGTATCGGGACTACACCAAGAACTTGATGCTAGTGTTTCTGTTATGGTAATTATGTCAAATTAATCTTTTTACTTTCCTCGTTTTTCCAAATATAAAACTAGAAACGATATTACTACTGTAATTACAATCATTCCATCTAATACTGGGATTAATAACTTTACTCCACTTAATGATACATTCGATATAATATCATATACAATACTAAACGTACTAGTTCCAAGTAGCAAGCACATAATTATTATATAAATCTTTTTCCAAATATTCTTCATTTTTTACCTCCATTTGTATTTATATATTACCAAACAATTCTATTATAATCTATATCCCTTCACTGGGGTTTCAATTTCTACTCTCTTAAAAAAGTTTCGACCGTGCTTCTTTATATACGAGAGTTTCTTTCCTGATTTTAATGATATTTCTCTTCTTTCTATTACATCAACTTTACCCCATGCTCTAACTATTTGTAAATATAGATCTCTTGCGGGGGTTCTAAGTTTTCCCCAATCGGTAACTAAATAGTAATATTCCCCTAGTGTTTCTTCAAAATCTATTGTTCTAGTAATCTTTGATACTTGTCTTTTCCGTACATGTGTTCGATCTTCATGCCTAATATGACTCTTCATATTCTTCATACCTCCTTTTTCATAATCAAGTATATCACACAATTTTTATTTTGTCAATGGGTATACTCTTACATAATCATCATAGGTTAAAAAATTAAATCCTTCTTCCATTTTACGCCATAACCAGCCTATAAACATTTTGCATTGATCATAAGATAATCCCTTAGTTAATGTAAAGTGATCGGCCTTTACTATGTATTCTTCGTGTAGTGCATAAGAAGTATAAATTCTTTGAATCAAATCTAAATTAATTATTTCTCCTTCGTGATTTCTGAATTTCATATTCTTACCTCCTTT
>Ga0116144_10005427_pt1 | contig 11584 bp, 10 predicted proteins | sample AD_UKC035_MetaG_FD_89746 | JGI IMG/M metagenome (GOLD analysis project Ga0116144, IMG submission 89746) | Active sludge microbial communities of municipal wastewater-treating anaerobic digesters from USA - AD_UKC035_MetaG | ecosystem: Engineered > Bioreactor > Anaerobic > Digestate | place: USA... | reverse complement strand
GCAACAAAATTGTATGCCATCTTGAAAAGACGCAATGTTTTCTGAAGGTCGATGATATAGATTCCATTACGAGCACCAAAGATGTATGGCTTCATCTTTGGGTTCCATCGCCGCGTCTGGTGCCCGAAATGCACACCAGCTTCCAGAAGTTCCTTCATCAAAATCACTGACATAGTTATACCTCCTGTACCATGGTTAGCCTCCGCCTTTTTCAACCTTGCCCGGATTTATGGACACAATCCATAAACACCCCGAAACAAGTCCAAAGGCGTGTGAATTATACGATGCCTGAAATCATATCTGATCAGGCAGCCTTACCGAACCCTTTATGGTTGCGTTTCTACGCCAAGGTCGGCAAAGGGCACGGTATTCTTACTGTAATCGATTCGATCACAAAAACCAAGAGCAGTCGACGATCGTCGAAGCGATGCATATTCCATGCTCATCCTTGTCCACAATAAAGAGCTTGCCGGCGCTATGCGCACCATCAGTTCACCAAATTTCAGAAAATGGTGAGCACGGTGCACACTGAGTTCGAGAGGTTACTCGCTTGGAGCCCCCACAGTCTGCCGTATTGTGCCTAATTTGCTACGGCTGCATCAATGTTCTTAAATAACAACGTCTTAGATTATTTACCGGCAGACAAAAATAACCTAATTATATAGCACGGAGAATATCGCATTGCAAGAGAAAACAAAAATGTTTCTGCCAGTTAGGTCAATAAAAGCTGAGTACGCACTCGATTGTTTTCAATCCCGACTTATCCTTGCGATTGATAAAATTATATCCTACAATGAGCCAATTAGCTTACAAACCAGTTGTTTTCCTGAGCAGATAGGGCTTCAATCACGTTACAACTAACGGCTTCGCTTAGTGGCGAACCATGTGTTTTTCATTTCTTCCTGAGCCATTGCACATGCACTGCCGCCACTGCCGGAGGCCAAGCAACCAGATTCCTACCATTCCTGGATGGAGAAACCGGATTTCTGCGGATCGGCCAATTACTGCTCACCCAGCCGTTTAGAAATGAGGCATACTATGAAAAATACACTCCTGGTTCCGGAATTCCGGGAAATGCTTTCATCCAGTCAGATCGAAGACATCCAGGATTTCTGCAATACTACCATGCCTTCAATAGTAGCAGACTTCCTTGGCGCTCTGGCCCCTGACGAAGTATACTGTATTCTTTCCACTCTTTCCATGGAAACGCGTGTCGCTATTATCCTCTGCTTTGACGACGACGTTAAAACCGCGTTGCTCGACATACTGCCGCAGGACGAAATCATTGCCATCCTTGCCGCCGTCGATCCCGAGGAACGAAGCCACGTGCTGAATTTTATTTCTCCGGAAAAAATCGAAAACATAAAGAATAGCCTTAAAGCAGCACACCAGGAAGAAATCCTGCAGGTTTCACCAGAACCGGAGACTGCTTCAGATTTACTCGCTACCCTCCTGCCCACAGTCCAGGGTCCGGGCGAATCGCTGCCTCAGATCGCCATGTATAAGACGATCAACAATCGTCTCGAACAAATCGGAAAGGTTGAAAAAGACTGCTGGGTCAACGTCCTCAATCCTGGAAAGGACGAAGTTGGGTTTCTTGCTCAGCACTTCAATCTGCCGCAGGACTTTCTGACCGCCTCACTTGATATCGATGAAATTGCCCGCATTGAAGTAGAAGATAATGCGACCCTTATCATTCTCAAGATTCCCTACTTCGACGAAACCAATCTGGATGTACTCTACTTCACGTTGCCGATCGGTATCATCCTGATGGAAGACATGGTCATCACGGTATGCGCGAAGAATTCAAGCGTCTTGACGGATTTTTCCAGCAATCGGGTAAGGAACTTCTCGACCGCCAAACGCCGCAAGTTCATCCTCCAGCTTTTTCTGAGAGCCACCATGCTGTATCTGCAGTATCTCAAGCAGATCAACAATGCTGCCAACATCATCCAGAAAAAGCTTGAGATCTCCTCAAAGAACAAACAGCTCATTAAGCTCCTGAACATCGAGAAGAGTCTGGTGTACTTTACGACGTCTCTGAAGTCGAACGCTTTTATGCTGGAGCGATTGCAGAAAACCAGCCTGCTGGGATTGGACGAGGAAACTCAAGATCTCATAGAGGATATTGTGACTGAAAGCAAACAGGCCATTGAAATGGCTAATATTTACAGTGACATTCTTAGCGGCATGATGGATGCCTTCGCATCTATCATTTCTAACAATCTCAACATCGTTATGAAGGCGCTCAGCTCTATTGCCATCATTATCACCCTACCCCTTCTGTTGGCGAGCTTATACGGCATGAACGTCAAACTCCCGTTTCAGAATTCACCTCATGCCTTTGGTCTCGTACTGCTCGTCTCCGCAGTCCTGGCTCTGGTGGGTGTGCTATTTTTCATGCGTCGCAAGTGGCTGGAAATGTGAATACGGCATCGCATTCGGTTATGGCCGGTCATACCACACCGCCTGGATGTGCGTGCCTTCCCCTTCAGCTGATTTTATTGAAAAGGATCCCCCCGACAATCGAGTGCGCTCGCTCATGGAGGTAATACCGAAACCGCCGCTTCTATCTGAGAACGGCTGCAGCAGCTGACGATCAAATCCCCGGCCATCATCGGTAATGCTCAACGTCAGGTCATCAGAGCTTTTCCTGAGCACTATTTCCACCTGATTAGCACCGCTGTGCTTTGCGATGTTGGAGAGCGCTTCCTGGAGAATACGGAAGATCACGATTTTCCGCGACTCGGGAACATCCGTCTCCTGCACTTCGAGAGCAAGAGCAATCGTCAGATCAGGATAGAATTTCTGCACTTCCCGACAGTGAAAGCGAATTGTGGGCAACAGACCCAAATCATCAAGCATGGCCGGCCGTAGATTTCCCATGATGCGCCGAACTTCATCGTTAAGTTCCTTGATCAGAGGAATGGTCTCTTGCATTACCCGGCGCTCCTGGTTCCCTGCCCGCATTTCATTGAGCTCGTGTTCCAAACGAAGCTTGATGGCGCTGAGCGAAGCAGCTACGCTGTCGTGCAACTCCATAGCAACGATCTTTCGTTCATCTTCCTGCGCGCGCAAAAGCCGGGCGCTGAGCGCCTTGAAGCTGCGTTCAAACCGTTTACGCTCGGTGATATCAATCCCAATGCCGATCACTGATCCATCGGAAAGCCGTACGTTCGCCCAGCTGGTTTCGAGTTCATTGCCGAGCCGGGTCATCAGACGAAAATCCCGCCATCCTGATCCGACTTCCATTAGAGCGTTCCACACCTTTTGACGATACGCAGGATCGGGATACCACGCTTCCATGAGGTTTATTGATGCTATATCATCGGCGCTCCATCCGGTAATCGACTCAACTGACTCGTTTATCAAAATGACTTTTCCGCTGCTGTCGTAGAAGCAGAGCATAACCGGAATATGGTTGAAGATCGTTTCGAGAACCTCCTTCTGCTGCTGCAATTCACTCTCAGCGAGGCTTCTCTGGACGATCTCTTCCTGCAACGCTTGATTGGCCGTCTCCAACTCAATAGTCCGCTCACGCACTTTCAGCTCCAGTTCTCGCCGCATATTTTGCAGCTCGCCACGCTGACGCTCCAGCTCGGTGATATCATGCCATACAACAATCGCACCTTCATTTCTGCCGTTCCTGGTTACTGGTGATGCGGAAATGCTTACATAGCACAATTCTTCGCGGCCATTGAGGATCGTGAAGCGTTCATCCCCGAGCCGATCTCCTCGCAATGCCCGGCGAGCCGGAAGCTCCTCAGCAGGGACATCCCTTCCATCAGGATATCGGATCGAGCACATCGCCGCCAGCAGTTCCGGATCCATGCCGACCAGGTTAAAACCGTGGAGCTCTACAGCACGGGAGTTCGCCTTTGTTATGGTTCCGTGGACATTGTAGACACTTGCTGGATTATAGAGGGAGGAAAAAACTGCTTCCAACTCGTCAGCTTTTGCTTCCACTTCTTGTCGTGCTTCGATATGCTGCAATCCCAGGGAAGCAATGGCTGCAAGCTGCTTCAGCACGGCTTCATCCTCTTCAGTGAAGTGAGCGCCACCTTCCTTGTCGGAGAGCATGATCAAACCGTTTGGATGCAAGGCATGTCCGAGCAGGGAGACTCCCAGAAGTCCCCGCAGTGGCACGTGCCCTTCAGGAAGACCCCACCAGCGAGAATGAGAATACAGTTCCTCATCGGTCATCCGAAGGGAAGTTTCATTATTAACCAGTTCCAGATGAACGCCGCCTTGCTTGCAGCTGAGGGGATCCTCTACTAAGCAGTCCGAGAAACCGGGAGCCGTCGAGTGAGCCCAGGTCCGAAATATCTGGTTGTGAAAATAACCGGAACAACCAAGTCCGGCACCGGTAAGCTCACGAGCACCATCGGCAACCGCCTGAAGAAGGCCCTGAACCGTTTCTTCCCGTAGTACTTTGTTGGCAACACTGAGAAGCGTCTTCAGTCGTCGCTGAGAAATTTGCGGTTCCAGGGAATCTGTTGTTGTTTCGCTTTCCCGGTGACCGTTCTGAGGAGAATACGAAGGAGGGAAAATGGTTAGAAGGATGAGGCCGATTTCTTTGTTGGCAACAGCAGCGTGACTCGCGACTAAAACAGGCGTTGTAGTACCTGCCTCTGACTGGAAGGTAATACGACAGGACTGATGACCGTCGCCGAGCACTGCTCGTTCGAGAAAATCCATGAAGCACTCCCGATCATCAGGCAATACCCACTCGAGAATACGCTTGTTCGCCAGGGCAGCAGGAGCGATACCGAGAAGCCGTGCGGCAGCGGAATTTACTCTCTCGATTCGACCAAGGGAATTGACAACACAGTATCCTACTGGCGCGTCGGTAAAAAAATCGAACTGTATTTCCGGCACCATCGGCTGCTCCGATGAATGGCGACCGCGATTGCCGGTATGGTGATTCACTTCGGCCTGGTAACGCTGAAGATCCGCAATTAGGTTGGACAGAATAGCACCAAGAGAATCAGATCCTCCGCCCGGAGAAGGCTTTTCTACCGGCTGCTGCCGGCTACCGGACCCGTTTCCGTTTTCTTCGGATTCTTCCATTCTCTCGCCCCTCTACAGTACGAAACGATACCGCAATTCCACGCCTGCAACAAACATTCGTCAGTGTTTCACCGTATCGAGGTATGCCTGCCTTTGTCAAGTGGATTTTCAACGCCTGCGATCAGCCGCTGAACTGAAGATTCATTTTCTCCAGTATCTGAACGTCCTTATCCCATAAGGGATCCGGATAACACTGTGGATAAAATGTCATACTGGAATTGAAGGAAGCAACTGCGCAGCTGCCGCTCCTTCCCTTTATCCACTGATCCGCCTGTAGAGCTCGTCAGCGTCGATCATACTTATACCCTTGGTCGAAAGACGCTGAACAGCCTCTTCAGGGTTCTCAAAACGGAAAATAATGATCGCTTTATTTCCCCTCCGGAAGGTCATCGCATACATGTATTCTACGTTGATAGTGCACTGCTCGATGACCCGCAGCACATCGAGCAGCCCTCCGGGTCGATCCTCCACTTCGAGAGCGACCACTTCAGTGGCATTAACCACACAGTGAGCCTGTTCCAACACTTCACGAGCCCGTTCCCAGTCTCTCACGAGTATACGCAAGATGCCGAACTGTTGCGTATCGGCCAGGGAAAGAGTAAGTATGTCGATACCCTCTTCCGCGAGTACCCGGCACGGCTCAGTCAAGCGCCCAGGCTTGTTCTCCAGAAAAACCGAAAGTTGAGTCAGCTTCATCATCGCCTCCCTGCATGTGGTCAAACCAGTAACTACTCGGGCAGCAGCTCATTTTCTGCCCGCTCCTTTGTTCCTGATTCCTGTCTTGCTACTCATTCCTCCGGTCGATGACCCGCCTGGCTTTCCCTTCGCTGCGTGTGATAGTATAAGGTTCCACAAGCGTTATCGCAGCCCGGATTCCAGTCCGCCGTTCCACAGCCCTTGCCAGTCTGCCGCGGAATTCTTCCAGCGCCCGGATAGTGTCACTGAAAATCGATGTCGTCACTTCGACCTGGATTTCCATTTGGTCAAGTCCTTTTTTCCTGCTCAGGATGATCTGATAGTGGGGAAGGGTTCCTTCCTCAGCAAGCACGGCGTCTTCGATCTGCGAAGGAAAGACGTTGACGCCGCGAAGGATGATCATGTCGTCGCTTCGTCGGCTGATCCGCTGAATTCTCCGCATGGTGCGGCCACAGGGGCATGGCTCCGAAATAATCGTAGTGATGTCACGGGTACGGTAGCGAATCATGGGCAAAGCTTGCTTATCCAGCGTGGTAAGCACCAGCTCACCTTCACTGCCTTCCGGGAGCGGCACACCCGTTTCCGGATCAATGATTTCAGGATAGAACATATCCTCGAAAACATGAAGTCCGTTCTGTTCCCTGCACTCGCACGCCACTCCAGGTCCGATGATCTCAGAGAGACCATAGATATCGTACGCCTGGATGCCTGCTTCCCGTTGCATAACCTGGCGTATGGACTCAGTCCACGGCTCAGCGCCGAAAATTCCGGTACGCAGCGGCAGATCGTGGAGCGAAACACCCATTTCTGCTGCAGCCTCGATCATATGGACAAAGTAACTCGGCGTACAGCACATAACGGTCACGCCGAAATCCTTGAGCAGCATGATCTGGCGCTCCGTATTGCCGCCTGAGGCAGGGACTACAGCCGCACCCAAGGCCTCGGCGCCGTAATGAATTCCCAACCCGCCAGTGAACAGCCCATATCCGTAGGAGTTCTGCACAATATCTCCCTGGTGGACACCGCATCCTGCGAAGGCACGCATCATCACATCTGCCCAGCTCGCCAGATCATGCTGCGTATAGGCAACCACAATCGGCTTCCCCGTGGTTCCACTCGAAGCATGAAGCCGCACCACGTCTTTCATCGGACTGGCAAATAGTCCGAATGGATACGTGTCACGCAGATCAGTCTTGACGGTAAAGGGAAAGAGGGAAAGATTCTCGAGTGACTGCAGGCTCTCGGGAGTCAATCCTCGTTCGTGCAGTCGCTGGCGGAAGAGTTCGACATGGGTGTAAGCACGCCGGACTACGGCTTTGAGGCGCACCAATTGCAGCTCGCGAAGCCGTGACAGCGGCAAATAGTCCATGGCACTGACAGGATTGAAGCCGTTGTGTGCGACTTTTGGCTCGTCGTTCATACAACTCCTTTCTTAAGCACGTTGGTTTATCTGTGGCACATTCCCGCACCCGCACATCATGCAGGCACATAGCGCAAGCAGTATAGTATTGCTGGCGTCTGAAGACAAGATAATGAGCATTTCTCGGATCGAAGCTTTGTCGCACTTAGCGTATCAAGACCAAAGGTCATGCTGAACGTGCACCAGCATCTACTAAAATTGACACGTCGCCAGACCCTGAAACGAGTTTGGGATCACACAAGAGGTATTGCGACACAGTCTCATCACGAAGGGGACGGGATGCAGGATGAAAAAAAGTTTCTGTCATCTGGGATAGAATTGTCGAGTATCCATTACCGGCTGTGAACAGCGTACCCAACAAGGAGGGCGTCACCGGTTTTTGTCCGCTGAGAATCCGGATTCTCGAAAATAGCTCATCTGGCCTGATACTGCAAGGCCTCAGGTATCAGCTCTTGAATAGACTGTATGCGGTTTTCATCAGCCGGGTGAGTGCTCAGAAATTCCGGAGGGCCCCCGCCCTGTCCGCTCGCAGCCATACGCTGCCAAAAATCAAGCGCGCACCGAGGATCATATCCGGCCATTGACATAAATACTAATCCAAGGTGATCAGCCTCCGATTCCTGCAGCCGGCTGTAGGGAAGCAGGACACCGATCTGGCTTCCTAGGCCGAAGGCGGTCATAAATAACTGCTGGGTAGCGCCTGGTTGCTGAGACAGCGCCTGACTGAGCGCCATACCACCGAGCTCGGTGAGCAGCGACTGGCTCATCCGCTCTTCGCCGTGGCCTGCAATAGCATGGGCGATCTCGTGTGCCATCACTGTGGCTAGACCACATTCGTTTTGCGTCACAGGCAAAATACCGGTATAGACCACCACCTTACCTCCAGGCATCGCCCAGGCGTTCTTGCTCGCGTCCTGAACGAGGTTGAACTCCCACTGATACCCGCTGAGGTGGCTGGCTTCATTCGTTTGTGCAAAATAGCGCTCCACTGCAGTCTGGATTCTCCTTCCCACTGAGTTCACCATCGCCGCTTCCGGAGTATTTTGAACCATCTGATGAGTAGAAAGAAACTTGGCATACTCCTGGTTGCTCATCTGCATAACTTCTCCGGAAGAAACGAGGTCAAGCTGCTGCCGTCCGGTGATGGGAACGGTACGACACGACCACAGGCAGAGAGAAATCGCGAGCAGAATACCATACGTTATTCCGGCCCGCATGCTGATCGAATGAGGTAGTGCTGCCATAGGAGCGTCTCCTTCTGTAGGTGTTGAGCCTTGTATCTTCTGGTTACAGTGTCGGCTCATCCTTACTGCGTGGTAGCCAGAGCGGCAGCCCCATTGTCAGGGTGGTGCTACCTGCCAAAAAGGCCCAGCAGACCATAGAGAATCAGATAGATGGCAACAATGTAGTTAAGCAGGCGAGGAATCAGCAGAATGAGAATGCCTGCAATAAGCGCCAAAAAGGGCTGCATAGAAAGTGCTGCAAACATGGGATGTTCTCACCTCCTGAGCGAACCATGCAGATGGCGGGTTTCGTCGCAGCAAGGGATCTGATGCAGATCGGGAAAAACCAAACGCATCTCTGTCCTTCTTTCCTCCGGCTGGACAACCCTGTCTTGCTTGATATAGCGCTTTGTGTTCGCCGCGTGGCACCGACAAACAGCCGGGTTAGCAAAAATGGCGGCTGGATGAAGAAAAGCAGCTCTCACCATTTTTTATTGTACCGGAGCAGGCTGCTCGTCACCATAGGGTGAAGACAGTATTTGGCGAGGAGTGCACCCGTAAGAAGCTTTCGACGCCGCTGCTTACAACAGGCATGATTCCCCTGACGGTAGTCAGGCAGGTTTATCCGCCTGTTGCTGCTCTTGCTTTCGCCGCAGCGAGTTAATCCCTTTTACAAGCAGAAAAATTGCCCAAGCAACGATCAGAAAATCAAGAACCGTCTGGATAAACATACCGTAGTTAATGCTGACCGCAGGAGCGTCTGCCGTCGCCTGCTTCAGTATAATCGCGAGCCGCTTGAAGTCTACCCCGCCGATCAGCAACCCTATGGGAGGCATAATAATATCATTAACCAGCGAGGCAACGATCTTGCCGAAGGCGGCACCGATGATAATACCCACTGCCATATCAACGACATTTCCCTTCACAGCAAATTCCTTGAACTCACTGACGACAGACATCGGCTGGCCTCCTTTTGTTAGAAGTTCCCAATGCGCCCCGAGACGCTGTCAAAATGCAGCTTGGGCAAGTCGCTGCATCGGTACAGACCTTTCGTATTTTCTCACAAATACCATTTCAGGCAACCACTTTTTTCCGCCCAGCGAACTCTTCTCCCTTTAGGGAAACTGACGGACGGCATCATCGGGTTTGAGACTATATTTTCCTTGTTCCCCTCAGGAAAGTTCTGTACACTTGAGATGTTTATGAAACGATCGGTTTCAGCCGTTCTGATCCCGCGTGGCGCGCGATTGGAACGGTTTACAATGCGCTTAAACTATCAGGATCGGAAACAACAAGCATGTTAAGAGCTGTTGTGCTTCTCACCGTAGCGCTGGCGTCCTTACTCCCCCAGCATGTTGCTGGCAAACCCCTTTCCGTCATCACTACACTCTTTCCTTTGCAGGAATTTGCCCAGGCTGTAGGGAAAGAGAATGCTGCTGTAGAACTGCTGCTGCCGCCGGGCGCAGAGCCTCACACCTGGGAGCCGCGACCCAGCGATATTGTCAAGCTCCACCATGCTGACATCCTGATCTATATTTCTCAGGAACTGGAGCCATGGATGGCCGAGGTGCTCAAAAGCGTTGACAACCCCGGCTTGAGCGTTATCGAAGTCGCCCATTCTTTCTCAGCGCTGAAAACTGCAGAAGAACACCGCCATGGAGATCCACCACACGAAACCGCGCAGCACGCGCTAAGGGATCCTCACATCTGGCTCAATTTCGCCTATGATCAGACAATCATCGATATCCTGGCAGCCGCTATGAGCAAGCGCGATCCAGCAGCCGCACCTTACTACACCAAGAACGCCTCGGAATACAAGCAGCAGCTTCAGGCTCTGGATCAACAGTACCGGAAGAGACTCTCCGCTTGCAGAAACCGTCAGTTCATTGTTGGAGGTCACGCGGCCTTCGCCTATCTGGCAGAGCGCTATGGTTTGCAGCAGATTCCTCTTTACGGCTTAAGCCCCAACGCCGAGCCCTCGCCCAAAAAAATGGCCGAGCTCATCGACACTGCCAAAAGACACCAGGTAAAGGTTATTTATTTTGAACAGCTGGTAAGCGATCGCCTCGCTAAGGTCATCGCTCGGGAGGTGGGTGCTGAAACCCTGGCACTCAACAATGGAGCGAACCTGACCAAGGAGGATATCAGGGCTGGAACAACCTTCATTCACATCATGGAAAGCAACTTAGAGCACTTGCGATATGGGCTTGAATGTCAATAACCGACTACCGCTTCTTGCAGTCGATCACGTGTCGTTCTACTTCGACTCTACCAAGGTTCTCGAAGACATCTCCTTTTCCATCGATCCCGGAGACTTTCTCGCTGTCATCGGTCCGAACGGCTCCGGGAAAACTACTCTCCTCAAGATACTACTGCGAATTCTCCGTCCCCAGCAGGGAAGCGTGCATCTTCTAGGGGAACCGATCGATCAGTTTGCCAGCTGGGAGAAGATCGGGTATGTCCCGCAAAAGGCTACAAATATCGATCCACTTTTTCCGGTTTCGGTTCGCGAAGTAGTGTCGATGGGTCTGCTTTCAAAGAAAAGATTCCCCCGCTTTCTTAGAGAAAAAGATGAGGCCACAATTGACTGGGCTCTCGAGCAGGTGGATCTCATTGCGTTCAAGAAACGACGTATTGCCGAACTGTCAGGAGGTCAGCAGCAACGGGTTTTTATTGCCCGGGCGATCGTAAACCATCCATTCATTCTGTTTCTGGATGAACCTACTACCGGCGTAGATGCTGAAACCCAAGAGCGGTTCTACTCCATGCTCGGCATGCTGAACCAGTCCCATCAGATAACGATTGTTCTCATTACCCATGATCTAGGCATCGTGAACAAACGAGTCACCAAGATTGCCTGTCTGAACCAGCGCTTGGTTTTCCATGGAACGCACGATGACTTCTGCAATTCAGCCGTGGTCCAGGACCTGCTCAAGGGAGAGTATCATCTCGTCTGCCACCGGCACTGATGAATTCTGTCGGACAGTACCTGGCTCTCGAGTACTGTGGTTTGTGAGAAAGGTGCCTGCCGAAGCGGTTTGCTGTCAATTGCTTTTTGTTTTCAAACTTCGGAGAGGCAGCGATGAACAACCAACAACACCGGATACAAGACACCCCATGCTAAAAAATACTGTCATCTGGATAAGTAATGATTGAGATCCTCTCCTATGGTTTC
>Ga0116144_10005422_pt1 | contig 11590 bp, 8 predicted proteins | sample AD_UKC035_MetaG_FD_89746 | JGI IMG/M metagenome (GOLD analysis project Ga0116144, IMG submission 89746) | Active sludge microbial communities of municipal wastewater-treating anaerobic digesters from USA - AD_UKC035_MetaG | ecosystem: Engineered > Bioreactor > Anaerobic > Digestate | place: USA... | reverse complement strand
TGGCGGTCCCCGGCGGCGCCCAGTATGCCCTTCTTCTTTCGATCGCCGGACATCTGCCTGTGGCCCGAAGCATTGAAGCAAAGGTTAAGAGTTACACTATCGCGGACACGGCGGTTCTGATCGAGGATCCCGCGACGGGACCCGATCCCGTGGATGTGAGCAACGGAAAAACAACGGGTTCTTGGGCCGAGACCGTGATAGAGACGAACGGGGAAGATGATGGTCGGGGCGAACGCAATCTTATCGTTCATATACCGGACGGTACCGGTATTGAGATCGAAAAGGCGGACGGTACCAAGGGAAGCCTGAGCGGAAACGAGGCCACGATAACGGCCGTCGAATATACCGCGACCGAAAACGGACAGGATGCGATGCCGGCCCGTTTGCCCGAAGGGACCGCGTATACCTATTGCGTCGAACTCAAGGTGGACGAAGCGGAAGCGGCGGGCGCCAAGAAAACGACCTTTTCCAAACCGGTCTATCTCTATTTGGACAACTTCATCGATGTGCCCGTAGGCTTCTTGGTTCCGTCGGGGTATTATGATAAGGAAAAAGATCAATGGGTAGCGTCCGAGGATGGGATCGTGCTCCGGGTGGTCGGAAACTATGGGGAAGATCCCACTTATGCACAACTTGATATGACGGGAGACGGGGTGGCGGAAAACGAACAGGAACTCAACGAGGCCTTGGGTATAGAAAAAGAAGAACTTGCAATAATTTATTCGAAATATCCGGCCTCCGGTAAGACTTTCTGGCGTGTTCCCGTCAAACACTTTTCGCCTTATGATCTGAATTGGCCATACTATGCCTTTGACAACAATGTGCATGACCCCGACCTTCATCTCGCGGCTGGCAGTAAGCCGAAAGAGAAGCCATGCGTAAAATACTCGTCTGTCATTGATTGTGAGAATGGCACTTTCGGAGAAACTTTACGGATCACCGATGTGACCGACAGTTTGATCTATAATTCGGGACGGACACCAGGAGATCTTCGTACCAGAACGATAGAGTTCGAAGACAGAAAAGCGTTGTCCGAGATATCGGACACTTTCAAAGCCGCGCAGTACTATCTCATGGTGGACGGGTGCGTCGCCGATCAAGCCGCGAGATTCGCCGAACCACAGCAGCCCATACGCCTTTCCTGGGACGGAGAGGATTGTTTCGGGAACAGGATAAACGGAACGACAAAAGCCACCCTTATAGCCATATACTGGTACGAATTGGTTTACATGGGGAACCGTTTTATCAGTTCGAACAATCGTTCTTTCGGAAGTCCCTCGGGAACCTCCTCGGGCGGCGGCGGTGGCGGCGGCTCTTCCTCTTCTCAGAAAATAATGCCGGCTTATGCGGAAAAGAAGATCGTGCCCGTCAAGCGGGAATATTCTTTTCATATCGGCGGATTGTCTAACGATCAGAAGCTGGGCGGATGGAATTTCGAGAGTATGCATCGGTTGGATAGGGAAAAGGATCTTCTCTATAAAGGCGACGGAGAGACGCAACAGGTTGTCCACGAGAACTCGATGATAGATGTGTTCTGTAGGGTAGGAGAGAATGAGTCATTTATTCTTCGGGAGGGCATTCCTCCTGAATCGGCAAAAGCTTTTTGTTCGACGGGGATTGGCAGTTTTGCCGGATATGCAACGAGCGGTGGTGGTAGCATAGTGGGGCTTATAGGCTTAACCCAAAACGGTTCTTCCTGCATAATAACTCCATACCCCGCCAACCCCAATGAAAATGGCGTCATTCTCAGACACCACAAGGATGGGACTCTCTATGAAATGACCTCATCGGGCAAGATATTCTCTTATAAGGATGGAAAATACACACATCTTGCGGGAAGTCCCTCGGGCGAAGATAGGCCGCTCTCCGGTAACGATGCCCGAAATATTCTTACGGGTTCTGGCTTTTTGGCATCATTCGAGGTTCTGGAAGATAAAACGATCTACTTCTTTTTTGTGAATAACGACTACTCCAATGTATACAAAGTATATCCTGATGGAAGTTTCGTCAGGCTCAACCCGAAAAACGCTGGTAGTTGGACTTCTTCTCCAATGAGTAACCCATCGTATAAAGAAGATTTTCCCTTGTCCGATGCCGACATGTTCACCTTCCCGTTATACTTCAACACACATTATGCGAAGAACGGGAAAATAATCTTTGCTCTTACATATGAGGGGTGCGCTTTCGAAATAGATCCCTCTACCAATATAGCCAGGAGATCTCTGGGGGATCGTTGTTATTCGAGCAGTTACAATTCTTGGAACGGGGTACTCTCTTATGAAGGTCAGAATGCTGTCGGCTCAAACGGTTCAGATTCTTGGACGAAGGGATTTTTCATCAGCAACATCGGCTCTCTCTCTGATGGTACGATACTGTATATGGTAAGGTTGAAATATCCTCACGAGGGAACAGCAACCATAAAAAAAAGACATGTCGTCGCGGTTAGATACGATGAAGCAAAACAACAAGATATCATGAGTCGCTTTGCCGGGGACAACGCGCTTCTCCTGCCTTCCGAGCCCCTCTCCGGCCCCGTACTCGAAACGGGCATCTTAGACACTTCCTTGGTGGTCGATCCCACGGATCATGTGTTTTTTGCGATAGGCGGGGCGAGCACTTACCGCCGGAATTTCATGTACATAAAGAATAGTCGTTTCGAGACGGCACTCGATACTTCCGGCACGATTTATGTTCCCTCTAAAGACGGGACGGAGGTCTATGTCTTTGACCGAGAGGGATATCATCTGCAAACGCTCGATGCGTTGTCCGGAACGGTGCGGTATACATTCGACTATGATCTTACCTGTACCGAAACAATAAACGGCAATAGTTACGACACGCGTGCGGTAAGTTCCATCACCGACCGATTCGGAAGAACGACGACCATAACCCGCGATGTCGACTGCGCGGCGACCGCCATTACTTCGCCTAATGGGGTCGTCACCTATCTTCAGACCGATGCACAAGGGAACCTTTCCTCCGTGAGTGAACCGAATTCCGCCTCCGTGCGTCACGCGATGACCTATTATTCAGATCAGAAGGGCCTGTTGCAGAGCATCATCGATCCGAAGGAGGGCGTTAAGAGGGTATATTACACCGACGAAGGGATGTTTGAACGGGAGATAGACGCTCTCGGCTATCAGAAAACGCTGCTCCAATCGTCGAGTAACCCCGCCGTAAAGATGTTCTTTTCGGCCGAAGGGATAAAGACCGAATACAAGACGACGGACAACGGCAAAGAGGTGACCTTCGCCGACGGTACCAAAAATGTACAGGAACACAAAGATGGCGGGGATGTCGTCACCTACGCCGACGGAACGAAGGTCACCACGAAAAAGACCATGGACGACCGGCTCGGCGGCAGTGCGGAACATGTCACCTCGCACACCGTTGCGACGGGCGACATCGACGCCTACACGATGACCGTCGACCGCGAGGTCGATATGACCGATACCGACGAAGTTCCCGACGACGATGTGCCGTTGGTATTCAAGTTCGACAAGATAACCGATACCGTGGTCAAGAACGGGCGAACGAATACCGTTACCCTTACGAATAATTACGACGGGACCTATACCGAAGAGTATCTTGCTCCCGCGCCGGCGCAACACACCAGAAGTTTCACCGCTCTTTTCGACGATAAAGGGAGATTGCTGGAACGGTCCTCGTCCGGCGTGACGGAGCCGGTCGAGTTCGCGTACTATGACGCGGTGAACGATCCGGAGGGGGCAAAATACAAGATCGGCGCCATCACGCAGGGAACGGAAAACGACACCCGGCGGAAGATACTGGTCACCTATTACAACGAGACCAACAGCGGTACGGGCGCCTTCAAGGGGGCTGTCAGTTCGGTCTCTCGTCTGGTCGATGTGGACGGAAGTACGGAAAAATTCCTTACCACTCTTTACTATTACGATAGCCACGGATGGGGTAGCAGTATCACGGAACTTGATGAGAACGATGACCCGATCGGCACCATCGAATATGGGTACGACGCAAATGGCAATGTGATATCGGTCACGCCGATGAACGATGTCGATCATTTCTTCTTCTACAATGCGCTCGACCGGGCCGACTACTATCAACCGCCAGCGATCTCCGGCGTTCAGATGAAGACCCATTACGCGTACGACAAGGACGGCAGGGTAAGCGACATCATCAAGCCGGACGACAAATGGATCCATTTCAGATACGCGACGATGAGTGACGGGTACACCGGTAATGACTTAACCGGCAAATTGCAGGCGGTCCTTGTGGACAATGTGGAAAAAGTGACGTATACTTATGAATCGACCGGCGGGAAAAAGTTATCGACGATAACGACGGCGGACGACACGAGTACGCTGACCTACGGATACAACGGGGCGTTACTTGCAAGCGAGGCATGGAGCGGAGCGGTGATCGGCACGGTGACGCGGACCTACAACACCGACTTCAAGGTGACGAAACTCACCGTGGCCGGAACGGAGATAGATTACACCTACACCTCCGACCCGGCGGGGTTGCTGACCGTGGCAGAAGACCTGAGCATCGGGCGGGACGAAGATACTGGCCGCGTCACGACGACGACGCTGGGTTCGGTCGGCACGGAGATCTCCTACGACGCCGATTACGGGGACCTCTACTCGTACGACATTTCCGGAAGCGCGACCGATTACGGATACGCCATTGATGAACGGGACAACCTCGGCCGGATAACCGAGCGGACCGAAAGCATCGGCGGTACACCGACGACCTACACTTACACCTACGACGAAGCGGGCCGACTTGAATCGGTGTACGACGGCACGACGACGAAAAGTTACGAATACGACGAGAACGGGAACCGGGAGACCTATCTGGAGAACAGCACTCCGGTAGCCACGGCGACCTACGACGATCAGGACCGTATGCTGACCTACGGGTCCAACACTTACACCTACACGCTGAACGGCGACCTCTACACCAAGGTCGCTGGCGGGAACACGACCACCTACACCCACGACCCCTTCGGCAACCTGACGAGCGTGACCTTGCCGAACAGCACGGTGATATCCTATGTCTACGACGGCCGCAATCGGCTCCTCGCGCGGAAGACCAACGGGACCGTCGACTATAAACTGATCTATGCGGGACAGTTGGCGCCGGTGGCGAAACTCGACGGGAACAACAGCGTGCTGGAGACCTATGTCTATGCGACGGGGAGCAACAGCCCGGATTACATCATCAACGGCGGGGTCAACTACCGCGTGGTGAAGGATCATCTCGGCTCGATGAGGATGATAGTGCGCGCTACGGATGGTGCGGTGGTCAAGAGCGTCAAGTACGACGAGTTCGGAAAGGTGCTCACAGAAAGCGGAGCATTCGACACGATCTTCGGCTTCGCGGGCGGCATCAGGGACACCGACACCGGTCTCACCAAATTCGGCGCGCGGTGGTATGACCCCGAGACGGGGCGGTGGCTGGAGAAGGAACCGCTGGGGTTCAATGGGTCGTCGAACTTCTATGTGTATGCCAATAATGATCCGGTGAATTATGTGGACAGGACGGGATTGCGACCAGTTGAAGACAGGTACGATGACTATGAGACGGCGTTACTAAATGCTTATATTGATTTGCTTTGGGCAATCAACTTTGAATATGGGGCATGTTATCAATCAAACGCCAACACCGGAGAACGAGGAACAAGAGAATGGGGTGTTGAAATCTACTTTGACAAAAACAGCGGGAAATACTTATACGGAGTTCCCTACACTACCAATCCGCCATATCCGGAAGACAAGATACCAGTAACGGATAGTCTTCCGTGGTTTACTCTGGCAGGTTTTGCTCATACACACCCATTTAGCAACGATCCGAGTTTTTCGGAAGATGATATAAATAATGCAAACCATCGAAAGCCGTTCCCGATTAATTTCCATACGATAACACAAGATCCAAACGGGAATTGGAATATAACAGACTACATACGATGAGGTTGTCATGAGAAAAATCCTATTTATATTGGCGCTTCTGGGCGTTACCTGTGTGATAAACGCAAAAGAAATAACGATTGAGGCGGCTATCACCAAGGTCAAAGGGATAGCTGAAAACAAATATTGTTTTTCCGAGGAGTCTTCGGGGGTAAAGATATCCATGTCATACTGGGACAAACTTATCCCGGCATCATGTAGAGCGAATGGTTTCGGGAAGTGTAAAATCATGCGGGATTCTATGTATTACGAACTCAGAAAAGAACTCGGTAAAAATCCGTTCTGGCATGTTGTTATCGGTATTGATGGTACTCCTTTGGAGTTCTTTGTTGGTGTCAAAGATGGAAAGCTTGTTGAGGGCCCTAACAATCCATCACATTTTTCGTTTTGCGATTCTTTGAAAAATAGCAATTTCTTACAGAAACTCTTCTTTTATGCGATCAACGGAGAGTTAAGAGGTGTAAAGAAGATCGCGCCTAACATCTCAACGAAAGAAATAAATACGGTCAAAGAGAATAAGACCCCATTGTCTCTTGCCACTGAGAGCGGCCATTATGACCTTGTGAAGTTTCTCGTAGAAGAAGGTGCCGATGTGAATTTGAAATGTCCAATAGTAAGGGCCATCTCTTCTTGGCACAACGATACACTGGATTATCTGCTCTCGAAAGGAGCAAATATCAACTGCACAGATAATGATGATAACATTTACCCGCTCGATATTGCCAGAATGAACTGCAACAAATACGCGATTGAGCTACTGGAAAAAAAATCTGCAAAAGAAAAGGGGGATTGGAAAGGAAAGAATGATCTTTGTAATTTCTGATTTGCTCAAGTTCAACCTGTCCTCTGTCAAATCAACATCGGACAGTGATTTTCGATAGTTGATCGAAAGGTTCGAAATCCTCGGGAACCCTGAAAAGCGTGCTGATCTATGGTCAGAACCCCGTGTTGCCGACCATTTTTCTCATGATGATCGAAAGAGAGGAGGTGTCTTGTGGAAAAACAATGATGCGTCCCGAGAAAAGGCCGTATCTAAGTCATTTTCGATGCAGTTTTCCCGTCAACGGATACGCGGCAAAACGCTGAAAAATAGCCGTTATGCCGCTTTCTTCCAAGTGTAGCGGTGCTGCAAACCGCCGAGTCGCGGCAAGGCGATGAGTTCCGCCTTTCTTCGTCCGTGTTTCTTTCTCGCGCCCCGCAGGCGAATCGCGTGAAACGGCCAGATGACACCGATCATCGTTGTAGTAGGCGACATACTCTTTCATCAGCCGATGCAGATGCTTCTCGTTCAGGATGATCACCCGATTCAGCAAGTCCGAACGGACATTCAACACGAACCGTTCCGCGACACCGTTCTGCCACGGCGACTGATAACCTGTCATGATAGGGGATATCCCCATCGCTTGGATTGATGCCCTGAGCGAGGGGAATGGACTGCCCCGATCGAAGATGAGATACCGCGGCGCCTCATCGAACGGGAACGCCTCCCGGAGATGTTGCATGACCCATTCGGCCGTGGGATTGAGTGTACAGGCGAAATGGATGATCTTCCGCCGCGCATGGGAGATGACGAAGAACACATACAGGAGTTGGAACTTCACCGTGGGCACCGTGAAGAAGTCCATCGCCGCAATACCGTCACGGTGATTCTTGAGAAAGGTCTTCCATGACTGCGTCTGATCGGCGGTCGGACCGGTCTTCTTCCGTATCGCCCGTAGGCACCGGGCGACCGTCGATTCCGACAACTCCCGTTCGGTATAGCCGAGCATCAGCAACTCCGAATAAATGCGGGAAGCGCCCCAACCGTTCTCCGCATAGATCTTCCGTGTCTGCCGCCTGATCTCGAAGGCGCGCGGCTTTCCGCTACCTGCCGCATGAGCGGAGATGGCGCGCCAGTAACTCCTGAACCGTCGCCGTTGCCAGTCGATCACCGTTTCGGGCTTGACCGTCACCAGCACCGAAACCCAGTCATCCCATACCCGGCTGAGCGCCACGAAGAACGACCGGGTTGTATCGTCGGCCCGCGCCGGCTTCATCTTGACATGGAACATCGCCAACTGCTGCCGGAGCGCCAGATTCTCGAACAGAAGAGCGTTCCTCCGCCGAAAGAGCAAGCGGAGCAGAAGCAGTTCGAGCGCCAACAATTGATAGAGCACGCGAAACATGAGAACCTCTTTCTCGGGTAGTAAAAATCTTGCATTGGTGAGCGAATTATAGACAATAGGTGCCGGAATGAAAGGATTCACTGGGGGTCCGTTTAGGGTAGGATTCTTGACAAACCGTTCCGGAGTGAATACTATACTCTTGGAGGAGATTAAAGGGAGAATCCTCAATGTCTTTGGTAGTAGCAATACAAGTCGAAAGCAATGATGTGATTTTGGCCGCCGACCGCAGAGGTACGATTGGCGATCCGCGAAGTCTTGTCGCATTGGATGAAGGCGTATCGAAATTACAGAAATATGGTACGCAAGCGGTGATCGGTATAGTTGGTACGCCGGCAGCGGTCATTACGCCCATTCGCCTTGCTCAAGAAACTATTGCTGCCAACCCGGCAGCTCATCCGCTTACGGTATTAACCGGGACTCTTAAAGCACATTATCATGAGCATTTTGGCCTCAGGCCTTATATAACCGAGAAACCGCTTGTCGATGCTCGGCCTGTCGCAATAGTCCTCTATGCCGACCGCAGGCCGCATGGGCAAGGATTGTTCCAACTCCCATCGCCGAATAATTTCACCGCGATGAGCGACGACAGACCTTATCTCATGGCCGGGGTGTCCCAATATGCGCTCTACCTGTTCCAGCGGCTCTGGAAACAGAATTTTACCATCGAGGAAGCGAAATATCTGGCAGCGTTCTTGATCTGCGAAACCAGCAAACTTGATCCGAAGGTGGGTCCGACCCCGGATATCTTATCTCTTACCGAAGCAGGCATACAAAGATCTTCCGAAGACGAAATAGCACAGATCATGGTGGAGAATACTAGACGGTTCGATAGCTTTGCAGAATCCTTCAGAGGAAGGAGGCCTATATGATTCCTCGCGAGGTGGCGCCAGGCGTGATCATTCTCATAAGCGAGGAGGACGCATGGCGCGAGTTTCTGTTCGGTATCCCCGCTCCAAATCCGCTTTCGTCAAAATCGGGGCATATCGTCGTTAAGCCCGGCGACAATGCTTTGTCTCTCGTTCCCGATCTGGCCGTCCCCAAAGAAGCCTTCTGTCAGGAAAAGCACTGACCTCTGTCAAAGCTTCGGGACCCTTGAAAAACACCTTCAAGTTGACATAATGGATATTATGCGAAGGTAACTATTTGATATTATTCGACTTCTTCCGAAGGTCTACCCCTTGACCGGTCCCCGTTCGCCCCGCCTAGGGCATCTTGGGAGGTCGTTCGAAACTCTGTTTCTTCGATGATGCGCCCGTTCGATATCACCGCATAGCGAACCCCGCGCCCGCGCCCGATGAAGGCGCAGACCGCATATCCCAAGACACCGGGATAGACCTTGGTGAAAGTCTTCAGCCACGCGATGTCATCCTTTGTGTCGCTCCACCGGTCACGCTTCCACTCCATGATCACCGCTGGTATCGCTCCGGGCGTCCAAACAGTCATCAGAGGCTCCGGCCATATCACCAGATCCTTTCGGACCAGTTTCTTTCGAGAACCGGTCACCTGCGGAACGGCCACCTCGATCCCAATTTGCGACGGTGCCAGTTCATTGGTCATCTTTGAGCCAATCAAGATGTGATGTGCGAACAGATTGACTACCTCGTTCTCTCGCCCGTTCCATGAGTTCGACCTCAAGAACGCATCAAGCAATTTGAGTTTTTCGGAGATCAGTTTCTGCCACATCATCTTATCGCCGCTTATTTAGGCGGATTTCCCGCTATTCAACCTTCCCTTGAGCACGAGACTATGCTTAAAGCCCACGACCTTCCGCGCCTCGAGGATCAGGTCTTCGCCCGTCTTAGGATTACGGCCCTTACGCGACCGCTTCTGTTTGACCTCAAGTTTACCGAAGCCCGATATCTGGAATTCCCCGTCCCGCAGGAGCCCCGCCTTCATCTCCTCAAAGAACATCTCGACCAACGCGGCCGCCTGCTTCTTATCGACCTTCATGTTCTCGTAGGTCAACTCCGCCAACTCAATTTTCGTCAGACTCATGACATCTCCCCTTCGCGTCGATGTTATCCACCACAGACAGGGCATAGTATTCCCCCACCCTATTCAAGTCAAAAAAACCGGCGCAGCCGGGAACGATTCCGGTTTCCCCTCCCCTCCCCTCTCCCCCATGATTTCTTGACTCCTCCCCATAATCAATAAAATATCCTTCTAACCTAGGGAGACCCCGCATGCTCAAATCGGACCTTATCAGACGCATGGAAGAAAAAGCGCAACTCAGTTCCCGTGATGCCGACAAGTTCGTGAACCTCCTGTTAGACTCACTGACCTCCGCGCTTCTACGGGAGGAACGGATAGAAATACGAGGCTTCGGCAGTTTCATGACACGGCATTACGGCGCCTATAAAGGCAGAAATCCGCGGGACGGTTCCTCGATAAAGATCGGCGCCAAACGGCTCCCCCACTTCAAAGCAGGGCGCGACCTCACCGAGCGTGTGAACAACAAATAGAGAGAAAACACATGACCAACCATCGCATTATCGGCTTCTGTACCTTAAACCGCGTCGGAAGAACCGACACGAAACAGAAAGAAGCCCTTACCGCCTATGCGGCGGAAAAAACCTTGATCCTTGAGATCGTTGAGGGGCGCTATTCCCATAAGAAGAAATGGAAAGCCCGCACCGAACTCGTGAAACTCCTCGAAGGGCTGAAACCCGGCGACACCCTAGTGACCCCCACCCTATCGCTCCTCGGCCTCGACTCCGGCGACATCCTTTCTTTCATCGCCGAACTCATGAAGAAGAAAGTCGACCTCCACATTGTTGACCTCGGCCTCGTCATCGCCGCTTCAGGTTACTCGGGAGATATGATCGCCCTCTTCACCCTCATGACCGCCCTTACCGTACCGGCCAAGGGGAAACCCGGCCGGAAACCGGGCAGACCGGCGAAGAAGAAACGCGGTCGTCCGGCCAAGAAAAAGAGGGGTCGTCCCGCGAAGAAGAAACCGGGCAGGCCGCCCAAGAAGAAAAAGGTAGGGCGTCCACCCCAGAAGAAGGTCGGTCGTCCGAAGACCAAGTTGAAAAAACGGGGACGCAAGCCGGCGCGTAAGAAACGGGTAAGTTCCATCCAACAGCAGTTCAACGATAAGGCGTTCACCATCCGCAAGTATCTCAAGAGCCAGTTCCCGGTCCAAAGGATCGCCGAGAAACTCGGTCTCCCCTACCAGCCGTTACTCGCGCTCCTCAAGAAGCATCCGAAACTCAAGGGGCTGGTGAAGAAAGGGCGCTGATCCTTTCCCGTTTTCTTGCTTTCTTTTTCATGTGAGTATATTTTCATTGTCAATAGAGTATGGTGTTTCTCTTGTCGGCCGATATACTGATATTCTTAAGGAGTACCTCTCATGCAAGGTCCTTTCTTTTTCTTTCGGAGTATCGTTGCTCTCGTGGTCAATCGGCCTGCCGCCGGGAACTATCGGCTTTGCGAGAAAGATGAACAACAGCAATTAACCGTTCGTCGGGTCGG
>Ga0116144_10005420_pt1 | contig 11595 bp, 7 predicted proteins | sample AD_UKC035_MetaG_FD_89746 | JGI IMG/M metagenome (GOLD analysis project Ga0116144, IMG submission 89746) | Active sludge microbial communities of municipal wastewater-treating anaerobic digesters from USA - AD_UKC035_MetaG | ecosystem: Engineered > Bioreactor > Anaerobic > Digestate | place: USA... | reverse complement strand
GGTTTAACAGGAATGGTCTATTGTACTTTGAGTTGAAATCGTTTACAAGGAAAAAACGGGTGGAAGGCAAGCGTATCAAGCGTTTCCACGATTTTCTTAATTCAACAGTTGGACAGCAGTGATCGTAACTGTAAACAGCCCGTATGTCATCTATCCTGCGGTCAAGGTTGTATCCAAACAGTTCTGCAACTCTCTTTTTAATTGTTTCTTTGTCCTCTTTTTTTCTTGCAAGGAATACCGATACGGCAGTTGCCTGCGCTCCTTTTATCCCTTCTGGGTGGTTATGGGTTATCTCGGCGGTTTTCTTTGCCTCTTCCATTACTTCTTCCATGCTTTCAAAGGCAAACCCGACAGCGCTTACCCTCATTGCGGCCCCGTTGCCAAAGCTGTTATAGGGCGCAGGATTGTCAGAAAACAGCCAGTCATAAAAAGACCCTCCGTACCCGCAGTCCGGATACATCCTTCCTATTTCCCTGACACTGTCTATGTAAGGACATCCTTTCAGAATGGCATCCGCTATGGCTAATGTCAGCACGGAATCATCGGTGAACCCGCTTTTATCTGAAAACAGCGGGAAATCCTTTATCTTTGTTCCCGAATATTCATGGACAGACCCGATTATATCCCCCGCTATCGCGCCGAGCATCTTATCTTCTCCTTTCAAAACTTAGGCCATTGTATATTCTGCTTGCAACCTTCCTGCCAAGGAATTTGTTTTTAATCCTGCGTCCCACCTTCATGGAATTACCGCTTGATATTTTTTCTATGTCATTGGCCGTTCTTGCCAGTTGATACAGGAAACTCACAAATTTAGACATGGTTTTTCAACCTCCTGCGGCTATTATAATATATTATTTCCCTTTTTGAAACAGGCAATAACAGTATTTACTCTTGACAGAAGATACTATCAGGGGTATAATACTGCCAAATGGACAAAAAACAGCTTCTTCATACGCTCCGGCAGAAAGAATACGCCACCCTTGATGAACTTGTTACGGAAGCCGCCCGCATCATTCCCCACATAGCAGGCGAACAAAAAAGATACAAGGTTTCCGTATACCCGGATGAAAGAACGGTGAGGTATTACATTAACGAAGGACTCGTGGACAAGCCTTCCGCTTCCCCGTCCAGTCCTGCCCGTTTCACATACCGCCATCTTCTCCAGATTCTCGTCATAAAACACCTGCAGGCGCAGTATCTCCCCCTGACTAAAATAAAAGAGATGCTTGCTGGCCTGGAAGAAGAACAACTGGAAGAAATCATAACTGGCGGGCAGGATGATTACCAGGAGTATTCTCGCATCTCTTCGCCATTGAGAAGACGTCAGACTTTACATTGCGATATCAGCGAACATCCTATCTCCTATTCACCTGAAAATATTCCGTTGTATTCAAGGCGGGTTCCAGCTATGCCGGATTTGCCAGAAGAATGGCTCAGGATATCTGTTACAGAAGATGTTGAAATCAATATCCGTGCAAGTTCTGTTCCGAAAACATCCGAAGAGAAGACAGAATTCATGGAGCGGCTTGCTGCAAAATTGAGAATATATCTTGAAACTGAAAAGAACCGTTAGCCTATTTTATCAGACAATTTATCATGTGCTATTTCTTGTCATCCTGAACTTGTTTCAGGATCTCGCTTTAAGCGGCGGGAACCCCGGTAGCTTGAGTGAGCTTGCATGGTAGCGAACGTTTTGGGGAAGCTCCGGGGGTTAACCGAAGCGTTTCCTTCTTTCTCTATCCTAAGGGGAGAAAGGAGGGTGAGCGCAGCAATCGTGCGCTTCTGTCATTACGAGGAGCGTTGTCAGCGACGCGGCAATCTCTTGCAATAGCACTGTAGCATCAATTATACGTACACTAACATTCGCACAAAAACAAAGGAGGCATAAACCATGACAGGAAAATCGGAAATGGCAGTAAAGGACTTCTTGCAGTCCCTCAAAACAGGCGGGAAACAGTACAAGGACGGCTTGAGCGTCTTTCCACTTATGACTGATGTAAAATCTGCCTATGATTACATCACTCTCGACGAAGCCCTTTCGGACGGCAGCCTGAAAGTCACGGAAATAGGTTCCGGAACAGTACCGGAAATCAGGGTGCTCAACAGTGGCAAGAAAGATGTTTTCATCATGGACGGGGAGGAACTTGTCGGCGCAAGGCAGAACAGGATAGTCAACATCAGCCTCATCGTTCCTGCAGAAAGCGAGATAAATATTCCTGTCTCTTGCGTTGAACAGGGCAGGTGGCACCATACGACAGAGAAGTTCAATTCAAGCAGGAACATCTCCTATGCAAACCTGCGCAGGAACCAGAAAGAATCTGTTATGCATTCCATCAGAGAGGAAAACAGTTTTCATGCGAATCAGAGTAGAGTATGGAATAATATAGAAGAAATGGCATGCAAAATGAGCGTGAAATCTCCCACATCAGCCATGAGTGACATCTACGAAAAAGAGAAAAACCGCATTGAGGACTATAGAGATATCTTTAAGCTCATTGTTGGGCAGGTAGGCGCAGTTTTTGCCATCGGCAGCGACATATTCGGGATGGATGTGTTTGACAGGGAGGATACCTGTAAGAAACTGATGCCCAAGATAACCAGGAGCTACGTGATGGAGATACTGTATGGAAGTAAAACCGAAAAACAGCCCGGAGTTAAAGATGTAGAAGTATTCCTTGCCGCAGTTGCTCAATCCGGGTTCACTGCGAAAAAATCACCCGGTAAAGGCATGGCCGTGAGCATAACCGGCAAGACTGGAAGCGGTACATCCCTTGTTGCCGATGATGCGGTGGTTCACACAGCCGTATTCAACAATCCGGAACAGAAACAGCAAGCAGACAAAGCAGATTACGAAAGACTGACTTACATGGACCAACCTTCACGCAGGCGCAACAATATAATCAGGTAACATGGGAAATATCCATAAGAGAAGGCAGATAGAGCGTATTCTCGCCCGCAAAATAGGCATTGATATAACCTACCTGTCTTCTCCCATGGACAACGTCTTACCCGGCATAAAAAAAGAATATTCCCATGAAAAACTATCTGCCGTAACTAATAATAACTGACTATTGACAAAGGATATAACATATGTTATATTCTATGTATGGCGAGAGTGAAAAATGCTTCCCGGAGAGCAAATCTTGACTATCCGCAACGAATAAAGAGCCTGAGAGCCAAACTCGGTTTAACTCAACAGGCACTGGCTGAACGTCTTGAAGTATCCTTTGCAACAGTCAATCGCTGGGAGAATGGACAAACCATACCATCGCAACTTTCATGGAAACAGATACGGCAACTTGAAATCAGTTATTCGGATGCCGACGACCTATCCAGGGAAGAAGACAGTCAAAAATCATCAAAGATTGATTTTACCGCAAGGCCGGATATTGTAAAACTTCTTGCCGAAGGCGAACGGCTTTCCTACGGACATCTCATTAACCCCACTTTTGCTACAGAGATTTCACGCATTGAACCGTTACCCCATCAAAGAATTGCTGTTTATGAACACATGCTGAATCAGCAGTTCCGGCTCAGATTCCTTCTGGCTGATGATGCAGGTGCCGGAAAGACTATCATGTCCGGCCTCTACATACGCGAGATGCTGTCTCGCCGTCTTCTTCATCGGATTTTGATTGTCGTTCCGGCAGGTCTTGTTGGAAACTGGCAAAGAGAGTTATTTACGCTTTTTAACCTGCCCTTTTACACAGTCAGCGGAAATGACTTGCGGTACGGCAACCCTTTTGTCGGAGAGCAGAGCGACCGTGTAATAGTTAGCATTGATACCCTGACCAGCCCCCGGGTTTTTGAAAGGTTGAGGCATCCCGATGTTTTACCCTACGACCTTGCCATTTTCGACGAAGCTCATAAGTTGTCTGCTGACTGCGGTAAAGACCTGCGAGTCCGAAAGACGGACCGCTACTGCCTTGCTGAAGCGCTGGCGGGCATTGTAACACATGACGAAAAATGGCTATTGAACTGGAGCGCCCAGCATATTCTTCTTCTCACTGCAACCCCGCACATGGGTAAAGATTATCCCTACTACGCACTATGGCGTCTGCTTGAACCCGAAATCCTGACTACGCGGGAGGCTTTTAGCGAATATCCGTTTGAACAACGCTCTGTTCATTTCATCCGCCGGACCAAGGAAGAAATGGTGAATATGGATGGCAGCCCGCTTTATCCTGACAGAATTTCAAACACATTTAGCTATACCTTAACCCAGGGAGCACTTAGCGAACAGACGCTATACGATGAAACCACGGATTATCTCCGTTTTGTTTACAACAAAGCAAAACTTCTGAACCGGGAAGCAGCACGTCTTGCCATGAGCGTATTTCAGCGCCGGCTGGCAAGTTCGACATTCGCCCTTCTCAGGTCGCTTGAACGCCGGATGGAAAAACTGGATATGCTTATTGAAGACCTTCAGAGCGGCAGGTTGAGTGATGAGCAACTGTTTGCCGGGCAACAACGCATTTCCGATGCGGACGACGTACTTGCCAACAAAACCGCTGACGATGAAAATCCCGGGGAAGGTTATGAAGAAAACGAACTATCTGAGCGTAAACTGCTGCAGGGGGTTATCGCAACAAATCTCACAGACCTCCTGGCTGAAAGAGACGAGGTGCAAAGAATACTTGATGTTGCGAAAAAGGTTTATGAGTCGGGACACGAGTCGAAATTTGAACGGTTGAGAGAAATAATAACCGACCGGGAGTATGCAAACGAAAAAATTATCATATTCACTGAACACCGGGACACGATGGAATTTATTGTCAGGCGCCTTGGCGGATTGGGATATACCGGCCAGATTGCCCAGATTCACGGCGGAATGAGCGCTCAAACAGACCCTTCAACGGGTTTCAGTGAGCGCGACCAACAAGTGGAAATTTTCCGCAAACCCGTATCGGAAGGGGGTGCAAGATTTCTTGTTTGCACCGATGCCGCCGGCGAAGGAATCAACCTTCAATTCTGCTGGATAATGGTCAATTATGATATCCCTTGGAACCCTGCAAGGCTTGAGCAGCGAATGGGGAGAATTCACAGATACGGACAGAAACACGACCCGGTTGTAATCCTTAACCTTGTTGCCGCCCTGACCAGAGAGGGCAAGGTTCTCAAGGTATTACTTGAAAAATTGGAGAAAATACGCAATGAACTCCAATCAGACAAGGTTTTTGACTGTATCGGCCGCATATTTCAGGATGTTTCCATAAAACAGTACATGGAACTGGCTGTCACAGGAGAAGCAGACGATGTTGCCCGTCAGCTGGATGGGCGCCTTACAAAAGAACAGGTACAATCCCTTGTCGCCCGTGAAAAATCACTTTACGGCTCCGGCGGAGATGTAGCAAAAGAACTTCCGCGACTTCGCATGAGCCATGAAAAGGAAATTTATCTCCGGCTGATACCCGGTTATGTCCGTCAATATATTCAACAGGCGGCACCGCTGCTGGATATTGAAATAGAAGGAGATATGGCCGCCACTTTCACTTTCCGCCCGGTGCGCATGGGAGCGATGGACCCTCTGCTGTCCGCACTGGAACTTTATCCTCAGGGCACAAGGGACAGGTTTTCCATTACGCGGCAAGAGGATGCCAAAAATACCATCTGGCTTCATCCCGGCGAGCCCGTGTTTGAACGGTTCCGCGATTTGATGCGCAGCCGTCTTTCAGACGAGGGAAGACGCGGTGCAGTCTTCGTTGACTCCGCTGCCGAAAAACCGTATCTTTTTCATCTGGCGCTTCTTTCTGTCATTCGTAAGGCTGAACCAGAGATACCTGAATTATCAAACGATGAAACGCTGGATTGCCGGTTGATTGGCGTAAAACAAAGCGAAGGAGCGGAAATCTCAATTTGTCCGGTGGAACACCTTTTGCTGTTGAAAGAAGGCAGTGGAATTCCCGCAGAAGCTCAACGTCTTGCGGCAATAGCTGAAAAAGAGAAAGAGTCTGCATATTCATTCCTTGCCGAACGTGTAGCCAGAGAAATATCCCTTGATTACAAAAACCGGCTGCTGGAGGTTCTGCCTGAAAGGGAGAATCTTGTACAGCGGGGATTTGCCTACCAGGAAGCTTCTCTTGCAACTGCCCGGGCAAAGCATACCGAGAAAGCGAGGAAAGGCAATCGTAAGGCTATAGAGGCTATAGAGCAAGTAAAACGCCAGCAGCGCGAATTGGCAGGTTACCTGAAAAAAACAATGAAAAGATTGCGAAGCGAACCGGAACTTGTTGCGACAGGGACGATTTCTTTTATATCTCATGCTCTTGTAGTGCCTTCAATCGAGCCGATTGACCTTCAGCAGCAGGATGCCAATGTAGAACTCATTGCCATGAAAATAGCGCAGGCATTTGAAGAAGCATGCGGAGCCGAAGTATTCGACGTTCATACTCCGGAACTTGCCCGTAAGATTGGACTTACAGAAAACCCGGGATTTGACCTGCTTTCAATCAGAGAAGAAAAAGAGAAGCGTGCCATAGAAGTTAAGGGACGGGCGTTGACGGTGGACATAGAAGTTTCAGCCAATGAATGGGCAAAGGCATGCAATATGAGAGACAGATACTGGCTGTATGTTGTATACGACTGCGCTACTTCAAACCCGCGCCTTGTCCGCGTTCAAGACCCCTTTGGAAGTCTGTTGGCAAAAGAAAAAGGAAGCGTTTTGATAAGCAGGGCGCAAATTGACGGAGTGGGAGAGATATGACATGTCTGCAATGATTGGAAAAGATGTATCGGAATATAGGGAAAACAGGATTCTATTGACAGAAGATATTGAATCGTGGTATTATATATGTGAAATTACCACCCCTGTTAGCTTCGGCGAAAGGGCGCGGAGCCGTTCCTTAGGGAGCGGCTCTTGCATTTTTTGGGGGTGGGCATGAATACTTATTTCTATGTTGATGCCTTCAACCTCTATTACGGCTCCTGCCGCAACACTCCCTACAAATGGCTTGATTTGGAAAAGATGCTTGCCATTATATTCCCCAAAAACTCCATAGGCAAAATAAAATATTACACAGCGCGCATATCGCCCCGGCCGCATGACCCTGACCAGCCGATGCGGCAGGAGATTTATATGCGTGCGTTAAGAACCATTCCCAACCTTGAAATATATTTCGGCCATTTTCTTACGCATCCTGTTTTCCTCCCCCTTGTAAATCCGGTTCCCGGTAAAAATCCGTATGTTGAGGTCTTCAGGACCGAAGAAAAAGGTTCCGATGTAAACCTGGCGACACATCTTCTTCATGATGCATACCAAAACTGTTTTGATTGTGCTATAGTAGTAAGCGGGGATTCGGACCTTCTTGAACCTGTTTGCATTGTTAAAAACGAATTGAAAAAACCTGTCGGTGTGCTTAACCCTCAGAAGAAACTGTGCAAGGTTTTGATTAAAAACGCTACATTTTACAGACCTCTGAGAGAGTCAGTCCTGGCAAGGAGCCAATTCCCGGAAACCATGACTGATGCTCAGGGAATTTTCACAAAACCCAAATCATGGTGATATTATGGATGATAAAACAAGGCTGATTGAACATGCTTTTCCCCTGAAGCAGACTTCACTGGATTCTGTCCATGAAAAAAATGTGCGGCACGGACATATTTCAACGCTGCATATCTGGCCGGCACGGCGCCCGCTTGCTGCCTGTCGGGCCGCCCTTATTGCCACACTCCTGCCGGACCCCGGCACACCGGAGAAAAGAAAAGCGCTTTGCGAGAAAATCGCGGGAAAGGTTATCAAGAAGGTTGAGCGCAAGAAGATGCCCAATGGTGAGATTGTGGAGAGGGAAAAGGAAATTACTGAAGGAGGCATTCTCCATTGGGGCAGGGAAACCGAAAATAAGGAAACCCTTGAATGGTTCAGAAAGGAAATACAAAAAGCTTACGGGGGGAAAGCGCCGAAGGTTCTTGACCCTTTTGCCGGCGGCGGGGCAATTCCTCTTGAAGCCATGCGTCTCGGATGCGAAGCGACAGCCGTAGATATTAACCCCGTTGCATGGTTTATTCTTAAGTGCACTCTTGAATATCCCCAGAAACTTGCAGGAAAAACACATCCTCTGCCAGACTTCATTCTGAAAAATGAAGAGTTCATGGAATCCTTTTATAAAGCACATCCCCATCTTGTCGGAAAAACAAAGACTACCAAGAAACAGCGCGAAGAAGACGAAGAGCGCCTGAAAGGATTTGAGGCTTACAAAAGGGATAAGAACGACATGCCTGAAGCCAGCCTGGCATGGCATGTCAGGGCGTGGGGGCAATGGGTTTTGGACAATGCCCGCAAAGAACTCGGCAGGTTCTATCCGACATATGCCGAGTGGGAGCCGATTAATAAGAACGACCATAAATCCTATGAAAAACAACCGCTGAAACTTATTCCTCTCAAAAAGGACGGAACACCGGATATAGATTCACTTAATGCCGAATTTAGCGAGGAATACCTTGCCGACAGTCGTAATCCTCGATGGGTAGCAAAACCGACCGTTGCCTACCTCTGGGCGCGAACGGTCAAATGCAAGAACTGCAGGGCAACAATCCCTCTTCTAAAAACCCGCTGGCTGTGCAAGAAGGACAAAAAACGCGTTCTGCTCAAGATGGAACCGAACAAGGATAAAACGGGAGTTGTTTTCGGGGTGGAAACAAATGTCCCCGTGCAGGGAGGAAATGCCGCCCAACGCCGTGAACATGACAAAAATATCGGGGCAGGTACAATGTCCCGTTCCGGTGCAAAATGCCCCTGCTGCAATGCTATCATGACAATGGTAGATATCCGCCAGGAAGGGCGTTCCGGAAGAATTGGCTCAGTAAATACTGCTGTTGTGGTGGATGGACAGAGAGGCAAGGAATATCGGTTGCCGACTGAACACGAGGTTAAATGTGCAGAAATAACAGAGAGCAAACTGAAAAGTGTTTTCTCTGATATCCCTTTTGGTATTCCCGATGAACCAATAACACAGGATGCTAAAGGTAGCACATGGTGTATTGAATATGGATTAACTCAATGGAGTAACGTATTTACATCGCGACAACTTCTATCATTAGGCACATTAGCAAAAAATATTCAAATTGCCCGGATAACAATGCAGAAATATGACTATTCCACAGAATATATTCAAGGGTTGATTCCATATCTGTGTTGTATTTTCAATAGACAGGCTGACTACCTTTCAACAGTTACGATATGGCTTCAATCTCTTGAAGCTGTTGCGCATACCTTCACACGCTTTGCTTTACCAATAAGTTGGGATTTTGTAGAAACTAATCCGTTAAGCGGACTTACGGGTGATTTATCAGGAGCTTCTGAGTGGGTTGCAAAAGTTATAGAAAGACTCCTTCTATCTGCTGAAAAAAAACCTATGCCCAATGTTATCAATAGTTCATCAAAAGAATCAAATTATTTAAGCACCTTTGATGCCATAATCACTGACCCTCCATACTACGATGCAATTCCTTATTCTAACCTGATGGATTTCTTTTACGTTTGGCTTAAGCGTTCTCTTCAGGGACTTTCTGCGGAACTTGATTTTGCATTTAAGGAACCCCTTTCGCCAAAATGGGATAATGAGAAAAATGATGGTGAAATTGTTGATGATGCAAGCCGCCACGGCGGTGATAGGGTAAAATCTAAATCTGCCTACGAAGACGGTATGGCACGAGTATTTCAAGGATGCAACAATGTACTAAAGCCAGAAGGAAGAATGGTTGTTGTATTTGCCAACAAACAGGCAAATGCTTGGGAAACTCTTGTTTCAGCACTCATACGAACTGCTTTTGTTGTTGACGGCAGTTGGCCGATTCAAACTGAAAGAGAAACTCGAATGCGTGCTTTATCTGCCTCTGCTTTGGCATCCTCTGTCTGGCTCGTTTGTAAAAAACGTCCGGAAAATGCCCGACCCGGGTGGGATAATCAGGTTCTGGAAGAAATGAAAAAGAACATCAGGGAAAAACTTAGAGAATTCTGGGATGCGGGAATTCGCGGGCCTGACTTCGTCTGGGCGGCAACAGGGCCCGCACTGGAAGCATACAGCAAGCATCCGGTTGTCCGGAAAGCCAACGAACCCGGAAATATGACTGTCGGCGAATTCCTTATACATGTCCGGCGAATGGTAGTTGATTTTGTTGTCGGACGGGTGCTGTCAGGCAATGGTTTTACCATAGGGGGCGAGGAAATGGACACCGTCGGTAGCGACCGGCTGGATGAACCGACGGCTTACTATCTTCTGCACCGGCATGATTTTGGATTTGAAGAAGCGCCGGCAGGAGCATGTATTCTTTATGCAATCTCATGCGGCATTTCCGATAAAGACCTTGCCGGAACCTGGGACATCATAGGTTTCACGAAAGTAAAATCATCCGATGAGGCGGAAGAAGCAAACGAAGATGTTGATGAAGCACCCGATAACAATGCGGAAGGGCAATCGGGTGGCAAAGTGAAGTTGAGAACATGGCTGCAGCGCAAAGGAAAGTATATGGGTTATGAAGCGCCCGGCGGCAGGCCTGTTCCGCTTATTGACCGCGTACATCGTTTGATGCATCTGTGGAAAGAAGGGAATCTCTCAAAAGTGGATGAATATATAGACGGCAACGGCTTGCGCAGGCAGGAACTCTTTAAACGGCTTCTGCAATCGCTCATAGAAATTTCGCCTAATGGCAGTGAAGAGCGTTCGTTGCTTGAGTCATTGAGCAACCATATTCAGGCACGTGGCATAACTCTTGATTCTCCGGTATTGCCCGGCACGTCTGACAAAAAGGAGGAATAGAATAATGGCCAAATTACCTTGGAAACCCTGGCATGAAGTGGTAAAGTTGCGGGAAGATTTGCGTTCCGGCGAGCTGTCTCTGCATATGTTCGCCGCGGACCTATATGAAGTTATGATGCAGAAAAGCACTCGGCCCATTTATGAAAACCCCGAACAGTTTTTCTCCCTCACGTTTCCGACCTACAATTTGCGCCAGCTGGTTCGCGACGTTATACTGCGGCTGGCAGGCAAGAACGACAAAGCTGTAAGGCAACTTGAACTTACATATGGCGGGGGCAAGACCCACACCCTTATAACTCTCAGGCATCTTGTCTGCGAACCGCAGAAATTGCCAAATCTTCCTGCCGTTGAAGAATTCATTCAGGCTATCGGACAGCGGCCGCCGGAATGCCGAATAGCAGGCCTGTGTTTTGACAAACTGGATGCGGAGAAAGGAATGGAAGTTTCATCGCCTGACGGCAAAATCAGGACGCTCAAAAATCCATGGAGCGTTCTTGCTTATCAGATAGCCGGCGACGATGGTTTGAAGATTCTTCATGCCGATAACAAGGCAAAAGAGCGCGATTCAGCTCCTGCCGAGAACCTGATGGCTCAGCTTCTTTCGCTGCCCGGGAAGAAAGGATTGGGCACCCTTATCCTGATTGACGAGGTCCTGATGTATGCCCGCGAGAAGGTTGCACAGGATAAAGAGTGGCGAAGCCGGCTGTTGAACTTTTTTCAATACCTTACCCAGGCCGCCGTTAAGGTTGACCGGTGCTGTGTGGTGGCATCGCTTCTTGCAACTGACCCCCGCAAGAGTGATTCACTTGGCAGGGAAATTCAATCAGACCTGTATGACATC
>Ga0116144_10005418_pt1 | contig 11595 bp, 12 predicted proteins | sample AD_UKC035_MetaG_FD_89746 | JGI IMG/M metagenome (GOLD analysis project Ga0116144, IMG submission 89746) | Active sludge microbial communities of municipal wastewater-treating anaerobic digesters from USA - AD_UKC035_MetaG | ecosystem: Engineered > Bioreactor > Anaerobic > Digestate | place: USA... | reverse complement strand
GAAGATAACGCCGCTCTTCTCAAAGCAGGCGCGCAGCCTTCTGAGCTTTTATCGGTTCAAAACTTAAGTCATAGAGAGGAATTATCATGACAACATTTGATTCAACCAAATCCGCGCTTAGCAAGCTACTGGAACATGTTTCCGAAGGAAAAATTCAACTGCCGGATTTCCAGCGCGGCTGGATATGGGATGATGCACATATTCGTTCATTGCTCGTCAGCATTGCTCGTTCATTTCCAATTGGTAGCATCATGCTTTTAGAGACAGGCGGCTCAGCTAAATTTCAGATTCGTCCCGTAGAGGGAATCACACCATCAGCAACCGATAAAATTGAAAAATTGATTCTTGATGGTCAACAGCGTCTTACATCCTTAACGCAAGTCCTTAAATTAGCTACTCCTGTGAACACTAAAAACGATAAGGGTCGGCAGGTAACACTTTTTTATTATATCAACATAGAGAAAGCGCGATCAGGTAATAGTTCAATCGAGGATGCCATATTTGCAGTTGATGAAACGAAGATGTTGCGAACGAACTTTGGACGTGATGTCGTCCTTGATCTGAGCAGTCAGCAAAAGGAGTTTTCAGAATTTTGTTTTCCATGCAGCCAAATTATGAATTCCGATTCATGGGAAGAAGGATTAATGGCTCATGATCCAAGTAAATTCCCCGTCTATATGGAATTCCGCAAGACAGTTCTTAATGCCTTTCGCGAATATCAGATTCCGATCATTGAGTTAAAAAAGGAAACGAGTAAAGAGGCTGTCTGCCTAGTGTTTGAAAAAGTCAATACGGGCGGCGTCCCCTTGTCTGTTTTTGAGCTCGTAACAGCAACCTACGCCGCAGATGGTTTTAATTTGAGGGATGACTGGTATGGCAACCCTGCTGCATCTGTGCCGGGTCGACAAAAAAAGTTTGCAGTAAAACCGCTTCTTCGCTCTCTGGAGCCTAATGACTTTCTTCAGGGGATTTCTCTGCTCCATAGTTATGAAAAACATATTGCAGATCACTGCTGTCCAAAATAACCTAAAAGCAGGGATATCACCTTCATAAATTCAGGTTGTTGGACGGTTAAAATTCGTTCTTTGAGAATCAGGTTGCCTCTTTTTTTATCCCTCGGTTACGATGCTGTCCAATTCAGAGATAATTGCTCCTGCATCACCGTCACGGGTGGCGGCTCATAGGGCTGATCTATCCACGCCCATAAATCCCGATAGGTGAAGAGGTTATATCGCAGCATCGCCACCAGGTTCGACAGCGACCACTGAAACAAAGAACGATACTTCAGGTACTTCAGAATCAAGACGGCAATTAATGCTGTCCAAATCTGAATCAAAAGTGCGTTCGGCGAAGTTCCCACAAAGGTCTTGATCCTCAGGTTCTGCTTGATGGTCTTGAAAAAGATCTCAATCTGCCACCGGTCCTTATAAATCGCGGCAATCGTCGTGGAACCGAACATCATATGGTTGGTCAGAAGGACAATGACCTTTTCATTCTCCTCGTCCCAAACTTCGATCCGTCTCAAGATGCCGGGATACTTCTTGTGGGTGTTAAATACCTCCATTTCAATGAGCTGATCATTCAGAATGTTTCTATGCCTGGGAAGAGGCTTTTCCTCCAAAACGCGGTAACGGGCGTTGTCTTTCTGACGAGTGACAAAGAAAACGCCATCCTCGGTCCATCTCCAAAAAAGCTCGTAATCGACATACCCCTTGTCCATGGCCACAATCGAACCTGGAGGAAAGGTCATCGCCTGGGCAACCTTGACCTCATGAGTCTTTCCATCTGTGATATGGGCAAATACGGGCAAATAACCGTCATGGTCCAGAAGCAAATGGAGTTTTACGGCTCCTTTGGTTTGCCGGAACTTGGCCCAGTCAAAAAGACTGGCGCAAAGCTCAATCACCGTGGCGTCCAAGCTGAATAGCTTGTTCTTGAACCGAAACCGGCGTTTGCCGAATTCCAGTTGCCGGCATTTTCCCAGAAGCTGATAAAATGTTTTCTCGTACAACTGCCATGGACGATGCTCATTGGCATATGACAAGGTTGATCGCTTGGGAGCCTTCTTTATCCCTAGATGTTTGGCCTTGCCAAAACAACTGGCCAAACCGCCACAGATCTCTCGCAATGAGTGAGCCTGACCCAACTGGCAGAAAAGCATGGCCACAAACTGATCCCAGCTACTAAATCCCTTGGCGTTTCGCTCGGACTGGGTCGCATTTACCGTTTCAAAGAACTCGCGCTTCGAAAAAAGGTGTAGAATTTGACCAAAGATACTGTTAAATTTATTCATCAGGGTGCCTCCTTCTCAGATATCGGTTTTCTTGGCAAAGAAACGTCTACCTGAGTCTGGGCACCCTTTTCAATTCCTAAAACCTATCTTGGACAAATGTGATCTGGGTTCATAGTGACGATAGACAAAGACTGGTGGACGGATTGTTGAAAGACGGGGAGGTCGCAAATCTCGAAGCCACTTTCCGCATGAAGAATGGTGAACTCAGATATGGGTTGATGTCGGCGTCAATCATCGATCTAAACGGAGTTCCTCATATTCTCAACATAACCAGGGACATTACCGAGCGCAGGCGGATGGAAGAGGAACTGCGTGCCAGCGAGGAGCGTTTCCGCGCCCTGAGCGAGAACGCGCCGGATGTCATCTTCACCATGAATCTGGATGGCGTCATCACCTATGTGAACCCTTCCTGGACACGGTTGCTGGGATATGAGGCCGATGCGGTGCAGGGACGCTTCTTTATCGATTTCGGAAAAGAGCAGGACCAAAAGATATACCGTAAGCTGTTCAAATCCATCCGCGACGGCGGAAAGACCGTCAATAATCACATCGGCATCATGCTTGCCAAGGACGGGTCGGAGCGGGTGTTCAACATGAATTTTGCCTTCAACCGGGACTCGCAAGGCACCATTTTCGGTGTCGTAGGCACCATGAAGGATGTCACCGAATTCATGGAAATGGAAAAAAAGCTCATCCATGCCCAAAAGATGGAGGCCATCGGCACCATGGCCGGAGGCATTGCCCATGACTTCAACAATGTATTGATGGGGATTCAAGGATATGTTTCCCTGATCTTGATGCACATTAGTCCCGCAGACCCCAATTATGAAAGGCTCAAGATGGTCGAGGAACAGGTGCGAAGCGGCGCCGGTTTGTCGAAACAGTTGCTCGGCTTTGCCCGGGGCGGAATATATGAAATGAAGCCCACCAATATCAACGACATTATTGACAAGACCGCTTCCATATTCTCGCGCACCAGAAAGGAAATCATCATCGACCTGGAATTGGCCCCGGATATCTGGACCGTGGAGGTGGACAGGGTCCAGATGGAGCAGGTCTTCATGAATCTATATGTGAATTCCTGGCAGGCGATGCCGAGGGGCGGGGAGATCTTCCTCAAGACCGAGAACCGTTATTTCGACGACGTTCAGGGTTTGCCCGCCGTAATGACTACCGGAAAATACGTGAGGATAGAGATCGTCGATTCGGGACCGGGAATGGACGAGAGGACCAGAGAACGCATCTTTGACCCTTTTTTCACGACGAAAGACATTGGAAGGGGGACCGGGCTCGGGTTGACCATCGTGTACGGGATCATCAAGGCCCACAAGGGAGTCATCGAAGTTGCCAGCGTTCCCGGGCAGGGGACGACGTTCACCATTTTTTTGCCCGCTTCAGAAAAAAAAGTTGTTGGAGAAACGGCGCCGAAGGAAGCAATCGCCGGGGGCAGGGAAACTATATTACTTGTGGACGATGAAAAGATTATCCTGGATGTAAGCCGGGAGTTGCTGGAATCCCTGGGCTACCGGGTCTATTCCGCCGGCGGTGGGAAGGAGGCGATCTCTTTGTACCGGGAGAAGTCCAACGAGATCGACGTGGTCATCCTTGATATGATCATGCCGGGACTGTCGGGAGGAGAAACCTTTGATCTCCTTTACGGCACAAATCCCGATGTCAAGGTGCTGCTTGCCAGCGGTTACAGCCTAAGCGGCGAGGCGGAGCAGATCTTGGCGCGGGGTTGCACCGGCTTCCTGCAGAAGCCTTTTCAGATAGAAAAACTTTCCCGGAAACTGAGGGAGATCCTGGATTCGGTGGCTTGACCCAGGTATTCACCCTGCGTCCGAAGACCTGCCAATATAATCCTTGCCAACACCATCATCTTGTCGAAGGGGGATTTGGCGACCGCTTTACTGATCACCAACCGGTCGGGGCGCCGTCGAAGACTTCCCGAATCCGCCGGGAGATATCCTCGAGGCGGAAAGGCTTCTGAATAAAGGCCTTGATACCCCGATTCATGATTTCTACAGCCATCCCGTTCACACTGTAACCGCTGGAGAGAATAACCTTAACATCGGGCTTGATCGCTTTCATCAAGTCAAAGGTTTCGCCTCCCGACAATCCCGGCATGATCATGTCCATAATAACGAGATCGATGCGGTCCCAATCTTTGCTGAAGATGTCGATGGCTTCCTGACCGGAGCCGGCGACGATTGCCCGGTATCCTAATTGCTCAAGAAGTTCCTTGGTTACCTCGGAGATCATAGGTTCATCATCGACGATGAGGATGGTCTCCCGGCCTTTCAGGATCTCCGGGGCGGCGATGATCCTTGTCTCAACTTGTTCAGTGGATGCGGGTAGATAGATGTTGAAGGTCGTTCCATGGCCCTTCTCGCTATAGACATTGATGGCGCCGTTATGGCCGCGGATGATGCCGTATGCTGAGGCGAGGCCGAGACCAGTTCCCCGCCCCATTTCCTTGGTAGTAAAAAAAGGATCGAAAATCCGCTGGCGGGTCTTTTCATCCATGCCGACGCCGCTATCCGTTACGGATACCTTGACATAAGGGCCGGGAGGAAGATCGTAAGGCTTCACGTAATCGCCGTCGAGGGTGACATTATCCGTTTGCAGATACAGCACCCCCCCGCCGGGCATGGCCTGCCAGGAGTTGACAAAGAGATTCAGGAGCACCTGTTCGATCTGTCCCCGGTCCACATCTACGGTCCACAATTTATGAGCGTATTTTTCTTTGATCTGCACCTCTTTTTTTGTCCTTCCAAAAACAGCGGCGCTGTTCCGGATGAGGGAATTCAAGTCCGTCGGCTTTACCTCATAGCGCCCGCCCCGGGCAAAGCCCAGCAGTTGCCGCGTCAAATCGGCCCCGCTTTGCACCTGCGCTTCGATGGCCTTGAGTTTTTCATAGTGAGGATGGTCCGAATCCATTTCGATGAGCATAAGGGAGGCATAGCCCTGAATGCCCATGAGGAGGTTGTTGAAGTCATGGGCCATGCCGCCCGCCAGGGTGCCGATGGCCTCCATCTTCTGGGCCTGGAGGAGTTGCAGTTTGAGACGCTCCCTTTCCTTCTCCGCATCCTTTTGCTGAGTGACATCCATGGTGTTGCCCAGGACGGCGGCGTTTCCCTGATAGGAGATGGGGGTGACCTTCTCTAAAAGCCACTTGATCTCATTTGTTTTTGTAACGATCCGGTATTCGTAGGGCGAGGCAGATACTCCTTTCAGCATCTTTTTTGCCTTTTCCCTAACCATCTCGCGATCTTCTGGATGGACAAAATCAATGATTCTCGCGCCCATCAGTTCTTCCGCCGAATAGCCGGAATAGTCGGCGATATGGGGATTGAAAAAACACACCCGGCCGTGCTGGAGGATATAAACGCCCGTCTGGGAGCTGTAAGCCATGGTCCGATAGTGATCCTCACGCTCCTTCCTGTCCGTGACATCGCGGACGATTCCCCGGAATCCCGTTCGGTTTCCCCGGGCGTCACGGATCAGGGAAGCGGAAAATTCCACCGCCCGTTTCCGTCCGCTCTTGTCGATGATCTCCCATTCCATCCTGCTTATGGGGATGCCGGTCCGGTACATCTCGTTGTATGCCTTATAGACTCTTTCCGCCGTTTCCCCGTCTGCGGCGTAGTTTCGGAAGTTCGTTCCCATCAGTTCTTCATTGCTGTAGCCGAAGATCTTGCGGAAGGATTCGTTGAAAAAAGTGAAATTGCCGGCGAGATCTACCTCTTGATAACCGTCTTCGATGCTCTCCAGGACGGTGCGATACCTTTCCTCGCTTTCCCGCAAGAGTCTCTCCGTCTCTTTGCGCTCAGTTATGTCGCGCACATAGGCAAGGTTGGCCTTTTGGCCTTGATAGACAATCTCCAGCGTCGATATTTCCATATGAATGATGGATTCGTCCGCTTTCAGGACGCGGATCTCGTAGCGGGTCGGGGCGTATTCCCCCCGCTCCCGTCTTCGGTGATATTCTCGCACCCTTTCCCGGTCGTCGGGGTGGATGAAGGCGCCAAAGGGCCTGCCGAACAACTCTTCCTTCTTTATGCCGAGGGTGTCGAGAAAGTTTTGATTGATGTAAAGATATTCGCCCTTGCTGATGATGACGACGCCGTCATTGGATTTCTCCTGGGCGGTCCGGTAAAGGGCCTCGCTTTCCATCAGCACCGCCGACAGATTTCCATCCCCTGTTTGTCGATGGTCGTTCATGGGATCTTTTTACCTTTGGTTGAGATTGCTTGTTGATCATTGAGAAAGTCGGTAGCTTACGATCCGAAGAAATACATCAAATTAGAATCATTGCCAAGAATATTTTATGCCGCGGCTCGAATGAAATTATCGTTTTCTCTGTCGGATTCAATGAATTCGGGTTGAAGATTCTGCGATTTGAAATCTTATCCCTCGATTTTGTTGAAATCAGAAAAATATTGAAATCCGTCTTTGACATGACCAAGGGTAAGGTGTAGGTTTCCTTCCGAAATTCTTAACAAAAACGTTCCCAGACAATTTATCGCACAATAGAAAATGGCCAACGAAACCTTCAAGGACATCGAAAAACTCGAAGCCGATCTCTGGGAGGCGGCGGATAACCTCCGCGCCAACTCAAAGATCACCTCCAGCGACTATTTCATGCCCGTGCTGGGGGTGATCTTCCTCCGTCACGCCGCGAACCGCTTCGAGGCGGCGGCCCGGCAGATCGCCGCGGACCATGTCGGCGGCAAGATGCCGAAGCGCAAAGTCCTCCCGGCCGATTACATCGCCCGGAGGTCGCTCTTCCTTCCGGAAACGGCCCGCTACGACTGGATCATGGAGCAGGCGGCCACGAGGGGCAGCGATTTGCCCAGGCTGGTGACCGAGGCCATGACGGCCATCGAGTCCGAGTTCCCACCCCTCGCCGGCGAACCGTCGAAAGACTACGGCATCTTTGAACCCAAGGTGCTGGAAGACCTGATGCGGCTCTTCAACAGCGAGCGGATCAAGGAGGCCACGGGCGACGTCTTCGGCCGCATCTACGAGTATTTCTCGCCAAGTTCTCCATCCAGAAGGCGCACGACAACGGCGAGTTCTTCACCCCCTCGTCGCTCGTGCAGACGATCGTCAACGTAATCGAGCCCGATCACGGCGTCGTGTTCGACCCCGCCTGCGGTTCCGGCGGGATGTTCGTCCAGTCCAGCCACTTCATCGAGCAACAGGGCGGCGACACGGCAAAGAAGGCCGTCTTCTTCGGCCAGGAGAAAAACGGCGACACGATCCGCATCGCCAAGATGAACCTGGCGGTCCACGGCCTGGAGGGAAAATCGCCGAGGCGATCACCTACTACCAGGACGAGCACGTCCTTTACGGCAAGTGCAACTTCGTCATGGCCAACCCGCCCTTCAACGTCGATCTCGTCGATGCCGAACGGATCAAGGGCGACCCGCGCCTGCCCTTCGGCCTGCCGGGCGTGAACAAGCAAAAGAAGGTCGGCAACGGCAACTACCTCTGGATCTCCTACTTCTGGAGTTACCTGAACGAAAAAGGCCGCGCCGGCTTCGTCATGTCCTCCCAGGCCTCCAGCGCCGGGCACGGCGAGAAGGAAGTCCGCCGGAAGATCGTCTGGCTCCAGGACCGCTTCCCCAGGGCCGAACTTCAGGCGGTGCCGGGGCTCGTCAGGCTCGTGGACCGCAAGGAGATCGAGGCCGCCGACTGGAGCCTCACCCCGGGCCGCTACGTCGGCGTTGCCCCGCAGGAGGTGGACGAGGACTTCGATTTCGAACAGAAACTGCGGGACATCCACACCGAACTGGCAGACCTCCACAAGGAAGCGGTGGAACTGGCCGCAAAGATCCAGGCCAACTTCGAGGAGTTGGGGATATGAGGCGTGAGCGCATCGGCGATCTTCTCCTGAAAGCAAAAGGTGCTTCAGAGCGAGTTCGCTCCATTCGGTTAAACACCGATCGTCGATCAATCATCTGGAACGCTGGTAGTGGGCTATACAGATGACCCCGAAGCACGACATGAGTCTCCACTTCCCCTAACCGTATTTGGTGATCATACAAGACAGGTGAAGTATGTAGACTTCCCCTTTGCAAGTGGCGATGACGGAACGCAACTCCTGTACCCAAATACGCCGAATGTTGATCCGACCTATTTTTTTTATGCCATTAAGAACGTTGATCTATCAAATTACTTTTACGCGCGACACTTCAAATTCCTCAAAGAACAGCAGATCAATATTCCGGCGCCACACGTTCAGCATCGAATCGCTGACACCCTGAAGGCTTACGACGACCTAATCGAGAACAACCGGCGGCGGATGGCGCTCCTGGAGGATGGCGCGCGGCAGCTCTACCGCGAGTGGTTCGTCCGCCTTCGCTTCCCCGGCCACGAACACACCCGCATCACAGACGGTGTTCCAGAGGGGTGGAAATGCCTGCCGGTACCGGAAGCGATAGCCATCAATCCACGAACACCACTTTCCGATGATGATGAACATTGGTGGGTCGAAATGACCGATCTGCCTACCAACAGCATGGTTATCCAGAGCGCTGTCAAGCGGAGTGGCAGAAGCGGAAGCAAGTTTAGGAACGGCGACACGCTCTTTGCGCGAATTACCCCCTGTTTGGAGAATGGGAAAACGGCATTTGTAAACTTCATGGAGGAAAATGAAGCAGGGAGAGGTTCTACGGAGTTCATTGTTCTTCGTTCAATGAGATTGACCCCGGAGTTTGTGTATTGTCTGGCGCGGACATACAACTTCCGTGAGCACGCCATTAAAAGCATGATCGGAGCGTCCGGTCGGCAGAGGGTGCAAGAGAGCTGCTTCGAGGAATTCTTCATTCTTGAGCCGTCTATGTCATTGCTCGTGCAATTCAGTGAAGCGGCCGAACCGGTCTTCGAACAGATTAAAGTTCTGCATACGCAAAATCAGAAGCTCCGCGCTGCCCGCGACCTGCTGCTTCCGCGGCTGATGAGCGGCGAGATTGCCGTGTAACTTCATGGTATTCTATTTTTCATGGATGGCTTTACAAACCATTTAAAAGAAATATAATGCACCCATGAAAACAAAGCTGGGAAGACAGGAAATGCTGATGCTGGCCTATCTGCAGATGCGCAAGCGGCAGATGGTCAAGACCGGCGATCTGACCGGCCCTCTGCAATTGAGCCCGGAGCAGGAACGGGAGCTGTTCCGCCGAATGGCTCGCGGGGGGATAATCGCCAGGGTCCGTCCCGGCTTCTATCTTGTGCCGGAGCGATTACCCCTCGGCGGCGCCTGGACGCCTGACGAGGCCCTTGCCCTGAACACGCTTATCGGAGAAAAGCAAGGGCGGTACCAGATCTGCGGTCCGAACGCCTTTAACCGTTACGGGCTTTACGACCAGATTCCCAACCGGGTATATGCCTACAACAACCGGTTCTCCGGTGACCGCACCGTTGGCGCGGTGGCACTGACCCTGATCAAGGTGGCGGACGAAAGGCTCGGCGACACGGAGGAGATAGAAATGGGAGACGGCCAGATCGCCGTCTATGCATCACGAGTGCGGACGCTGGTGGATGCGGTGTACGACTGGTCCCGGTTCAATAGCCTGCCCCGCGGTTATGACTGGATTCGGAAAGAATTGGCCGCGGGTCGTGTCGGCGCGGCTGAACTGGTGGATGTGGCCTTGCGTTACGGCGACAAGGGATCCATCCGGCGAATCGGGGCGCTGCTGGAGGGGCAAGGCGTAGAAGAAGGTCTGTTGAAAAAGCTGGAAGCTGCCTTGACACCTTCCAAGGGCCTGATTCCCTGGATACCCACAAGACCGAAGCGGGGGAAGATCGACCGCCGCTGGGGGGTTGTATTGAATGTGACTTCATGAAGATGCCGACTGATTTCGGGAGGCAGTAAGCTTTACCGTATCGGAAACCCGCTTTATCAAACGCCTGATCGAAAAGGATTACTTCTGCACCCTGTTGCTGGACTCCCTGACGGCGGCGGACAGCACTCTGGTGTTCAAAGGCGGGACCTGCCTGGCCAAGGTCCACGCCGGATTCTACCGTCTCAGTGAGGATTTGGACTTTGTCATCCCGATGCCGTACGGGGCTTCCCGATCGGAACGCAGCCGAAGGGCAGAGGGGCTCAAGGGGGCCGTTTCCCGGATTCCGAATACATGGGATGTCTTTCGGATCGTGAAACCTTTTATAGGCGCCAACAATTCTACCCAATATATTGCCGTTGTCGGCTATCGATCACTGATCGATCGCCAGGAGGAGATGATCAAGATCGAGGTGGGGTTGCGCGAGCCGCTCCTGATGCCAACCTTCTTGGGACAGGCCCAAACACTTCTCCTCGATCCTGTATCGGCCAAACCTGTCGTACCAACCATGCCGGTGCAATGCCTTTCCTGGGATGAGGCGATGGCCGAAAAACTGCGGGCCGCCTTGTCGAGGCGGGAGGTCGCGATCCGGGATTTTTATGATCTCGATTATGCGGTGCGAAAGTGGAGCTTTATGCCGCTGGAAGCGCCCATGATTGACCTGGTAAAGCAGAAGCTCGCCATACCGGGCAACGAATCGGTCGATGTGTCTTCGAACCGGCTGGCCGCACTTCGGCGACAGCTCGACACGGAATTGAAAACCGTGCTGCGCGAGAAGGATTTACGGGAATTCGATCTGGAGCGGGCCTTCAAGATCGTGAAGGATGTAGCTGACTTCATCGGGTGACAGGCCATGATCACCGACATCAACAGCGAAGACCGACTGGTTCAGAAGACCTTTGCCGACCACCTGCATGATCACCTCGGCTGGGAAAGTGTTTATGCTTACAACACCGAAACCTTCGGGCCGGAGGGGACCCTGGGGCGAACATCGACGCAGGAGACGGTCCTGGTTCGGGATCTCAGGGCGGCCCTGACACGGCTCAACCCGGACCTGCCGGCGTCGGCCCGTGAACAGGCCGTCGAAAAGCTCACCCGCATGGACTTTGCCCGGTCGCTTGTACAGCACAACCGGGAGTTCTACGGCTTCATCCGCGGCGGCGTGCCTGTCGAATGGCGGGACGGAGCGGGCGAAACACGCCATGCCCATGCCCGGGTCATCGATTTTGGCGATGGGGCCGGAACAGACGGACGGCCCAACAACCGTTTCCTCGTGGTCCGGGAACTCAAACTCCAGGGCCTGCGCGTGCACCACTACAACACCCGCGCCGACCTGGTCTGCTTTGAGGGCTTTGCATAACTGCGGAAAAATGGTTCGCAAGCGGCGAATCAAATGTTTTTCGCCGTTGCGTGATTGAACTTAACGCTCGGTAATGAATAAGGTTTATACGT
>Ga0116144_10005416_pt1 | contig 11600 bp, 3 predicted proteins | sample AD_UKC035_MetaG_FD_89746 | JGI IMG/M metagenome (GOLD analysis project Ga0116144, IMG submission 89746) | Active sludge microbial communities of municipal wastewater-treating anaerobic digesters from USA - AD_UKC035_MetaG | ecosystem: Engineered > Bioreactor > Anaerobic > Digestate | place: USA... | reverse complement strand
GAGGGCGGGGAGACCGGAGAGGGCGGGGAGACCGGAGAGGGCGGGGAGACCGGAGAGGGCGGGGAGACCCCGCCCCTACGCCGCCCGACGTTGGGGCAAATTGTGGCGTATTACAAATATCAAACGACGAAACGGGTGAATGAGTTATTGGGGACGCCTGGTGTGCGGTTTTGGCAACGCAATTATTGGGAGCATATTATCCGCGATGAGGCGGATTATGGACGCATTGACGAATATATTGTCAATAACCCGGCGCGTTGGGGGCACGATCAATTGCATCCCGACGCGCCGGTCAATCCGTTCAACCGGGAAATCAGGCATACGCGATGAGAGATCAGAAGGAGAAGTGATTATGGATAGGGTTTGGCGACGCGGCGTGCATTTGGGATTGGTGTTGGCGTTGTTGTGCGGGCTTGCTGCCGAGTGGGTGCAACCGGCGCCGGTGTTGGCGGCGATAGGATGGGTGGGCTTGATGTGGCCGCGCGGCGGCAGTGAGAATACCATCGGCGAGGGTAGCTCTTTTGATGTTTACGTCCAGGTGTGGAAAGGCGGCGTGACCCATGGGGCTGGGCAAGGCGCCGGCATCGCGTGTTATCTCCATTGGGGCAAGGTGGAGGCTTTCGGCGGCGCGTGGACGACCGTTCAAGACACGCCGATGGCGTATAACGGGGACATAGGCAATAATGATGAGTACAAAGCCACCCTCTATCCTGCCGCGGGGAAGTACGAATTCACGGCCTATTGCACCGACGATGGCGGCCTCACCAAATTCTGGAAGCAAGATTCAGTTGGTGATAATGACATTGACAACGGGAAACTCACCGTCAACGCCGGCAGCGCCTGCGCGGGCGCCAGTGTGGGGGATAACAACATCTATTGGAGCGGCCTGCTGCACGACTCTTTTTCCGGCGATTACCGCGCCCCCATCGGCCCGGTGACAACGGCGCAAGTGAGCGTTGATTTGCGATTGCGCACTTGCAATACCGATGTGCAAAGTGTAACGCTGCGGGTCTGGAATGATCGCACGGATAGCGAGTCCACGTATGGAATGAGTGCTGACGAAACTTCTGGCGACTATGCTTTTTGGAAACATACGTTGACCGTTCCTGCCGAGGCTACTATTCTCTACTATGCTTTTAGAGTCACTGATGGAACGGCCACCGCCTACTACCGCGACGACGATCCTAAGTTCTATGGCGGCGGTTACGGCGCGGCGGAGGGCAGCCAGCCGATCGCCTACGATAATTCCTACCAACTCACCGTCTACTCCCCCACCTTCGCCGTGCCCGCCTGGATGCAGGGCGGCGTGGTCTACCAGGTCTTCCCCGACCGCTTCCGCGACGGCGACGCGAGCAACAACCCGGAGGCCGGGCGCTTCTCGTATGGCGGCGCGGCGATCACGCGCTCAAATCAGACGGATTGGAACACTGCCGTGTGCGATCCGCGCGTGGCTTCTACCCCGTGTACCGGCAAATATGGCGATAACTTCTACGGCGGCGATTTGGCCGGAATCACGGAGAAGATCAACGCCGGCTACTTCGACGCGCTGGGCGTGAGCGTGCTGTACCTCAACCCCATCTTCCGCTCACCCTCGAATCACAAGTACGACACGGCGGATTATATGACGATTGACCCCGACTTCGGGACGTTTGAAGATTTTCAGGACTTGACCGCCGCCGCGCACGCGCATGGGATGAAGGTGATCCTCGATGGGGTCTTCAACCACACGTCGTCAGATAGCGTGTATTTTGACCGCTACAAGCGCTTTGACACTAACGATGTGTTGACCAGCACGGTCGAAGGGACGGACGACAACCGGGGCGCGTGCGAAAGTCCCACTTCACCTTACCGCAGTTGGTTCTACATCCCTGACAGCGGATCGCCGGCCAACGGCGCCACGGATCGCTGTGATGGCGACGATAGCGACGACGGTAGCGGCGGCGCGTGGGATCAAACGTATTCCGCCTGGTGGGGCTACGGCTCGCTGCCCAAGTTGCAGGCGAACTCCGAAGATGTGCGCGATCTCATCTGGGATGATGGCCTCAATTCCGTCGGCCCCTACTGGACTTTCCACGGCGCGGACGGCTGGCGCTTCGACGTGGGCGACGACGTGGACCCCGGCCTGACGGTGGCTCCGACCAACGATTATTGGGAAGGCTTCCGGGAGGCCGTGCGCACCGTCACGGACACCGGCAAGACCGACACCTTGCTGCTCGGCGAGGTGTGGGGCGACGCCTCCGCGCTGCTGCTCGGCAACGAGTGGGACAGCGTGATGAACTACCGCTTCCGCTCCGCGCTGCTCGGCTGGCTGTTTACCGGCTGCACAACTCCTGGCAACGGCTGCACCGGCGGCCACACATTTGAGGACAACGACAGCAACGCCGGCAGCTCCAGCGGCGCGATCAGTTACTTAAGCCCTTCCCAATTCAACGCCCGCCTGCGTTCCATCGCAGAGGACTACCCCCCGATGGCCTTCGACGCGCTGATGAACCTGGCCGGATCGCACGACACCAACCGCGTGCGCTTCCTGCTCAAGAAGGTCAACAATGATAGCGACCCCGCCGCAGTCCAGCGGATGAAGGAATGGTGGCTGTTCTCCTTCACCTACGCCGGAGCGCCGACGCTCTACTACGGCGACGAAATCGCGCTGAACCACGACGGCGTGTGGGCCAACGCCAAGTGGGAGGACGACCCCTACAACCGCGCGCCCTATCCCTGGCCGGATGCCAGCGGCAGCGCCTACAGCCCCAAAAGCGATATGCTGACCTTCGCTCGCAAGATGGCGAGCATCCGCTGGAGCTACCCCGCGCTGCAAACCGGCGACGTGCAGCACGGCCTGGTGATTGACGACGCGAATAAACTCTACGGCTTTGCGCGCACCACCGTCACCCAAACCGCGCTCATCGTCCTCAACCGGAGCAGTAACCAGCACACCGTCACCCTGAGCAGCCTGAACGCTGCGTCGTACAACCTTCCCAATGCTACGGTGATGTACGACGCCATCGAGGGTCACAGTTACACGGTCGCCGGCGGCGCGATTACCGTGCCGGTCAACTCCAGTTGGGGCGTCGTGCTGCTGGAACAAAGTGAAATTGATACGCCTATCATGCCAACCGTCGCGTACTCCGAGTGCGTCGGCCCCGATCTGCTGAGCTGGCCGCTGGTCGTCACCGACACCGGCGGCGGGCGCGAGTTGGCGACGACCTACCACGTCTACAGCGGCACGACGGCCGATTTCACGCCGGACGCCGGCCACTTCATCGGCGCGGTGGACTTGCCCGACTTCGGCGCGCCCCACGGCGTGCTGACCTTCACCACCCCCAACCCGGCCAAAGGCACTTACTACAAAGTCTGCGCGGTCAACGCCGCCGGGCAATCCTCATGCGGCGTCGCGGGGCCGACCGCCGTCGCTCTTGTCAAAACGCAGCCGACCTCCATGATCTGGGGAATCGGGGTCGCGGCGGCCCTGGCGGGCCTCGGCAGTTGGGCATGGCTAAAGCGCCGCCGTTGAAAAGATCGCATCCGATGCTGTCTGTGAAACAAAGCCCTGAAGAGGATGAATCCCCTCTTCGGGGCTTTGTTTTCGGGACAAACTGGACGCTGTTTCGCTTGTTGGATATAATCTGAGTAACCATCCACTATCTGCAAACGACTCCACTGCTACTTACACTCTCACGCAAATGTCCGGAGCTTTACGGCTGAGCACGCAGAGCGCGCGAGAACCCTATCAGGGTTCCGTGCTCTCTGCGAGGAAAAAGCAGGGTGTGGCGCAAATGATGACGCACACCCGTTCAGGAGACATCCTATGGGTATTTGCAGGCGTTGGCAAACATTCCTGGCCGATATATCGCTGCGCCGAAAATTGGTGCTGGCCTTTTTGGCGGTGATCCTGCTGTTTGGGACATCGTTGGTGATCTTCAGCAATTGGGCAATGCGCGGCGCGCTCAACTTGATGGTGGGCGCCGACTTGCACAACCTGGCTACCGCCAAGGCGCTGACCGTAGGCAATCGCCTGGGGCGGCAGGTGGATATATTGCGCGTCCTGTCCCTGAATTCCGTCGTGCGCGCCCGATTGGTGGAAGTGAATGGAAAGTATCGGGGCGACGCGGCTGCAATTCAGATGGAGTTGGCCGACCTCGATGGACAATGGATAAGGGGGAACGCGGACACTCCCCTCATTCAGGCCGTCCTGAGCGACCCGGCGGCAGCCGAATTGCAACTTTTTCAGCGCCATTCCCCCAATCACAGCGAAGTCTTCCTAACCGACAGCTACGGGGGCCTGGTGGCGGCAACGGCGCGCACCGAGGATTATTATCAGGCCGATGAGGCGTGGTGGGGCCAGGCGGCCGCCCAGGAAGCCGGAGGCGCCTATATTGATACGCTCGCGTGGGATCTCAGCAGTGCGGCGTTGGGCGTACGTATTGTCATACCGATTTTTGATCAGGAGGATACTTCGCGGCGGCTTGGCATGCTGGTGAGCATCTACCGGCTGGAAAGTCTCTACCAGTTGATTTCCGTGACCGCAGCGGATCAACCAGGATTGGAAACGCGCCTGCTTTTGCCCGATGGTCAGGTGTTGGCCGGGGAAGGGCAGGCCGTGACGCCGCTGTCCCCCCCAGATCAAAGGCGCTTACAGGCCATCAAAACGCCCTATACCATCCAACCCTTTGAAGGTGTGGAACGCTTTGTCAGCCTGGCGCCGGTGGCCACTATGGCCGACGAAGCTGTCATCAGCAATCTGGGCTGGCGGGTGTTGGTCTACCAGGATCGTCAGGCGGCGCTGGCGCCGTTGGCGGCGCAGCAGCTCATCAATCTCGGCGTCACCGCTGCCGCCATTGTGGTCTCCGCCTTAGTCAGCACATGGATGGCTTATGCGTTAAGCCGGCCCGTCCTACACCTGACCAAGACGGCGCAGCGCATCATGGCCGGTGACATGAGCGCCGTTGCGCCGGTGACGGGAGGCGACGAGATTGGAACGTTGGCTGCGACGTTCAACGAGATGACGGCGCGAATGCGAGAAGACCTGCTCACGATACAGGACAGCGAAGCGCGTTTCCGCAGCTACATCGAGTTCGCTCCTAATGGCATCTTTGTGGTGGATGCGCAGGCGCGCCACCTCATGGTCAACCCGGCTGCCTGCCGGATGACCGGTTATACCGAGGCCGAACTTTTACACATGACAGCTTGGGAGTTGACTGCTCCTGAATCGCAGGATGAGGGACGTCGCTTCAGCCGCTTGTTGCAAGAAGGCCATATAGCAGAAGAAGTGATCTTTTTGGGTCAGGAAGGACGGCGGATCCCGGTGCTGCTCGAAGCTGTGCGCCTGGACTCCGACCGTTATCTGGCGCTCTGCACCGACATTTCTGAGCGCAAACAGGCCGAGCTGGCGCTGCAAATCAGCTCAGCGCGGCTCAATGATGCCCAACGGATTGCCCATATCGGCAGTTGGGAGTTAGACCTGACGACCGGCAAATTGCTCTGGTCTGACGAAGTTTACCGGATATTCGAGGTTGATCCCAAGACGGGGGACAACTCCTACGCCACTTTCTCGAGCATTGTTCATCCTGACGACCTGGCAAAATCCGACGCGATTTACGCCTATGCGTTGGAAACGCACACTCCTTACGAAGTTACCCATCGCCTGCGAATGGCCGATGGGCGCATCAAATTTGTGCATGCGCAGGGAGAGACCCTCTATGACGCGGACGGTCAGCCATTGCGGACAATCGGCGTTGTCCAGGACATCACCGAGCACAAGCAGGCTGAAGTCGAGCGGGAACGTTTGCTCCAACAATTGGAGGAATCCGCGTGGCGCATTCGCCAAATTATGGACACCGTCCCCGAAGGTGTATTGGTGCTGGATGCAGCTTTACGGATACAGTTGTGCAATCCGGCCGCCCAAATCTATTTACAAACCCTGGCCGCGCCCGTCGCGGGCGAACGGGAAACGTTGAGCCAACTGGGCGACCACCCCATCACAGAATTGCTCACGTCGCTGGCGCCGGGCTTTTGGCATACCGTGATCGTCAACCGGCGCCACTTTCAGGTGACGGCGCGGCCGATAGAAATCGGCCCGACGCCGGAGGAATGGGTGCTGGTGATTCGTGACGTCACGGAAGAATACGAAGCCCAGCAGACCCTACAGCGTCAGGAACGGCTGGCGGCGATAGGGCAACTGACGGCGGGCATCGCGCACGACTTCAACAACATCCTCGCCGGGATTGTGCTGTACAGCCAGATGTCGCTGCGGATGCCGGACCTGTCGCCCAAGCTGCACGAGCGGCTGACGGTCATCGCCGAGCAGAGCCGCCGGGCCGCCGATCTCATCACCCAAATTCTGGATTTCAGCCGGCGCGCCGTGTTGGATCGCCAACCGTTGGATTTAACACCTTTGCTGAAAGAACAAGTGAAGCTGTGGGAACGCACCCTGCCGGAGACGATTCACATCACGTTGACGGGCGGCGAGGCGGATTACACCGTCAATGCCGACCCCACACGGATCCAGCAAGTTCTCATGAACCTGGTGGTCAACGCCCGCGACGCCATGCCCGACGGCGGACATCTGCGCATTGGCCTGGCGCGACTTCAGGTGTCGGAGGCCCGCCGCGCGCCGCTGCCGGAGTTGAGCGCCGGTGAGTGGGTACAGGTGACCGTGGCCGATACCGGCGCCGGTATCCCCGACGACGTCCTGCCGCACATCTTCGAGCCGTTCTTCACCACCAAAGAGCCGGGCAAGGGCACGGGGCTGGGGCTGGCGCAAGTCTATGGCATTGTGAAGGCGCACGAAGGACAGATTGACGTGCAAACCCAACTCGGCGCAGGCACCACCTTCACCCTTTACTTACCGGCGTTGTGCCTGACGGAAACATCGAGCCGCAGAGCGCAGAGCGCTGACCCGCCACTGGGGCACGGCGAAACCATCCTGGTGGTGGAAGACAACGCGACAACGCGCGCAGCCGTGAGGGAGGGCTTGGAACTACTTCACTATCGAACCCTGGAAGCCGAAAATGGCGCAATCGCCCTGGACATCTTCACCCAATGGCAGGCTGAGATTGCCCTGGTGCTGACGGATATGGTGATGCCGGAAATCGGGGGAAAGGCGCTGGCCCAGGTGTTACATCAGATAGACCCGGCCTTGCCCATCGTGTTAATGAGTGGGCATCCATTGGAAAAGGAAGAGGAAATATCAAGCTATCCCGGGGTGAGTGCGTGGATTCAGAAACCGCCCGATCTGTCACAACTGGCGGAAACCTTGGCCGCGATTATGGCGCGCACATAAAGAAACTCCATCGCCGCCACGCAGATAGGTCAGAACTCAGAAACGCCAAGAGGCCCATTCAATGGAAAAGAAATTTGCCGCGATCCGCAACGACCTGCTAAACACTTCTTTGCTCGTTTTTGCATTCAGCACGTTTGCTCTCGCAGCCTCCTCCCTGTACCGCATTCAGAGCATCGGCTGGCAGCCCCTGTTCTTGCTCCACGTTCTGACCATCCCGTTGACTTGGGGACTCTATTTCTTCCGTAACCGGCTTTCCTTTACAACACGACTGACCTTATATTTGGGGGGATGGGGAATCAACGCCCTTGCGGCGGCCCTGCAATGGGGCCCATGGGGCAACTGGCCGATCACGTTGACCATCTTGCCCATCCTCACGGTATTATTCTATAACCGCCGGTGGGGATTTATCATAGCCGTTGTGGTCTGCCTCAGCATTCTGCCCATCGCGTTTCTCTTCATACGCAGCAACATGCAGATCAATTTCGATCCTCAGGCTTACCTCAGACACCCTTCAGCCTGGTTGTTCCTGATCCTGAATTATCTGATGGTAACGCTCAGCCTCATCTACCCCATTGGCGAAATGCAAAAAACCCTGCTGGCGAATATGGAAACATTGCAGCAGAATTCCCTCGCGCTGGAAGCCGGCCAGAACGAGCTCTTTCAAACCCTGGAATTTTTGCCGGTCGCCATCGGCTGTGCCGACACGCAAGGCAACATTCTGTACACTAACCGAGCTTTCCACGAAACGTTCGGATATACAATAGCCGAAATTCCCACATTAGACATGTGGTTTCAGAAAGCCTATCCCACCCCAACATACCGCCAAAGCACGCTGGAAACCTGGAACGCCGACCTCGCCACCATCCGTGACGGCGGAACGGCGTCTGCGCGCCTTTACCGGATCACAACCCAGGCGGGTCAGGACTTGGAGGTGGAGGTGGACGCACAAATTGTCGGCGACCGGATTATTGCAGCCTTCAACAACGTCACTGCGCGCCGGCAAGTCGAACAACTCGTGGCGCAGGAACGGCGGCTCTTGCGCACAGTGATTGATAACCTACCGGACGCAGTCTATGCCAAAGACACTCAGCGCCGCAAAATCCTCGCCAATCTGGCCGACCTGACCAACATTGGCAAACCGGAATCCGAAGTGCTCGGCAAAACGGATGACGATGTCTTCCCGTCCGAATCGGCGCAGCGCTTCCGGGCGGACGATCAAATTGTGTTGGAGACCGGGCAGGCCATCCATAACCGCGAAGAACTGCTGATCAACCAGCAGGGAGAAAAACGCTGGCTCCTGACCACCAAATTACCCCTGCGCGATGAAACCGGGCAGATCACCGGCCTGGTGGGCATCGGGCGTGACGTCACCGATCAGCGGCAAGCAGAAACCGCCCTGCGCGAGAGCGCTGAACGGTTCCGCTCCATTGTGGAAAACACGGATGCCGGATACTTCTTCATTGACAAAGACGGTACCCTACGCGACATCAACTCGGCGTGGCTCAGATTGTATCACTTCACCTGGCCCGAAGAAGTCCTGGGACGCCATTATCTCAAAGTGCAACAAGTAGCGGATATAGCGCGCGCCCAGGAAATTTTTGAAGGCATTCTGCGCGGCGATCCCCACTATCAGAGCGGTGAATTTAGCCGTCAATGCAAAGATGGCGCCATAGGCTACCACACCTTTTCCGCTCGCCCGGTCTCCCGTGGGGATGAAGTGGTCGGCATCGAAGGGTTCCTCATTGACACCACCGAACAAAAACAGACCGAAGCCGCACTGCGCCTCAGTGAACAGCGTTTCCGCGCCCTGTTCGAAGCCATGACCGAGGGCGTCGCCATTCACGAAATCCTTTATGACGAAGCGGGGACGCCGGTGGATTACCGCGTCATAGACATCAACCCGGCGTATACGACGCACACCGGCGTCACCCGGGAAGATGTGATCGGGATAAAAGCTTCCGAACTATACAGAATCAGCCCCCCCCCCTACTTCGACATCTACGAGAAAGCGGCGATGACCGGCGTCCCGGCCCAATTTGAAACTTACTTCGCCCCCCTCCACAGACACTTCGGCATCTCAGTCTTCTCACCGAACAAGGGGCAATTTGCCACCGTTTTTGAGGATATCACCATGCGCAAGCACGCCGACGTCGAGCGCGAACGCCTGCTGACACAGATTCAAGAGTCCGCCCAACAACTGCGCCAGATCATGGACACCGTGCCGGAGGGTGTGCTGCTGTTGGGGGTCAGCGGGCGGATCGTCCTGACCAACCCCGTGGCGAATACCTACCTGGCGCTCCTGGCCGAATACCAATCCGGCGTATTCCTCAAGCGCCTCGGCGACCGCCCCCTGGTCGAGTTGCTGACCGCCCCAACCGAGGGTCTATGGCACGAAATCACAGCGGATGCGCGGCACTTTGAAGCCATCGCGCGCCCACTGGAGGACGCCATGGAACCGAGCGGGTGGGTGCTGGTGATCCGCGACGTGACCCAGGAGCGCGAAGTCCAGCGCAACATGCAACGGCAGGAACGGCTGGCCGTCGTCGGTCAATTGGCGGCCGGCATCGCCCACGACTTCAACAACATCCTTGCCGGCATTATGCTCTACAGCCAGATGTCGCTGCGGATGCCCGACCTGCCCCCCAAACTCCGCGAGCGGCTGACCGTGATCGAAGAACAGAGCCACCGAGCCTCAGACTTGATCAACCAGATTTTGGACTTCAGCCGGCGCGCCGTGTTGGATCGCCGCCCGCTGGACCTGGTTCCCTTTGTAAAAGAACAAGTTAAATTATGGAAACACACGCTGCCGGAAAACATCCACATCACCCTCACCTGCGCCGAGGATGCTTATATCGTCAATGCCGACCTCACACGGATGCAGCAGATGCTGATCAACCTGGTGGTCAACGCGCGCGACGCCATGCCCGATGGCGGCGACCTCCGCATCACCCTGGCGCAGGTGCGGGTGAAAAACGTAAGTTCCGCCCCCCTCCCCGAAATGGCCGTCGGAGAATGGGTGCGGGTCTCCATCACCGATACGGGCAGCGGTATTCCCGACGCTGTCCTGGCGCGGCTCTTCACCCCGTTCTTCACCACCAAAGCGCCGGGCAAAGGCACGGGCCTGGGATTGGCGCAAGTGTATGGCATCGTCGCCGCGCACGAAGGCCGGATTGATGTGAAGTCGGCAGTGAACGTGGGGACAACCTTCGACATCTACCTGCCGCTGTTGAAACTGCCGGAGACCACCCGTTGGCTCCCCGATGACTCCGAACTACCGTTGGGAAACGCTGAAACCATCCTGGTGGTAGAAGACAATGCCACAACGCGCGCCGCCCTCGTCGAAAGCCTGGAACTGCTCCACTATCGTGTGCTGGAAGCCAGCGACGGCGCAGCGGCGCTGGAAATCTTCGCACAACAGCAGGAAGACATTGCCCTGGTGTTGAGCGATATGGTGATGCCGGCAATGGGCGGCAAAGCCCTGGCGCAAGCCCTCCACCAACGGAACCCTGCCCTCCCCGTCATCGTCGTGAGCGGCCATCCCCTGGATCAGGAAAACGAGACCCTCCAACTGGCCGGCGTGACGGCCTGGCTCCAAAAGCCGCCCGGCCTGGAACAACTAGCCGAAACCCTGGCGCGAGTTTTGGGAAGAAAATAGGAGATAGGAGGCAGGAGACAAAAATATTTCCTATATCCTACTCCCTACTCCGCGCTCTAAACGACGATTTCTGCCAGATGCGCCCACGCGGTTTCTTCCAGGTCGGCGATTTCAGCGAGCCGGGATGCGGCCGGGTTCAAGGTGTCGGTTTGCTTCAACAGGTAGTCCACTACGGTGTCGGTCAGGGCCACCAGCTTTTCGCCTGAACGCTCAAACAGGGCTGCCGCTTCTGCCCAGGCCGGCGTCCCATACATGTCTGCCAGACGACGCAGCAGATCGGCAAAGACGTCGCGTCCGCCGGCGTGGTTATCGGGCGCCCCAAAGCCGATGAGGCGCGGCGGCAGCACCGGCGGGAATCCGGTAAACTCCGTCAGGTGGCGTAGCGAGATATCCAATTGTTCCGCGCTCAATTCCTCCGGCCACGCCGGAAGTTCGCGGGCCAGCTTGCGCATCCCCTTGAGGCCGAGCATACTCACCGGCGCATCCAGCATGGCGGCAGCCTGCTTTGCCAGGCCCTTGCGGGTGATGGTTTCGACGTCGGCTACCTGATCGTCGAAGGTGAAGGTGTAGAAGGTATTTTTCTTGCCCATACCCGGAATAGTGACGTCCCAGGCCGGCGCCAGATCAGTGTAGGGGATGGTCTGAACGTCGGGGCGGTCACAATCG
>Ga0116144_10005415_pt1 | contig 11600 bp, 12 predicted proteins | sample AD_UKC035_MetaG_FD_89746 | JGI IMG/M metagenome (GOLD analysis project Ga0116144, IMG submission 89746) | Active sludge microbial communities of municipal wastewater-treating anaerobic digesters from USA - AD_UKC035_MetaG | ecosystem: Engineered > Bioreactor > Anaerobic > Digestate | place: USA... | reverse complement strand
TAATTGCCCGGAAACCATAAAAACATGTCCAGCAGTTTCCTGTTATTCACGGGTATTGTAACTTCATGCCTGAAAATTTCCTGTCCTGTAAAAACGGACTGGCCCCAGAATCCGAAGGCGAACTCCCAGACGTAGGAATCCGTGTGCCTGTAGTTAAAAAGAGGTTTTTCAAGGTTTATTTTTCTCAGGTATTCCCTGTAACAATCATTCGATTTTTTAAGCAGTGCAGGAGCAAAAAGGTATCTTGTCTGGAATATGCTGAAATGGTGAGGAGTCAAGACTTCAGGGAACTCGATGTTATATTTTCTCTCCCATATCGACCTGCCTGCCTCGGAAACCCATGATTTAAGCTCAACGTCAAAATCTTTAAGCCTGTAAAGGTAAATATATTTCCGCATCTCTCTTTCCGGAGGCACATTCAAATATGCCGTATTATGCCTGATAATTCTCCTGAGCACATCGTAATCTCTTACCCGGTCGTTTGTTTCGGGAATGGCATGAATTTTATGTTCAATCCCGAAAACGCCACATATTTTATGCGCAGCTTTTGCATCCAGAACTTCCGAAGGCTTGCAGTGAAAGCTGAAATATTTCAGTTTATCGTAGAGGCCGTTTGCGCATGCAAGGGTGGTTTTACTGTCTAATCCACCCGAAAGAGAGATAGCAGGGGCTTTCCATTTTGATATGCAAAGCTCTATATTTTTTTTCATCAGCCCGCCGATATCTTTCAGAACATCTTCATACCTGTCGGGAGACAGTTCAGGATGGGGTTTAAGGGGATAAAACCGTTTTACCCTGAATTCTTTCCCAAATTCAAGGTACGTATTGGGTCCGAGTTTTTCAAATTCCATGTAAGGAGAGAGACTGCCAGGCAGGTATTGCTGTCCAAACCTGAAAAACCATTTGCCCGTAAGTTCTTCAACAAAAGGGTCTATATGCAAGCCAAGTAAATCTCCCGCAAGCCGGGGATGGGACGTAAGATAAATATCGCCCTTTACCCGGCCGAAATAACATGCTCTCATTCCAGAACAGTCCTGAACAATTGTCAGTTTTCCTGTATCGTTGATAATAATAAGATGGATTCCTGTAAGTTCGCTTATTTTTTCAAAAAAAGATTCCCGGTTTTTACTGTAAGCTTTTATGCAGTCTTTGAGTATCTCTGCTTCCCTGTACTTCATGTCAAAAGGATTATAGGCATGCCCTATCATGGCGGCGGTTATTTTTCCTTCTTCTGCGAAATGACAATTCTGCCACCTGTGGAAGTATATATTGAGCCAGGTACCTTTTTCCAGCCTGCCGCAGGATATCCTGTTCCACTGGCTGTAAAAAGGATATTCAGCCGTGTTTTGAAATATTCTTGTTGTAACAAGGTATCCGCGGCAGAAAAGAGTTTCCCGGTATTGCGGGTATTTCTCAAGTATTTCCTTTATCTCATTTAACCTTTTCATACGCATCCCGCATGCAAACCGAAATAAAAGACTCCAAAAGCACCTGCTCTTATGGCATAATTCCTGTTATTGCAATTGCCGGAGCATAATTCAGAACAAAAATTGAGTAGTTGAGAAAAGCCGCAAATGTCACCCATAAAAGATAAGGCAAAAGAAGATATGCCGCCAATGACGAAAGCTTTTTGAATAAAACAATGGTTATTACTATCGATATCCATAACAGGATTATTTCACAGAAAGCCAGAAAAAGGTCCTGCAGTCCGAAAAAAAGAGCCGACCAGGCTATATTAAGAATAAGCTGTAACGCAAAAAAAAATAAAGGAATTTTCTTCCTGTCCTTCAGCACGTTTTGGGAAGACGCCGCAAGGAACAGAGAAATTCCCATCATTATATATAAGAGTGTCCATACAGGGGCAAATACCCAGGAAGGAGGATTAAAAGAAGGTTTTGCAAGCTCCTTATACCAGCCGCCGACAGACATAGAAGTAAAAACAGAACCTATTGCGCCGGCTACAAGACATGCAGATATTGAAACTGCCAGTTTCATCATTTTCATTTTAACTGCCTTCCTTTTTCCGGATTCAAAAAATCCCGGAGGTTAATAACTTGTCTCTACAACGTTTTTATGCCAGCTTTCACCTTCCACCATCCGTTTTCCTTAACGAGGCATATCAGTATTTTTCCATTCTTGCCTGTGGACTTGTTTACGGCTGTGGCGTATACCTCCGCATTCCCGCCTTCCACCTTTATTCCAAAAATTGATGTCTGCCCTTCCCTGAAAAAAGCGTACGATGCCTTCCAGCCGGCTATTACCAGGCCCGAAACTTTTTCAGAAGTCATATCCGATGCCTTGCCGTATTTGCCGAATATGGCCTCCGTTTCTTTTCTTGCATCCTCCACCGCAACAAGCTTTTTCAGGATATCCGTATCCCCGTTATCAAGTGCCTTGATGAAAAGCCCTGCCACTTTTCCCGGATAACTTTCAGCGGTAAGGGTCATGCCGTAAGCAGAGATTTCTTCAGGTTTAGGACTGCCTCCGTCACTCCCTCTTTCTTTCTTGTTACGGCATCCTGAAAAAATAGAAAAAAGAAGAAATGGCACTACTATATACACTATATTTTTTTGCATTGCCAGCTCCTTTTTGAATTAAAAAAGCCTTTACTTCTTGTACTCTGAAAGGCACACTGTCCAGTGTAAACGGCTGCCGTTTTGAAGCAAAAAGCACGTCCGGTTCAAAAAATATCATGTCAAAAAATATCATGTCTTGACACCCGGGGTTGGAAAAGGTATAAACATAATGGAGAGTTCAGAGGCAGGAAGATTTGCGAAGTGAGTATTACGGTAAGAAGCAGTACGAGTACGAGTTTCACAAAGTAGTCCGAAATACTCTGAACTCTCCTTCCCTTTTATAATTCCCTCTCCTGAAGCCTTTTCCTGTATCTGCGGTAAAAATATGCGCAGACAATAAGAACTGTCCCTGTTCCGATAAGCAGGAAAATCTTGTATAGATTGTCAACAAACATCATATCTATGAACAGCAGCTTCAGAAGAGTAACCCCGAAAAGCAAAAGAGCGGCTATTCTCAAAGACTGAATTCTTTTAAGAAAACCGGCAATCAGAAGCCCGAAACCGTAAACAATCCATAAGGAAGACAGCGCAGCGGCAAGCTTCTGCTCTCCCGGATTCCAGACATTTTCCAGGTAAGACAAGGCCTGGACATTCAGCTCTATGAAAAGCAGGATAAAGAAAAGGCCCCACAGGTATACCGCGGCATCCTTTTCGCATTGAAGCTTTGGAATATCATCCCTGCCGTAAAGCATTGCCCCGTAAACAAGGGTTGAAAGAACGGCGCCAGCGGAAAGAAATCTCAGATTGAAAATGAACGGGTAACCGTACAAATAAGGGAAAAGAAAAAAAACGTCTGCAATTACCTTGAGAAACGTCACAGTGACAAGAACAAGTCCCGTAAGACGCAAAACAGAAACCTTCTTATTTGTCCCTGCAAGAATAAGGCAGAAAGAAAACACTGCCCATAATATTGTTGATAAAACCCATTTTATACCTTCCAGGTTTACTGCCGCGTCAGAAAAATAAGAAAAGATTTCCTGGTTCGATATCCAGAAAAGCATTCCGATAAAAATCGCCCAAAATCCACCTGAATAATTCTTTTCCTCTTTCGTGATATTTTTCAGCATTGAAAGAAAAACACCTGCCAGGCAGAAGGAAAATGAGGTTAACAGCATGGCGAAGAATTTCATGTTAAAAAAAAGCGGCGTATTGGCATGGACAATTTCAGAGTCATAAAGCAAAAAACTGCAAAGCACCAGGATAAAAATTGCCAGGCCGCCTGTCCTGAGAGCTTTCCTGTCAAGCAACGAGCCTGCTGCAATAAGCAAAAGAGCTTCTCCGCCCCAGACTGCGGTGACCCAGTAGCTTTTTGCCATCATGGGAACAGGCAGTGTTAAAAGCCCTATTGCGGTTCCGACAAGCGCAAAATACAGGAATTTATCCTTCCCGTTAATCTTTCTTACAACCGCCGCCAGCACAAAATGGTATAACGCCATAAAGAGAGGTACAATGGGAAGAATTCCTGCCATCCCGGCCTTTTTATTCAGAATATCTCTCAAAAGAAGGAAAAATACCGTTGGGTTTGCAATCACCAGAACCACGTCTTCCCATTTGGAAATTTCTTTTTTAGAAATGCTGTATATGACGCTAATAAGAGAAAACGCCAGGAAATATACAATGGCAAAACCCAAAGCCACGTGGAAATCCGAAAAGGAAACGTATTCCTGGAAGTACCATCCCAGGAAATAATAAACCGTGAAAAGAAAAGAGAAAAAGGAAAGGGCTCTCCATTTCTTCAGGGATGCAGAATAGAGAACTCCCATGTTAACAATCAGGAGGTAAGAAAAGAGTTTTGGTTCATAGTATATGTTTGAGCCGGGGTCAACAAGCATCATAGGAGTGGCAAAGGCCCCTGCAGTACTCAGGAAGGCTGTCGGAAAAGAATTCCGCCGTACCGCAATATACATTCCTCCGATGGCAGTCAGAAAAAAGAGAGCGAAAGAAATTTCGACTCCAAGCATTCTGTAAAAATGGTAGGCGGTGAAAATTGTAAGATAGAATATGATAATTCCCAATCCGGCAAGCCCCTGGGACAAGGCACTGAATTTTTTCCTGTTGAGGAATTCGCTCAGCCCAATGAAAAGGAATCCGGCGATAAACCCGAACAATGTACGCGCAGATTCGTCTATCCATCCCCTTTCAAATGCCTGCTTTAGAAAGACGGCAAACCCTGCGGCAAAAACCAGGGTTCCAACCCACACCAGCCATCTTTCCCCGATAAGCCTTTCAAAACCCAGCCAGTTACCATCTCTTTTCCCCGTAATTACTGGTTCGGCAGGTTTTTCCGGAGAAAATGGCTGTGATTGAGGCAGTTCTGTTTTTGGGTGGAAAGTTTCCTGCGGTATTACATGACTGATATCTTCTTTTTTTACTTCGGTAACAGGTATTTTATCTTTTCTCGAAAACTCTTTAATTTCATTTTCCAGAGAATAGATTTTCCTGTTAAGCTCATTAATTTTTCTGAAAATGATAACGCTCAAAATCAGAAAGAGAAAAAACCACATTATTTCTCCTTAAAATCCTGCCGTCCAAAGCTGCACCCGCACTATGAGATATCAATCATTCAAGGCTTTTGTCAATCTCCTTGTATATGCTGATTGCCAGTTCATCTTCCCGAACGCCTCTTTCAACCTGGGAATTCACAAAAAAACAAGCGTGAGAAATTACATTTCTCCCGACACGCTTTACGTGAAATCAAAAAATGTCAGCTGACAGTCATTTGCCTGGTTTCCGTAGAAACAAGCTTGCTGTTCCTGTAATATTCTATGGTAACAGGCTGGACATTCCCGGTTTTAGCGCCTGGCCTGGCAATTATATCTTCATTGACACCTTCTTCTGTCGTCCGTGAATATTTAACAATGGCATTGCTCTTGACAGCTTCCCTGGCGGCCTGGTCAACTATATCCTTATCTGCCGACACTGTAGCCTCGCTTGCCGCTTTTTCTTCCATTGTATGGCCTATCCACCCGCCTGCCGCTGCTCCTGCTGCCGCTCCTATAATTGCACCCCTCCATGGTTTATTTGAATCGACGATTGCCCCGAGAACACCCCCGGCCACTGCACCTATACCGGCGCCTGTTTTTGTCTTTGGAGTCAGTAATTCATCCATGCTGGCACAACCGTTTAAAAGCATTGCAGCAACGGCAATACATGCAAGAATTTTAATTTTCATGATTCCTCCTTTTACTGTGCGTAAGAGATATGATGCACAGATAGAAGGCAGGCAACCCCTTCATAAGGGGTCGCCCGCCATATATTGCAGAATTGATATTACTTTACAGAAAATGTAACTTTGCGTGCAAACGGCCACTCTTTTTCAGTAGGAACCTGCAGTTCACCTGCGGCATCGGTAGAAAGCCTGTCTGCAGAAATACCCTGTTTGGTAACCATATAATCTTTCACGGCCTTAACCCTGCGCTCTGACAGTCTAAGGTTGTAGTCTGATTCCCCTTCAGGCGACGCAGACCCAGTAAGGTTAACCTTGACTGAAGGATTTGCCTTGAGAACATCAGCGTTGTTATTAAGTATCTGAAGGGCGGTAGAAGTGAAAGAAGAACTGTCCCACGGGAAATATACATCTTTCAGGTTAAGAGACTCTTTCGTCAGCTTTTCAACAACCTTGTCAACATAAACAATCTTTTCCACCGGCTTCTCTACAACTCGGTCGCGGTACACGATTTTTTCCACCGGCTTCTCTACAACTCGGTCGCGGTATACAATCTTTTCCACCGGCTTCTCTACAACTCGGTCGCGGTATACAATCTTTTCCACCGGCTTCTCTACAATCTTCTCCACTGTTTTTTCCACTACCTTAACAGGAGCAGGTTCTACAACTTTCAGAACAGGCTTCGCAGCCTTTCTGCACGGACATGTAAAAATTGCGGCAGGAATACCAGTTTTCATTACTTTTTCTTCGACCTGTCCGGGGCCACCGACAAGATACCCGGCGTTTCCTTCCTGCGCAAGAACATCTCCGGCAAAAAACATACCGACTACGCCTAACAACCCTATTGCCACACCTATCTTTCCTCTCATATTTTCCTCCTTATTGGTTAAATCATGAGTTATACTAAAATATACCATTTTTTCATGTTTTTGTCAAGCAGCTGGAAAACCTGCAAAAAAGAAAAGTCGGGGCGCCCGGATTCGAACCGGGGACCCCCAGAACCCCATTCTGGTGCCCTAAGCCGGACTGGGCCACGCCCCGAACATAAAAGTTAAAATATGCTTCTTTTATCTTATGCCGTTTTCCCTGCACATCTTTATATAACTGATACAATAGTCGTCCCTGCCTGAGAGAAGCTCTGCCAGACAGGCAGCCTCTCTTATTCCTGAAGCAAGGGGGTCGGCAATAGCAGAATCGAGACCGCAAGCCACTGCAATAGCAAGAAAATACCTGTTGATTAAGACACGGTCGGGCAGACCGAAAGATACGTTGGAAAGCCCGCAGGTCGTCATAACCGTAGGAAATGCGTTTTTTATCGCTCTGACGCTCTCCAGGAATATAATTCCATTCCTTCCATCAGTACTGACAGGCTGAACAAGCGCATCAATAAAAATATTTTCCCTTTTCAATCCCGCATTCTCAAGCAGGGATATCAGCCTTCCACTTATCTCCACCCTTTTTTTCACATCTGCCGGAATACCCGAATCATCCATTGCAAGACATATGATTTGACATTCCGGATGTTCTTTAACCAGGGGTACCAGAAGACCTATCCTTTTCTCCTCCCCGCTTATGGAATTTATCATTACTTTTCTGCTCTTAATTCCGGGAAGACAGTGACGGATAACTTCAGTATCGGAGCTGTCTATGCATACACCCGCATTTTCGAACTCATTGACAATGCCGACAAGCCATTCCATGTCATCCTTTTCCTGCTGACGACCTTTGCCCGTTCCCGCATTCAAATCTATGTAAGAAGCGCCGTTTTCAACCTGAGCTCCGATTATTTTTCTTATACGGGCTTCATCTCTCCTCTCTATCGCCCTGGATACGGATTTTCTTGTGGCATTTATGAGCTCGCCGATAAAAATCACCTTGTCTACTCCTGGCATGCCGATGCTATTGCCTTGCCGGCATCATAAACTTTTCTTGCTTTCCACTCCGCCTGTTTTCCTGAATTCCACTGTTTGAGAGGTCTTAGGTAACCTACCACGCGCGAATAGACTTCGCAGGGTTTATACCTGCTTAAAACAGGGTCTTTTTCAAAACACTCATTGCATTTGACAAATATGTTGTCTTCCCTTATGGAAGGAGGATTGACATCGTACACCGCACCTCCTTCAACAAGAACATTTCCCTCGACATCAATGCTGGTTAATACGCTTACATCCCTGCCGCAATCGTGGCACTTTCCCTTGAATACCAACTCCTCGCAGCTGTTTTCTTCCAGCAATTCCTTGAGTTTTTCTCTTCTCATTCAGGCCTCCTGATAAAAAAAGTGAATCCATGGAAAATTATTGAGCGGATACAAACCTTCTTTCTTTTCTCATTTTCCTGCGCCTTCTTATCTGGCTGGGTTTCTCATAAAATTCTTTTGCTTTTACCTCTCTTATGATACCCTCTCTTTCAACGTCACGTTTGAATTGTCTGAATATTCTTTCAAAATCCTGATTGCGTCTCAAATCTGTTCACCTCCTCAATACCGCCAAACCTTCAGACAGCGTCAATATCATATATCAACGCTCCGCAATGAAAACACTTCTTCTGTTTCGGAGTGTAGCTGTCTATCATAAAACACCGGCGGCATTTTATGGCCTTTGTTTCTGGCGTTTTTTCTACTTCCTGCTTTTTAGCTTTACTTTTCATAATCATGACTTATTATAATTTTTACCATGAGTTTTGTCAACTTTGGTTCCGCTGAACCTGCGGTCTCTATTATTTCGTTCAGAGAAACGGGCCTCAGTGCATCCGGAAGACACATATCGGTTATTACCGAAATGCCGAAAATCCTCAAACCAAGGTGTCTTCCCGCAATCACTTCGGCAATGGTTGACATGCAAACCATGTCAGCCCCAGCAAGCCTGAGAAACCTGTATTCTGCCCTTGTTTCAAGGCTGGGTCCGAGAAGTCCTGCAAGCACGCCCTTTTTTGACGGGATTTTTTCTTCAATGGAAACTTTTTCCGCAAGTTTTATTATTTGCGCATCGTACGGCTCGCTCATATCGGGAATTCTTGGACCGAAACGTTCATCGTTAATTCCTGCAAGGGGATTATGCCCTGTCAAGTTTATCTGGTCAGAGATTATTGCAATATCTCCCTTTGAAAACATCGGGTTCAACCCGCCTGCCGCATTGGATTCGAAAAGGACCTGTATTCCCAGGAATTTCATCACCCTTATGGGAAAAGCTATCTGCAATGCGGTATATCCTTCATAAAGATGAAAACGACCCTGCATGGCAGCCACCGTTTTGCCCTGTATCTTTCCGACTATGAGATTTCCAGGATGTCCCTTTACGGTTGAAACGGGAAAATGGGGTATTTCCCCATATGGGATAACAACCTTATCCGTTATTATCTCTGCCAGCCGGTCCAGCCCTGTACCCAGAATTATACCTGCCTGAGGCACGATTTCCGTTTTGCTTTGCACAAACCGGACAGCTTCATTGACTTTTTTGAATTCATCCATTTTTTTGCAGCGCCTTTTTTTTACATAAAATCATGCAGAACCGCTCAGTTCCCTGCTCCTTTTCTCCGCTTTTTCAATGGCTTCCTCGAAAATATCCCTGAGTCCCCTTTCCATAAAAACATCAAGTCCCGCCACAGTTGTCCCCCCGGGAGAAGATACCATCTTTTTCAGAACGGCCGGAGCCGTTCCGGTATCAACCAGCATTTTACCCGAACCGTATATTATGTATGCGGATATAAGGTCTGCTTCCTCGGCAGTAAAATTCTTTGCCCTGCATATCGATTCTATTATCTCGGCAATGAAAAAGACAAACCCGGGCCCGCTTCCCGATATGGCGGTTACGGCGTCAAATTTCTCTTCCCCGAGCTCAAAAACAAAGCCTGAAAAAGAGAAAATTTTCTCCACCAGTTTATTTTTCCCTTTGGCGTAACTGCCAAGGCAATAAGGTAAAAGACCGGCGCTCACCTTCACGTTAAGATTTGGCATTACCCTTATGACAGGAACTTGCGTATTTCCGAAATAAAGTTCTATTTTACGGGTCGAAACTCCCGCCGCGATAGATATGAGAATTTTTCCTTCGTCTACAGAATCTTTTATCCCGCCTGCAACTTCCGCCATGTCTTTCGGCTTAACTGCAAGAACTATCACATCGCAGTTTTTAACCAGGTCGGCATTGTCAGACTCGTTAATTTCAAGCTTCCGAACAGCCTCGAGCTTTTCTTTCCTGCTGTCTGCCGCATAAACACACGAAGACGGGAAAATCCCGTTATCTACAACAGATTTGAGCAGGGCTGACCCCATGTTCCCGCACCCGATAAATCCTATCCTTTGGACTTCCACTCTTGTCAACCGCCTTCTTCGCCTTCCACTTCACCGACCTTGATGGTAATATTTTCCCTGTCTTCAACACGTTCTATAAGTCCGTCCCTGAGCCATATTACCCTGTCAGAAACATCGAGCATTTTCAGGTCGTGCGTTGCAGTAATAATGCTGACGTTCTTATCCTTGTTCATCTGCCTGAGAAGGTTGATTATCTCTTTCCCCGTTTTCAAATCAAGGTTGCCGGTAGGCTCGTCGGCAAGAACTATGGCAGGGTCGTTTGCAAGAGCCCTTGCAATCGCAACCCTCTGCTGCTGTCCGCCGGAAAGTTCGAAGGGCTTATGGTTAAGCCTTTCTCCAAGTCCAACCGCTTCAAGATGAACCTTTGATTTTTCCCTCGCCTCATCGGTAGTCAATCCTGCAAATATCATGGGCAGCATGACATTTTCAAGGGCGGTCATAACAGGTATGAGATTGAATGTCTGGAATATATAGCCTATCTTTCTGCACCTCAGCCATGCAAGTTCATACGCATCAAGCTGTGCGATATCTACTTCGTCTATGTATACCTTGCCCTCCGAAGGCTTATCCAATCCCCCAATCATGTTAAACAGGGTCGTCTTACCGCTTCCGGAAGGACCCATTATGGATATATATTCTCCCTTCAGAATTTCGATATCGATACCTTTTAAAACGTGAAGCGGTATCTTTCCCAGCATGAAGTTTTTCTTTACGCCTATTGTTCTCACGATTGCTTCTTTTGCCATTTTTTCCCCTTTATCTGTTTATTGTTCCTGTTTCACGGAAACTTAAACTTCCCTTCTGATAGCTTCTGCCGGTTCCATTTTGGCCGATACGCTTGCAGGATAAAGAGCTCCCACTATTGCAAGAAATGTTCCGAGAAAGATAGTGAAAAGCATGTATTTAAATATTGTCAGAACAGGGAAAATCCTGATAATCAGCATTCCATACTGGAAAAGGAATACAACGGTAATTATCAGAACACCTATAATACTGCCCACAAACGAACCTAAAATTCCGTGGGCAAAGGATTCGAGAAGAAAGAGTTCCACGATAAACTTGTCAAGCGCCCCAAGGCATTTCATGGTGCCGATTTCCTTTGACCTTTCAGTGACCGACATGAGCATTGCATTTATGATTCCCACTACACATACAAGGAGAGAAAGCGAGACCAGCCACGCCTGCTTTGTCCTGACTTCTGCCAGGTCGGCCGTGAGAAGGGCCTTGAGTTCTTCCGGACCCTTGTCTATCAAAGCATTGGTGAAAGCGTTCGTTGCAAGTATAGACATAAGAAAAGCTATTCCCAGCAATATGGACATCGTAATGATAATCGACCTGCCAAAACGTATTTTCAGATTTGCTATACTCATCTGCAAGGCGTTCTTAAAAGGCAGCTTCAGCTGTTTTTCAATCTTCTTGACCATTTTACCAACTCCTTTACCCCGAACTCATCTTTGATATTTTTTTCAAGGTGAGGGGTTATGATTCACCTCTTTTACTCTACTTACCCCGTTTATCCCGGGCTTTTCCGGGAAACTCATCTTTGATATTT
>Ga0116144_10005413_pt1 | contig 11605 bp, 4 predicted proteins | sample AD_UKC035_MetaG_FD_89746 | JGI IMG/M metagenome (GOLD analysis project Ga0116144, IMG submission 89746) | Active sludge microbial communities of municipal wastewater-treating anaerobic digesters from USA - AD_UKC035_MetaG | ecosystem: Engineered > Bioreactor > Anaerobic > Digestate | place: USA... | reverse complement strand
TCACTCCTAACTCCTAACTCCCAACTCCTAACTCGTAATTCGTAATTCGTCACTCGCTGGGGGGAATGTGCGGGTTTTAATGCTCTCGAAAGCCTGTATTGTGGGAACGTATCAGCGCAAGTTGGAGGAGATGGCGTTGGCGACGCCAGATATGGAACTGACGGTCGCTGTGCCGGATTCGTGGCGAGATGAACGCGGGACGACGCGCCTGGAGCGCGTCCACACGCACGGCTATCGCCTGGAAGTGCTGCCGTTGGCGTTCAACGGGCAATTTCACCTGCACTTTTATCCCACGTTGGGGCGGCTGCTGCACAGCGTTAAGCCGGACATAGTCCACATTGACGAGGAACCTTACAATCTGGCGACGTATCACGCTCAGCGTTCGGCACAGCGAGCCGATGCTAAAACCTTGTGGTTCTCCTGGCAGAACTTGCAGCGGCGCTACCCGCCACCGTTCTCCTGGATGGAACGCTACAACCTGCATCACGCCGCCTACGCGCTGACGGGCAGCCAAACGGCCGCGCAGGTCTGGCGCGACAAGGGCTACACCGGCCCCTTGGCCGTCATCCCGCAATTTGGCGTAGACCCGGAGCTGTTCACGCCGCCAGAAACGCCGCGGCTGATGCAGCCGGTTCACATCGGCTATGCGGGGCGGCTGGTGCCGGAAAAAGGGGTGGACGTGCTGCTGGCAGCGTTGGCCGGGCTGGATGGAGAATGGCGCGCCACGCTCGTCGGCAGCGGGCCGGAGGAAGACGCGCTGCGAGCATTGGCGGAGAGCCATCATTTGACTGACCGCATCGCCTTCCGCCCCTGGCTTCCCTCCACGGAGATGCCCGCCTTCTACCAGCAAAGCGACATCGTCGTGCTGCCCTCGCGCACGCGGCCTAACTGGACGGAGCAATTCGGGCGGACGCTGGTCGAGGCGATGGCGTGCGGCGCGGTGGTGGTGGGCGCGCGCAGCGGCGAAATCCCCCACGTCATCGGCGACGGCGGGCTGACTTTCCCCGAAGGCGACGCGGACGCGCTGCGCGATATCCTGTGTACGCTGATCCACGACGCTGCCCTGCGGGCCGAGTGGGGCGCGCGAGGTCGGGAGCGGGTGTTGGCGCATTTTACTCAGCGTCAGATCGCACTGGAAACCGTCCAGGTGTATCGAAACATGTTACAATGACGCTCTATCAAAAATTCAATCACCTGTTACAAGTATGGCTGGCGCGGGGGTATTACTTCACCGGCGTCATGCATCGCTATTTTGGCAACGCCTATGCGATGCGGGAAGAGTATGAGCAAGCCATTGACGACTTCACGCGGGCCATCGCCCACGACCCCAAGTTTGCGCAAGCCTTTTTGGATCGGGGCATCCTCTACTGGCGCGAGTTGGATCATCCACGCCGGGCCATCCAGGATTTGACCATCGCCCTTACACTGAACCCCGCCTTGAACGAAGCGATTTTCAACCGGGGCATCGCCTACCAGCAACTGCGCGAATATGACCGCGCCATCGCTGAATTCAACGCCTACCTGGAAGTGGGCGAGCATCCCTACTGGCGCGAGTACGCGGAGAACATGGTGCGCGAACTAAGCGAGTGGAGCACGTCTGAGTAAATCACGACCACTGAACCTACAATACAATCTTGATAATGAGAATTTCACTATAGAGAAACAGATAAAAAGCAAAAAACTCAGAGAACTCTGCGCTTTCGGCGGTGAAATGCTCTACAACGTTGATAACCGCATAACTACTATGATTGACAGAGGAGGCATAACTAATGAAAGAGTATTGGCTAGACACTCAAAATCGTTCTCTTATGGGGCAATATTTAACCTCTGTTGAATCTTCTTTTATCTATAAATGTTTACAAAGCACTGAAAACACCCATTCAGTGCTTGACATAGGGGGCGGCACAGGTAGATTTGCCATTCCCCTGAAAGAAAAAGGGGTCAATGTAACTGTCATAGAAGTTCAAGCCGCTCCACTATGGTGGCTGAAAACCAAAAACTCATCCATCCACAGTATTCTTATTAGTCCTCAAATTCGTGTTTGGCCAATCAAAGACTCCTGTATGGATTGTATACTTGCGATCCAAATCCCCCATTTAGGAACGGATTGGTTTTGGCAAGAGTGTCATCGTGTACTTAGGGCGAATGGGAGCGTGATTATGTGTTCATCAAATAGTCATTCCTATAAGGGATTACTACACAAGATACGACCCCTATTAAAACCTTTTGTGATGAAACGAGGCAAATGGGCTTACAGCAATTTTTATGGAATGTCTGCCAAAAGTCTTGTCAAAACGATGGAAAGAAATAATTTCCGGGTGGAATCGGCGCTAGGGTATAATTGGCTGCCCACAACAAGAGATTCTAATTTCCCACTGATTCCATTTTTGGGAACTGTGGAAAAAAGACTGAGTTTGAAGGAAAACTTTACTTTTCAAAGTCCATGGGTGCTTTTTCAGGCCAGGGCCAACGCCATAACTCAGTAAAAGTCGCGCCCAGACACGGGACATAAACAGCCATTCCCAGACACACTGTTTTCGAAGGGGTGTTACCAATCTGCGGTACAGCTCCGCTAATGAAATGAGCCAGATGGTATGATCTCAGGAGGCAGGCATGAAAAATAACCCCTACGTTGGCCCGCGCCCTTACACCCGTGAGGATCGGGACAACTTCTACGGACGCAACCGCGAGGCGCGCGACCTGCTGGACATGCTGGTCGCCGAGCGCGTCGTGCTTTTCTACGCCCAATCCGGCGCGGGGAAGTCCTCATTGCTCAACGCCAAAATCATCCCCGACCTGGAGGAACGGGGCTTCCGCGTCTTGCCGCCGCTGCGCGTGAGCAACGAGACGCCGCCCGGCATGGAGGCTGTCGTCATTCCCAACATTTTCGTCTTCAGCACCCTGCTGTCGCTGGCTCCCTCCGATACCCGGCCGGAAACACTGCTGGGGCACACCCTGCTCTCCTACTTGCAGACCCTCAACCTAACCGCCTCTCGTCATTCTGAGCGCAGCGAAGAATCTGAGCGTAGCGAAGAATCCGAACCGCCCATCCTGCCCACCCTCCTCTGGGATCAGTTTGAAGAGTTATTCACCACCCACCGCGACCGCTGGGAGGAAGCCACCGGCTTCTTCGAGCAGGTGGCGGCGGCGTTGGAGGGCATCCCGGAACTGGGTGTGGTGTTCGTGATGCGCGAAGACCACATCGCGGCCATCGAGCCTTATGCTCCCCTGATTCCGCGTCGCCTGCGCGCGCGCTTCCGCATGGAGCGGCTGGGTTACGAGGGCGCGCTGGAAGCCATCCGCAAGCCCGCCCTGCGCGCCGGCTGCCCGTTTGACGCAGGGGTGGCGGAGCAGTTGGTGGACAATCTGCGCCAGATCAAGGCCCAGGACGCAGGAGGCAAGATGCAGGAGATGGGACTGGGGCCTTACGTGGAGCCGGTGCAGCTTCAGGTAGTATGCCGCCGCCTGTGGGAAAACCTGCCGGAACAGGAAGACCGCCTGATTCAGTGGAACGAAGTCGCGCAATTCGGCGACGTGGATCAGGCGTTAACCGATTTTTACGAGGATACGCTGCGCCAGACTCAGGCGGCCACCGGCCAGGCCGTGACCGAGCGCGCGCTGCGGCGCTGGTTTGGCGCACAGATCATCACACCGCTAGGGACGCGCGGCCTGGTGTTGCGCGGCGAGGCGGAAACCGGCGGCCTCGCCAACGCCGCCGTGGATCGACTGGAAGGGCTGCACATCATCCGGGCGGAAGCGCGCGCCGGCGCGCGCTGGTACGAGCTATCGCACGACCGTCTGGTGGAGCCGGTGCAGCAATCCAACCGGGCCTGGGAAGAAGCGCGCCAGACGCCGCTGCGGATGGTGGCCCATCAATGGCAGGAAACGGGGAACGACTCGCTGCTGTATCGCGGGGCCGCGCTCAAGGAGGCGGTGTACGCCATCGAGGAGACGGAAGTTGAGCCTTACGAGCGCGACTTCGTCGCCGCCAGCCGGCAGGCCGAACAAGTCCGTATCCGCAGGCGGCGGCTGACATTAGCCGGAGCGGCGGTAGGCGTCGTCGTGATCGTTTTGATGACCGTGTTGACCCTCTTAGCGGTCAACGGGCAGCGCGCCGCCGAGGTCGCCCAGGCCACAGCGGAAGTGAAACGGCAGGAGGCCGAAGCCGAGCGCGCGCGCGCTGAGGAACAGGCGCGAATCGCACGGTCGCGGGAGTTGGCGGCGCAGGCGCAAAACGCCGCGTTGAGCTTCAACCCGGATCTGGCGCTGTTGCTGGCGATTGAAGCCTTGAAGACTAAAAACACCCTTGAGGCGCAGGCGCAATTGCGGCGCGTCCTGGCCGAACCGCAGGCGACGCAGCGAATTTTGGCCGGCCACGCCGCCGGCGTCCGCGTGACGCGCTGGGACCCCACAGAAAGCCTGATCGCTACCGGCGCGGAAGACGGCGCGGTGATCCTCTGGGACGGCAAAACCGGGGAAAGGGTGCGCGATTTGGACGGGCACGTAGATCGCATTCGGTCCATAGAATGGGACGCCGACGGCGCGCGTTTATTGACCGCCAGTTCGGACGGCACGGCGCAGGTTTGGGAGGTGACAACCGGGGCGCAACTCCTGAGCCTGGAACATCCCGACGTGGTCTACAGCGCGATGTGGAGCGCCGATCAACGGTACATTGCTACAGCTTGCTATGATGGCGCGGCCCGCGTTTGGGATGCGATTAGCGGGGAGTTGTTGCTGACCCTGCCGCACCCGGATTACGTCTGGCGGGCGGTGTGGCACGACTACCTGCTCCTGACGGCGGCCGGCGATGGCGCGGCGCGGCTATGGGATTTGACCGGCCCACTGACCTCGCCGGAGCTGTCGTCCCCGCGCGCCCCGGAATCCAGCGAAAGCGTAACGATAACAGAAGCGGCCTACACAGGTGAAGAGCCGCTGGTCATGGCCGGGCACGTCGGGTGGGTCACGAGCGTCGCCTGGAGTCCCGACGGACAATCGGCGGTGACGGCCGGCGTGGAAGGGGTGGCATACGTATGGGACACACGCACCGGCCAAATGCGGTTGACCCTGGCCGGGCATACGGCGGGGATTTCGCAGGCCGCGTGGAGTCCCGACGGGCGCCGCATCCTGACGACCAGCGACGATGGCACGGCGCGTGTGTGGGACGCCCAGACCGGGGAGGTCGTAGCGATCCTCACCGGAGACGCCGGCCAACTCACGGGAGGCGCGTGGAGTCCCGACGGGGTCTTGCTCCTCACGACGAGCACCGACAAACGGGTACGGGTCTGGAAGGCCGAGACCGGCGATCTGGTCGCGCTCCTGGCCGGGCATCGTGACGTGGTGCGGGACGCGCAGTGGAGCCGCGACGGCGCGGCGATCCTCAGCGGCAGCGACGATCACACCGTGCGGTGGTGGGAGTTGGCGGCGGCGTACCGACCGCGCGGCGAACTGCCGGTGCTCTCCGGCGATGGGTGGCCGATGGAAGAGTTGATCTTGAACCGGGACAAAAGCCTGCTTTTGACGGCCGGCGACGATGGCGTGGCGCGCGTGTGGGACACGGCGACCGGCGTGTTGCGCCAGACTCTCGCCGGGCATGAAGACTTCATCTGGCGCGCGCGGTGGAGTCCCGACGAGCGCCGCATCGCCACCGCCAGCAACGACGGAACGGCCCGCATCTGGGACGCCCAGAGCGGCGAGCCTCTGTTGACTCTGACCGGGCACGCCGGGTGGTCGGTGGATGGGGTGAGTTGGAACGCGGACGGAACGCGCCTGTTAACGGTCAGCAACGATTACACCGCGCGCGTCTGGGATGCGGAAAGCGGGGAGGAGTTGGTGGTGTTCGCCGGGCACACGACCAGCGTGCGCAGCGGCGCGTGGCGTCCGGCAGCGGAACCCGACGCCCGGCCCCGCATCCTCACGTCCGGCGACGATCAAACCGCGCGCGTCTGGGATGCGGAGACTGGGGAAGAGTTGCTGCTCCTCGCCGGGCATACCGGCACAGTCTGGGAGGCGCTGTGGAGCGCTGACGGGCGCGCGATAGTCACGATCAGCGACGATGGCACGGCGCGCCTTTGGGACGCCGCCACCGGTGAGACGCTGCACGTCCTTGAGGGCCACACAGGAGGCATCTACGGCGTCAAATGGAGTCCCGACGGCCGGCGCCTGCTCACGGTGAGCGACGACCGGACGACGCGGGTGTGGGATGCGGCGACGGGCGCGCCGCTGGCCGTGCTACAAGGTCATGGCGACTTCATCTACGAGGCGGATTGGGACGCCAATGGGCAGCGAATCTTGACGGCCAGCGAGGACGGGACGGCACGACTGTGGGATGTAGCAACAGAGCACGCCCTGAACATCTTCACCGGGCATACCGGCGGCGTATGGCGCGTGGAATGGAACGCCGATGAGAGCCGCGTCTTCACTGCCGGGGAAGACGGCGACGTCCGACAGTTCTACGTGGAGGTGGATGACCTGCTCGCCGCCGCGTGCCAGCAGGCGCTGCGCAATATGACGGCGGAGGAGTGGGCGCAGACCATGGAAGAGCAAGGCGCCTATCGCGCCACCTGTCCCAATCTGTCAGGGGCAGGCGAGTGAAGCCTTTGGAACAAAGCTTTGATCCTATCATTCCGTAAATCCTGTTATCTCTGAGGAGAAAAACTATGAAAACAAAGGGATGGATTGTCTTGGGTTTGGCATTACTTGGCTTAAGCCTGGTATTTACCGTTCAGGTCATAGGCCGGCCGACATCAGCATCGGCGGAGTCGGACATACAAGACTACACCGGCGCGGTTCGACTCGCGCCGGACGCCCCCACGGGCGACGGCCTGACGCTCAGTTGGATGTCCGAGGAGTGGGACGCCACACACACGGTAGCCTGGGCGGACTATGACAACGATGGCGACCTCGACTTGCTCGCCGGCAACCGGGGACAACCCAGCCGGATATACAAAAACAACCGCACTTCGTGGGGCGAGCCATCCCTCTCGCTGGCATGGACATCGCCGATGACCCACAACACGTACAGCGCCGCGTGGGGGGATTATGATGGCGATGGCTACGCGGATGCGGCCTTTGCCAATCAGGGATACAACCGGGTGTATCGCAACAACTATGGCTCGCTCTCGTTGGCCTGGACCACGCCCGTCACGGCCAACGCGCGCAGCGTGGCGTGGGGCGACTACGACGGCGACGGCGATTTGGACCTCGCCTTCGGGAATGAAGGCAGTCCCAATCAGCTATACCGCAACGACGACAGCAGCGCGTTCTCCATGGCGTGGACCGCGCCCTTCACGGAATCCACCCAGAGCGTGGCGTGGGGCGATTACGACGGCGACGGCGACCTGGACCTGATGGCGGGCAACGCGGAGCAACCCAACCGGCTGTACCGCAACGATGGCGGCGCGCTCGCGTCGGTGTGGACCGCGCCTTTCACGGAAACCACGCACGGTGTCGCCTGGGGGGATTGCGACGGCGACGGCGACCTGGATCTGGCGGTGGGCAACGTCGGTCAACCCAGCCGGGTATACCGCAACGACAACGGCGCGTTTACATCAGTGTGGGTCTCGCCCATGGCCGATACCACGCGCAGTGTCGCCTGGGGCGACTACGAGGGCGACGGGGACCTGGATTTGATCGTGGGGAATGAGGAGCAGCCCAACCGGTTGTACCGCAACGACGGGGCGGTGGGAGGTATCCCCATCCTGACCCTGGCCTGGTCGGCATCCCTGGTGCATGACACCCACAGCATTGCCTGGGGCGACGTAGACAACGACGGCGACCTCGACCTGGCCCTAGGGAATCCCACGCAGCCCAACCTGGTGTACCTCAACAGCAGTGTGCCGGCGTTGACGCTTATGTCGTCAACCCTCATAACGAATACAATTTACGCCGTGGCGTGGGTGGATTATGACCGCGATGGCGATTTGGACCTGAGCGCAGGCCACGTCGGCGGCCATTCGCTGTATCGCAACGACGCCGGGACGCTGACACAAGCGTGGACCGACGCCACGGCCAAAGATACCCGCAGCGTGGCGTGGGGCGATATAGACGGCGATGGCGACCTGGACTTGGCCATAGGGAACAGTGCCGTGGGCGGAACCAACTGGGTCTACCTGAACAACAGCCCGGCGAACGGTTCCGGGCAAGCCGTGTTCACGCGCATCTGGACGGACCCCGTCGGGCAGCCGGCCGCCAGTGTGATATGGGGCGACTACGACGGCGACGGCGACCTCGACCTGGGGATAGGCGGCGCCTCCAGCCCCGTCCGGCTGTACCGCAACGACGGCGGCGCGCTCGCCCTGACCTGGACGGCCCCCGTGACAGAAACCACGCGCAGCATCGCCTGGGGAGATTATGACCGCGACGGCGACCTCGACCTGGCGTTGGGGAACGACGGCCAGCGCAACCGAATCTACCGCAACGACAGCATACCGGGAAGCGCCGCGACCTTCACCTCGGCGTGGCTATCTACCGAAACCGACAATACCTGGAGTTTGGCATGGGGCGACTACGACCGCGACGGCGATCTGGACCTGATGGCGGGAAATCGGGGGCAGCCCAACCGGTTATACCGCAACTACACCGCCCCAGGGGGAACTCCATCTTTCAGCCTGTCCTGGTCTGCTTCTACAGTGCAAGACACCCGCAACGTGGCCTGGGGAGATTATGATGGCGATGGCAATTTGGACCTGGCGGTGGGCAACGAGGGCGGCTACAATCAGATATACCGCAACAGCGGCAACGCGCTGGCGCTGGCCTGGACTGCACCCGGCACGAGCCAGACGAGCAGCGTGGCGTGGGGCGACTTCGACAGCGACGGCGACCTGGATTTGATCGCCGGAGTCTCGCCTGCGGCTTACGGCGTGTACAGCCGGGGCAGAACCGGCTTCCCCGCGCAGCCCAACACCCCGCCGCAAGTATCGCTGACCGCCATCCGCCCGCTGCTGAACGCCAACTTCGCCTACACCGATTCCAGAATCAGCGCCCTGACCGTGCCCATCACCTATACGCTGTTGGATGCGGAAGGCGACCCGGTGCGCGAGATTGTGGCCCAGTACTCGCTCGATGGCGGCGGCCGATGGTATGACGCCGGAAGTGCGTGGGGCAACTTCACCCCGCGCCGCTATTGGAAAGCGGCCAATGCGACGCCGCGCACCCTGGCGGCGAACGGCGTGGTGACTTCCGGCGTGTGGCTCACCCCGACCAACGAGAGCAACGCCACCGACGTCAACGTGTGGGTAGCCCTCTCGTTCCCGGCGGGCGCCAGGCTGGATGTCGTTCTGGAATCGCCGGAGGGCGCCGCGACGACCCTGTTGGATGGTCAATATTTCCCGGGCGCCATCAACCAGACACTGCGGTTCGACCATGTCGCGCTTCGGGGGGGGGCAATGACGGGACGCTGGCGCTTGCGGGTGGAAAATCATAGCGGCGTCAGCGGCACACTGCGCGCGTGGGGGCTGCAAGTGCAGGATGATCAAGGCGTCTACACGTTTACCTGGGACATCTCCAGCGATCGCTTTTTCGGGCAATCGAATAACCTCGTCTTTCGGATGACGGCCTACGCCTCATCAGGCGGCGACAATGCCAACGCGACCCCGCTCTACCAACAACGCCCGTATGCCACCACGATGTCCGCCCCCATCCGGGTGCGCGGAATGCAGGTGCGGGTGTACAACGGGGCAGCAACCCTCGACAACGCAGTGGCCGGCGCACAACTCTATCGGTTGCCGGCAGGACAAACCACAGACGCAGGACTTCTCTATGATGAAAACGGTTACACCTGGCGGACCAATAACCTCGGTCACTTGCAAGGACGCGGAGTCATTGGGGAAGGCGACCAGTTGATCGCCCTGGCGCCCGTCCACCCATCCGATAAATACACGCTCTACTACACCAACGCCGCGCCGACCCCCACCGGGCTGGACATCTCCTCCGTCAACGAGCCGGGCCTTCGCACCCTCATCGTTTCCGCCGCCAACCCGCTCATCCTCTTCAACCTGGATGTCTCCCTGGAGTGGGACGCGCGCGTGGACACGGCCTTCCTCGGCCAGCTCAAGTTCGACTTGCAGCGCGCCTCCGAAGTGCTGTACGACGCCACCAACGGGCAGGCCGCGCTAGGCAATTTGACCATCTACCACAACAAGCGGCACTGGGACACCGCCGCGATCCAGATTCACGCCAGCAACGCGCTGGTCCCCAACGCCGACGTCGGCGGCATCGTGACGGAAACCACGAAGCGCCCCATCACGGTCAACCCGTATGCTCTCTCCGGCAGCCTGCCCTACACCATCACCTACCTGCCCGGCGCGGTGCGCATCGGCACAGTCTGGGGCCGCTACGGGGAGGCCGGCGGCGTGCCCGGCGAAGATTGGCCGCGCGCGCTGGCGCATGAATTGGGCCACTACCTGTTCTATCTCTATGACAACTACGTGGGCCAGAACAACGCGGGCGACCTCATCCCGGTGTCCACTTGCAGCGGTTCCCTGATGGGCAACCCCTACGAAGAAAACGAATATCGCACCGACACAGAGTGGGCCGCCGACTGCGGCCAGACCCTTTCCGCGCGGCGCAACGGCGCGGCGGATTGGGAGACCATTGCGGCCTTCTACCCGGCGTTGGAGACTGACGCATGGGCAGGGCCGTTTGTGCTGCCCCTGAAGGTCACGCAAATCTCCGAAGTCACCTCCTATGAGGACTTGCTGCCGGTGTTTATGGTCTCCTTGACCGACCTCTACGGCGCCTCTCTCCAGCCTGGCCCGCACGCGCAGGCCATCCTTTACCAGGGGAACCGCGTCATAGACCTGGGCCACCCAGAGATTAACATCGTCACGGCGCGCGGCGCGCGCGCCGGCGACCGCCTGTGCGTCTACGAGTTGGACGCGCAACCGCCGCGCTGGGGCTGCGAGACCCTCGAAGTCGGCGACACCAGCCTGGCCCTCGTTCCCCGCACCGACTGGCAGCCGGAAATCCTCGTCACGCCCTGGGACAAAACGACGGTTTCCATCACTGTCACCAACGTCGCCCCTGGGCTGCGCATGATGGGGCAGGTTTATCCTAGCAACGGGCAGGCCGGCGCCGCGCAACAATTGACAGAAGCGGGAGACGGCTACACGGCCACCTTCACCCTGCCCACCCCCGATACCCAGGCGCTGGTTCAAATCTGGGTAGCCGACCCGGACAACATCGAGACCGCGCCGCGCCGCGAAGCCATCACCAGCTACGCCATCGGCGGCAGCGCCGCCTGCCCGCCCAGGTGTAGCACCGGTGGGGGGCCGCACTTAAGCCTGCAATCAGCCGAGGCCGTGTGCGCCGCGCCGGGGGAGAACTTCCGCCCGGCCGTTGCCCCAGATGGGCAGGTGTTGTTGTACGCCGACTTCACGGCCACCGAGGGCTTCTACACGCTACAAAAGGCCACCCGTTTGCCGGAGCCTTTGCCGTGGGCCACGGTGATCGGCGCGGGCTACTATGTGCTGCAAACGCCGGACGCCGTCCCGCTGACAGGCACGGCCTCCATCAACTTCCGCTACCGCCGCCAGGACGTGCCCCCCGGTGAAGAGTCCTTCCTGGCCCTCTATTACTGGACGGGCAGTGCGTGGACAAAGCTCCCCAC
>Ga0116144_10005409_pt1 | contig 11608 bp, 10 predicted proteins | sample AD_UKC035_MetaG_FD_89746 | JGI IMG/M metagenome (GOLD analysis project Ga0116144, IMG submission 89746) | Active sludge microbial communities of municipal wastewater-treating anaerobic digesters from USA - AD_UKC035_MetaG | ecosystem: Engineered > Bioreactor > Anaerobic > Digestate | place: USA... | reverse complement strand
CACGCGCACGCGCAACGTCAACGCCCTGCCCGATCCCACTGCGTTGAGCGAGGACGCCTACCCCGGCTGGCGCATCTACGATCCCAAAGTGACGACCAACGTGGGCCAGCAAGGCAGCACTATCCAGGGCGAGAAGGTCTTTGAGCGATTGCTCGTCCCCAAAACCGAAGGGACGCTGACTATCCCCGGTTTCAACCTGGTCTTCTTCGACCCCGGCGGGATGTATCGCACGGCCAGCACTGCGCCCATTGCCGTGCCGGTCGCCGCCGGGGAAGCCGCCGCGCCCGGCCCTGTCGTCATCGGCGACGGCAAGCAGGATGTGGTGGTGCTCGGCAGCGACATCCGCCACATCAAGGCCGCGCCGCCGGTGCTGATGAGCGCGCGCGCGCCGCTGTTGGCGTCGCCGCTGTACTGGGTGGGCTGGTTTCTGCCGCTGCTCGCCCTGGTGGGGACGTGGGGCTGGACGCGTCGCCAGCAGACGCTTGCGCAGAACGTGGCCTACGCGCGCACGCTCCGCGCCCGAAAGCTGGCTCACAAACGTCTGGCCGAAGCCGAGAAGCTGCTCCACCAAGACGCCGACGCCGCGTATGCCGCCGTCGCCCGCGCTCTGACGCACTACCTGGGCGACAAAGCCAACCTGCCGCCCGCTGGCTTCACCCGCGACGCCATTGCGCAGACACTCGCCGCACGGGGCGTGCCGCCGGCCCTGATCGCGCGCGTGCTGGCCTGCCTCGATTGGGCCGACTCCGGCCGCTTTGCCCCCGGCGCCGCCGGCCGCAGCGTCGCCGATCTGGTGCGTGAAGCGGAAACGGTGATTGCGGAACTGGAGGGGGTGGTGGAATGAGGCGAATGGGCGGATCAGCGGATCAGCGGATCGGCGAGTCGGCGAGTCAGCGAGTCAGCGAATTACGAGTCACGAATGACGGACTACGGACTATGGACTACGGACTACGGACTACGGACTACGTTTCACGTTTCACGCATCACGTATCACGTTTCCTGCTTCTTGCCCTCTTGCTTCTTTCCGCCTGCGCCGGGCCGGATATTTCTAGCGTGCCGTTGATGGTGGCCAATCATCTGTATGAGGCCGGGAAGTTTGCGGAGGCGGCGTCCGCGTATCAATCGCTCGTGGATGCGGGCGTGGCGGAGGGGGCGCTGTATTACAACCTGGGCAATGCGTATTTCAAGACCGGCGACCTGGGCCGGGCTATTTTGAACTACCGGCGGGCGCAGCAGCTTTTGCCCCGCGATGCAGACGTGGCGGCGAATCTGCGCCTGGCCCGCGCGCAGACGCAGGATCGGCTGGAGGCGGATGGCGTCGGCGGGCTGGCGGGCTTCGTGCAGCGCGCGCTCGTGGCGTGGACGACGTTGGATGAGGCTGCCGCGTTGGCGTTGGGATTGTGGGGGGGGCTGTGCGCGCTCGGCATGGCCGCGCTGCTCTGGCCGCGCCATCGCCCCGCGCTGACCTACGCGCTCGCGGCGGTGGGCGTGCTGCTGGCGTTGAGCGTGCTGTCGGTGGGCGCGCGCGTGGTGGAAGCGCGCCGCGCGCCGGCCGTCGTCGTCGCGCCCAGCGTCGAAGTGCGCAGCGGCCCGGGCGCGGACTACCTGACCGAGTTCACGCTGCACGCCGGCGCCGAAGTCCGCGTGATTGAGGAACGCGGCGATTGGGCGCGCATCAGGCTCCCCGGTGACTTGCAGGGGTGGGCGCCGGGGGAAGCGATCGTCGTTGTGGAAATGACGCCATGACATCCCCGAACAAGTTCGGGAGTCCGGACTCCTCAACTTGTTGAGGGAGATCGCAGACTTTCAACTTTCAACTTGTAACTTTCAACTGCTTTTAAGGGAGAGCGTATGGAACGGACTATCCAGGAAATTAACGAGCAGGTGCGGCAGGAAGCTGTCTTTGTGCAGGACCTGTTGAACGAGATTGGCAAGGTCATCGTCGGGCAAAACCGGCTGATTCAACGACTGCTCATCGGACTGTTGGCCGACGGCCACATTCTGATCGAGGGCGTCCCCGGTCTGGCGAAGACGCTGGCTGTCAAGACGCTGTCCGACACAATCCAGGCCAGCTTCCAGCGCATCCAATTCACGCCGGACTTGCTGCCCGCCGACCTCATCGGCACGCAAATCTACAACCCACGCACCGGCGAGTTTTCGCCGCGCAAGGGGCCGCTGTTCGCCAACCTGATTCTGGCTGACGAGATCAACCGCGCCCCGGCCAAAGTCCAGAGCGCGCTGCTGGAAGCGATGCAGGAACGCCAGGTGACGATTGGCGACGCGACGTACCCGCTCGACGCGCCGTTCCTGGTGCTGGCGACGCAGAATCCGATTGAGCAGGAGGGGACGTACCCGCTGCCGGAGGCGCAGGTGGACCGCTTTATGCTCAAGCTCATCATCACGTACCCCACGCGCGACGAAGAGCGCCTGATTCTGCGGCGGATGACGGGCGCCGCGCTGCCGCCGGTCACGCCGGTGGTGACGCCCGCGCAAATCCTCCACGCCCGCGAGGTGACGCGCGGCATCTACGTGGACGACAAAATCCAGGAGTACGTGCTCGATCTGGTGTTCGCTACCCGCGAGCCAGCGGAGCACGGGCTGCCTGATCTGCGCACGCTCATCGCCTACGGCGCGTCGCCGCGCGCCACCCTCTACCTGGTGCAGGCCGCCAAGGCGCACGCCTTCTTGCAGGAGCGCGGCTACGTCATCCCGGAGGACATCAAGCAGATTGCCGTGGACGTGTTGCAGCATCGCGTCATCGTCACGTATGAGGCCGAGGCGGAAGACATCACCGCCACCCACGTCGTGCAGCAGATTCTCGACCACGTCGAAGTGCCATAGTTTCACGCAAAGGCGCAAAGGCGCGAAGGTTTCCTTCGTTTATGAGGATGGGTGCGATGCATGAGAACGAGATTGCTAAGCAGATAGTGGATGCAGCGTATACCATTCATGTGAAGCTTGGGCCAGGACTGTTTGAGTCGGTTTATGAGGCGGTGTTGGCCTATGAATTGCGGAAACGGGGACTGCGCGTTACACAACAAGAGCCAATTCCGGTTATCTATGACGATGTAACCTTGGAGTTAGGCTTTCGGGCTGATTTGATTGTGGAAGATAAAGTGATTGTCGAATTGAAGTCTGTTGAACAAGTTGCGCCAGTCCATAAGAAACAATTGCTTACCTATCTGAAGATTGCAGACAAACGGTTAGGTTTGTTAATCAACTTTGACGAAGAACTTATAAAAAATGGGATCACGCGCATCGTAAACGGTTTGCAAGAACCACCTAAAATTCCCAAAGGAAAACAATCTTAGCGCCTTTGCGCCTTTGCGAGAAATTCTTCTATGCTATCTTCTGAACTAATCCAAAAGATTCGCCGCATTGAGATTCGCACGCGCCATCTGGTGAATGATAGCTTCGCCGGGGAGTATCACGCCATCTTCAAGGGGCGCGGGATGGAGTTCGACGAGGTGCGCGCGTACCAGCCGGGCGACGAGGTGCGCTCGATTGACTGGAACGTGACGGCCCGGATGGGCGAGCCGTTTGTCAAGCGGTACGTCGAAGAGCGCGAGCTGACGGTGATGCTGGCGGTGGATGCCAGCGCGTCGGGGCTGTTTGGGACGGCGGCGCGGTTCAAGCGCGATCTGGCCGCCGAGTTGGGCGCGGTGCTGGCCTTTTCGGCGATCACCAACAACGACAAGGTGGGCTTGCTCGTCTTCACCGATCAGGTGGAGTTGCACATCCCGCCGCGCAAGGGCCGCCAGCACGTCCTGCGCCTCATCCGCGACCTGCTGGCCTTCACGCCGCAGGGTCACGGCACCGACGTGGCGGCGGCGCTCGATAGCCTGAATCACACCTTGAAACGCCGCGCCATCGTCTTCCTGATTTCCGACTTCCTGCTGCCATCTGCCCACGCGCAGCGCGCCTACGAGCGCGCCCTGCTCGTCACCAACCGCCGCCACGACCTGGTGGCCGTCAGCATCACCGATCCGCGCGAGTGCGACTGGCCGGACGTGGGCCTAGTGGCGCTGCAAGACGCGGAGACCGGGCGGCGGCTCTGGGTGGACAGCGGCAGTGCGGCGTGGCGGCAAGCGTTCGCGCAACGGGCCGCCGCGCGCCGCGCCGCCCGTGACGCCGCGTTCACCCGCGCGCAGGTGGATCACATCCCCGTGACGGTGGGGCAGGATTACGTCGAGCCATTGCTGGCCTTCTTCAACGCCCGCGCTCGGCGGTGGAGGCGGTGATGCGAGAGAGCGAGAGAGCGAGAGAGCGAGAAAGCGGATCGGCGGATCAGCGGATCAGCGGATCAGCGAATTACGAATTACGTTTCACGTTTCACGTTTTACTCAGCTTCTTACTTCTTACTTCTTACTTCTTACTTCTTACTCCCGTCTTCGCGCAATCCTCTCCAGATGTCATTGCCCTCTGGGAAAGCGACGTGCCGCCGGAGGGTGGGTGGACGGTGGGGGATCCGCTGGCGCTGCGGCTGCGGGTGATCGCGTCGGAGGGTGTGGGCGTGACGCTGCCGGCGTTGCCGGAGACGTGGGGCGATTTCGAGGTGCGGGAGCAGGCCGCGCAGCCGTCGGAGACGAAAGCTGGCAAGACGACGACGCTCCTGGCGGCGACGGTGGCGTTGTGGTCGCCCGGCGATCACGAGACGCCGCCGATCACCGTCACCTACCAAACGGCGGATGGCGCAGTCCACGAGATCACGGCGACGCCGCTGACCGTCTCCATCGCCAGCGTGCTGGCCGAGGCGACGCCCAACGCGGAGGGGCAGATCGAGAAGCGCGACCTCAAGCCGCAGGCGACGCTGCCGCGCCCCCCGCTCTGGCCGTGGATTGTGGGCGGGCTGGTCGCGCTGCCGCTGCTCTACTTTGCCGGGCGTTGGCTGTGGCAGCGGCTGCCGCGCCTCGCGCACGCCGCCGCCGAGGCCGTCCCCGAACCGGTGGACACGCGCCCGCCCGACGTGATCGCCTACGAAGAACTGGATCGGATCGCCGCGCTGGATTTACCCACGCAGGGCGCCTTCAAAGCCCACTACACGCTGTTGACCGACTGCGTCCGCGCTTACGCGGGGCGTGTCTACGCCATTCCCGCGCTGGATAGCACGACGTTTGAGCTGCTGGCCGCGTTGCGCGGCGCTTCACTGAAGGGCGAACCATTCAATGTCTTGCGCGACCTGCTGGACGAGTCCGACCTGGTCAAATTCGCCAAATTCACGCCCGACCTCGAACCCGCCCGCGCCGCCATCGCCCAGGCTCGCCATTTCGTGGACATCACCAAGCCGAGTGAGGAGTTAGGAGTTGCGAGTTAGGAGTGGCGAATTGCGAATTGCGAATTGCGAATTACGAATTGCGAATTACGAATTACGGATTACCGATTTCCAATTTCCCAATCCCCAATCCCTAATCCCTGATCCCTCATTACTCATTTCTCATTACCCATAACCATGTTACATTTTGCTAATCCCTGGTTTCTTCTATTATTGCTTTTGCTGCCCCCGCTGGCCGTGTGGCTGTGGCGGCGAGATCGTCCGGCGACGCTGCGCTATTCGGATGTGGCGCTGGTGGCGGACCTGCCCATTTCGCCGCGCGTGATGCTGCGCGGGTTGCCGACGGCGCTGCGGCTGATCGCGTTGGCGCTGCTCATCGTGGGCGTGGCGCGGCCGCAGTTCAGCCGCGAGCGCGAGATTGTGCGCGGCAAGGGCGTGGACATCGTGCTGGCGGTGGATATTTCGAGCAGCATGGCCGCGCTGGATTTCGAGCCGGAGAACCGGCTGGTGGCGGCTAAGCGCGTCATCCACGACTTCATCCGCGAGCGCAAATACGACCGCATCGGCATTGTGGTCTTCGCGCGGGAAGCCTTCAGCCAGTGCCCGCCGACGTTTGACTACGCCGTGCTGCGCGAGCTGCTCGCTAAGGTGGAGCTGGCTCCGACGCTGGGGCTGGACGACGGCACGGCCATCGGCATGGGGCTGGCGCAGGCCACGGCGATGCTCCAGAACAGCGACGCCAAAAGCCGCGTGGTCATCCTGCTCACCGACGGCGTCAACAACGCCGGGCAGATTGACCCGCTCACGGCGGCGCAGGCGGCGCAGGCGTTGGGCGTCAAAGTCTACACGATTGGGATGGGCAAGCCGGGGCAGGTGCCCTTCCCGGTGGATACGATTTTCGGGCGGCGCACACAGATGATCGAGAGCGAGATTGATGAAGAAGTCCTGCGCAACATCGCCGACACGACCGGCGCGCTCTACTTCCGGGCGACGGACACCAACGGGCTGCGCCAGATTTACGCGCAGATCAACGACTTGGAGAAGTCCGAGGTTGAGGTGCAGGTATTTGTGCGGTATAAAGAGCTGGCAGCATGGGTGCTGCTGCCGGCGTTGATATTGCTGCTGTTGGAACTGGGGCTGCGGCATACGGTGTTTCGGACGCTGCCGTAGGGCATGAGTTTTTCGAGGAAACAGGCCGCTCATTGAACGAGCAGCCTGTTTTTTTTGTGTGAACCTCAGCGCTCTCCGCGATCTCAGCGGTGAAAAACAGACTTTACCAGCCGGTCATCCGGCGTAATGGCTCCAAAATCGCCAGCGCGATTTGTTCGTGTTGGAACGCCACCGGGTGGGCATCGCAGGCCGTGCCGGGGAAATGGCCTACCGGCGCGACGACAGGCTGTTTCGTTGGTAGGAGAATTTTCCATGGGGCTTTTCCTTTAAGACTCCGTCGCCGGGGTTGGCGACGCCGCGAATTGTGCGAAGGTAATGCCCACCAGCGCCAGGATGGCCGCAATCTGAGCCGCGCTGCCCAACCCTATTTGTAGAATTTGTCTGTTGAGTATCGCGTCGTACTTGGTAGCGTACAGGGTGAGGAACCGCGCGATTTCCGCCAGGGCGATCCCGATGAACGGGAACACCGTCATCCCAACCAATTGTTGGTGGGTGGTGCGCGCGCGCAAGACCCAGATCACCGGCAGGATCAGGATGAAGAGCGCGGGCAGGGCCGCAATCAGGCGCGTGAGGGCGTAAGCCTCCGTCCAGAGGAGAATGGCGTAACTGGGGTCAATGATGCCATCCACAAACCACCAGGCGATGCCCAGGGCGAACTGCGCCGCATACAAACGGTCGCGCGCTGCCGCCAACAGGCCGAGAACTGCCGGAAGTATGAGGAAGAGGGCTGCGAATCCGGTCATTGCCGATCTTGAGCCAATGAAGACGATCAACGCGATCCAGGTGAAGATGGAAAACCGTAGGCGGCGGCGCTGCGTCCACAAGACGGTCAGACATGCGCCCGCGATGGTCAAGGGGATGAGCCAGTTCATCACCACCCTGCCGGGCAGGGAGAGCGGCGTTCCGCCATCCTGTTGAAAGATGAGACTGGCGACCGCTATCGGCAGCCCGTAGATGGCGAGACTGGCAATCGGATAGGTCCAACGCGCGAGACGCCGTTCGCGCCGCCAACTCCACAGCAGCAGTCCGCCGGCCAGATAGGGCCAACTTTGTTCCAACCAGCCCAGTAATGCGACAAGGGTCGGATCGTAGGCAACGTTCGTCGGCTGATTCAAGGGAGTCCATTGCCAACCCAACAACCAATGAAACAGACCGCCACGCACGATCAGCATCCACAATCCTGGCAGGATCGCCAGCAGCACTTGCCGCCAGGGCAGCGGCGTCAGTCGTTGGTTGGCCAGCCCCAAATCGGCGGCGAGGTGCAGGTGCTCCTGAACTACGGTGATCCCCAAATCCCAAAGTGTGCGTAACCATACTCCCAACAGTCCCCAGGTGCGTTGGTGAGTGTATGCCTCCTTGCACTGATCCTGGAAAAGCTGCACCATCAGCAGGCCATATTCCTGACGATGTGCGCGCGGATACAGCCGGAGGAGGGCTGTGTAAATTCTGACGGCAAGTTGTAGCTTCGTCTGCTGTGCCATCACGCCACCTCCATCGCCGTAAGATGCGTTGGCAGCAGCCTCCTTTGCTGCGCCAGTTGGACTGCTTTGGCGAGGCGCGCCGCTTCTAACTCCAGCACCTGTGCGCCCAGGCCGGTCAGGCAATAATAACGCCGGCGGCTGTCATCCAGCTCCGGATCGGGGCGCTCGTCGGCTTCTGCGATCAGGCCGGCGGCTACCATCCGTTTGATGGAGCCGTACAACGTCCCTGGCCCCATCTTGATGTGCCCATCGGTGTGCGCCTCGACGGTTTTCATGATGCTGTAGCCGTGTCGCTCCCCATCGGCCAGCGCCAGGAGAATGTGAAACACGGCTGGCGTCAAAGGGAGCAGGGCTTCAGGGTTTTGACTCTCTGTGGTCGTCATCGGGTACCTCCATCACCATATATCCATAGAAGATATATCTGTTGTGGATATATTTTAGAGTAAAAGCGAAAACTGTCAAGTCAACACACCCATTTGTCAGGGTCTTATCATTCTTCCGCCGGATAGTGTGCCGCAACCTGGGAAACGGCTAAAGCCTTGATTCTTAAAGGGGTTTTGCGGTGACGGGCGGTAGCCCGTCACCGCAAAACCGCCTTTTTACCAGCGGCTTCAGCCGCAAAATTTTTCTGGTGAGCATGGTCTGGTGAGAATGATAAGGCCCTGAGCGCGTAGCCTTTGCCATCCCCGACTTTCCATAAAGTCCAGTATAATGAGGGCATCCTTTCTATGAGGTAACGCTGTGGAGTCTTTGATCGCCGGGGCGCAGGATCTAAAAATTCGACTGGCGCCAGAACAATTGGACGCGCTGCTCCACTACCAGCGCGAATTGGTGGAATGGAACGCGCGTTTCAATCTCACTGCCATCACTGATGAAGCGGGGATTCAGGTGCGCCATTTTTTGGATTCACTCTCGTGCCTGCGCGCCCTGGAAACCGGGGAGCAGTTCAGCGGTAAGATGGTGATTGACGTGGGGACGGGGGCCGGTTTCCCCGGTATCCCGCTCAAAATCCTCTGCGCCGGGATGCATTTGACGCTTCTCGAAGCCACGGCGAAAAAGGTGGACTTCCTCAAGCACATCGTTACCCAACTGGCGCTGGATAACGTGACCATCATCCACGGGCGCGCGGAAGAGCTGGGACAGATCCGCGAGCACCGGCAGCGTTACGATTGGGCGGTGGCGCGCGCGGTGGCGGAGATGCCGATTCTGGCGGAATATCTGCTGCCGCTGGTCAAGGTGGGCGGGCGCGCGCTGGCGCAAAAAGGCGAGGGGGCGCCGGCGGAAGTCCAGCGCGGGGAGTGGGCGATCACGCAGTTGGGCGGGCGAGTGCGCCGTCTGGCGCCCATCGAATTGCGCGGGCTGGCCGAGACGCGCTATCTGGTGGTGTTGGACAAAGTCGCGGCGACGCCGGATAAGTATCCGCGCCGGGCCGGCATCCCCAATAAACGGCCGCTGCTAGAGGCGCATTCTGACTGATACGTGGTTGAAACGATTGCTCCTTGCAGAACGGCCAGATAGCTTGAGGGGGATTGTCCATCCTCGCTATCTGGCCGTTCTAATTTCAAATGTGTTAGAAATGTCCTTATGACGGCAGTACATTACTGCCGTAAGTCCCGGCGGCCCGTTGTTCTCCTATCTGCCTGTACGCGACGGATTCCACAAAGCAGCCCGGAGCGCCAGGCATAGAACGCCTACGATGGTGGCGGTCAGAAAAGCCGTAACACCATTTGCTGCTTGGCCGACGAAGTAGAGGGTAAGCGCCAGGAGGATTGCAACGCCCAGAATCCAAATTGGGTTTAAATAGCTTCCCCCTTTTTGGCTGCGCGCTACAACATTGCCAATGGCGCCGGGGTTCCCCTTAACCGCTTTGAGTACCTTGCTTTCCAGCTTTTCCGGCCGGGGAAAGTCTTCCCGGTTGGCCTGTGTCCAGAGGATAGTGCGAATCTCGTCATCCGCCAGCGGCCCCAGCTCAATGCGATTGAAATTCCCCATAATGGGGGTCAATGTCCCCAGCGTATCGGGTGAGGCCGCCCCCAGGATAGTAGCAACCTGGGTGATCTCTTGCAACACAGGAATTTCTGCGAGCGATAGTGTGTCCAGATCGTCCACGATGAGTACGTACCCTCGCCCATACATAGCATCACAAACTAACGGGATCATCTCGTCCACGGGCCAACTGCCGAGCTTGCGATAAACGGTTTCGCTATCGTCCCCATCCCGCAGGGTGAGCTGACGGCGTTGGTGCAGAGTGCGGGCGATTGTGCGCAACGCAGCTTTGGCCGATTTGAATCCTTCCAGGTAGATCACCGCATCCGGCGCCAGCAAGTGATCGCGGGTATAGCGCAACAGGTGGGACTTGCCGATGCCCGGCGGGCCGACGACCAGGACGTGGCGGTGTTGTTCCAGCGAACGGGTAATCGCGGTGATTTCCTGTTTGCGACCCTGGATGTGCCGCGTGTGGCGGGTATCCTGTACTTGGGTTCCGGCCCCAGTGATCGTAAACTGAACTTCTTGCAAGAGCGGCATAGAGACCAATCTGGCTGCCATCACCCGGATAACGCTGCCATCCCGCGCCCCCAGTTCGGCAAAACTGAACTGGGGATCAATGGCGCGATTCTGCTCCAGGATCAGCTGGCAATCCTCTTCGCCTAAGTCCAACTGCTGCACGATGAGCGGCAGCATCTCCTTAACCGGAATATCCTGAGAGACTTCGAGATCCCCCAGGCTCTGATTGTTGATGTCTTCAAAATGTAGTCGGATGATAGACATGGCGCCTCCCGGTTATTTAATCATCGCCTTGGATAGGGCGAGCACGGTAGTGATGACATCGTTTTCGCCTACGTAGCGGGTCTGTCCGGTAGCTTCAACCAGGCCGGAGACTGAGTCGCGGAGGGTAAACGCGCCAGGCGTGCCAGACGAACGCAGACTGATCATAGCATTCGCATTGAAAGTCAGGTCGCGGCTGAGACGCTGTGGGTCGCTCTGGACAGCCACCAGTAACACATCGGCGAGAGCTTCAGGTTCTTCGGCGATGAGTTGGAGGGCTGCGGCGATCTCCGGCCCATACTGGGGTTGGCGAATAGCCTGTTCCACATCGTCTATGACGATCAAGGAGCGTGGGCTGCCCGGATCGGTCTTCCGCTTGCCGTCGGCCAGCAACTGCTGGTAGCGCGCGGGCAGTTCACGCGCGGCCGTGCGCAAGAGATTGACCCATGCGTCCAACTCGGTGGCATCGTGATAAATAACGCCGGGAAGTTGTGCGTAGGGAGCCAGATCGCGCCCCTTGCCATCTAAGAGGATGCGGGTGCTAAAGCTGGGATCGCGCAAGGCGCGCTGGAGCAAGCTGTGCAGGACGGTGGATTTTCCTGAGTGTTCCGGGCCGACTACGACGATCCGCGCCCCTTGGGCGGCGAAGAGATTGGGGAGGGTGATCTCGGCAGGGCCGATAGCGGACGCCGTGCTGGGCGGCGGCGCATTCCGAACCACGAGACGCTCACGCAAGCGTGGCCCCCCGATGGCGATCAAAGTGGCGGCTCCCACAGCGACAAGCAGGATTAACCATAGCGGCGGCGCGGGGATTTCTTCCATTGTGCTGGAGAGACGGGAGAAGAAAGAGACCGGCGTCGAAATGGGGATAGGGGTGGACGTCTGAATGGGCGTCGGGGTGTGCGTGGGGGTGGGTGTT
>Ga0116144_10005408_pt1 | contig 11613 bp, 9 predicted proteins | sample AD_UKC035_MetaG_FD_89746 | JGI IMG/M metagenome (GOLD analysis project Ga0116144, IMG submission 89746) | Active sludge microbial communities of municipal wastewater-treating anaerobic digesters from USA - AD_UKC035_MetaG | ecosystem: Engineered > Bioreactor > Anaerobic > Digestate | place: USA... | reverse complement strand
TCGAGCTCGCGCGGCATGAGGCGGAAATTGAGGGGCACCAGGACGAGCCCCGACTTGGCGCAGGCGAAGAAGAGAAAAACATACTCGGCGCGGTTCTTGGAGTAAACCGCGATCCGGTCGCCCCGCTTGAGCCGCAGCTCCTCGAGCAGGTAGCGGGCCAGGGCGTTGACTCGCCGGTTCATCTCCGCATAGTTCCACTCGATGGCGCGGCCGTGTTCGCGCAGGGCCAGCCGCTTCGGGGTATACTGGCCCCACCGTTTCAGCCAGTCGGTTTCAAAGGCGATCATACTTTCTTCTCCCTGAAGAGCAGGTAGAGGATCAGGCCGGAGAGCGTCGCCGCGGTGATGGCCACCGCTGCGGCGACGGCGGGATTCTCACCGCTGGAGCGGGTGAAGGGGACGGCGATCTTGTTGTAGTACATGACGAAATGGGTGACCACAGCGATCACCGCGGCGGCCGCCGGGGCGATCAGGGGCACGTTCCGGAGAAACATGCCGAAGAAGATCGGTATGAAAGCTGCGGCGAAATAGCCGTAAACCCCGGCCTGGCCGAACATGGCCACGCTCAGTTTCGGATGGTAGATCTGCTGCGCCGAAAGCAGGATCGCCACTGCGGCCAGGACCAGGATCACCAGCTTGTTGATGCGGATCTCGCTGCGGGCGCGGCGCTCTTCAACGGCGGGCAGAAATCTGCCGAAGAGCGGGCGGATGATATCGGCGGTGATGGTGGTCGAAACCGACTGGATCAGCCCCTCGATGGTCGAGATGCCGGCGGAGATCAGTCCCATCACCACCAGCAGGCCGACGAAGACCGGGAACTCTTTCACCACATAGGCGGACATGACCTGATCGACCTTCAGGGCGGCGCCATTGACCATCAGATCGGGGAAGGCCAGACGGGCATAGAGGCCGGCAAAGACCACAAAGAAGAAGATCAGCTCGGTGATCACCCCGAAGGTCAGGTAGCGGTTGACATCCCGGTCATTCTTGAGCAGCAGTGACTTGGTGATGATATGCGGCTGGCAGACGATGGCGATGCCGACGATGATCTGGGCGACGTAGATCTCGAAAAAGTCGCGGAAGAGAAAACTGGCGGGATTGGTCCCCTGCGCGAGTTTGGGGTCGATGGCGGCGAGCTTGTCGAGAAAGCCGTGCACACCCTTGCTGAAATGCTCGTAGCCCGACCCGAGCAGGATAAAGGCGACCACCAGCATGAGCAGGGCCTGGACAGTGTTGGTGTAGACCATTGAATTGGCGCCGCCGAAAGCCATATAGCCGAAGACGAAGAGCACCACCGCGATCAGTATGGCGAGTTCGGAAAGATTGAGGGCTTTGGAGAGAACCTGCACCAGACCGACCAGAATGAGGACGATGAAGGTGATCAGCAGCAGGGAGAGAAAGGCGAAAAAGAGGGCAAATCCCTTGCTCTGGTAGCGGGTCCCCATCCACTGCGCCATGGTCAGGGCCTTCACCGACTGGCCGTGCTTGCGGAAGCCCTTGGTGAGGACGACCAGCGAGATCATCGCCGCCGCCGGCAGGACCAGGGCGTAGGAGATGACGGCGCTGATGCCGTAATAGGCGATGAGACCGGGATTGATGATGAATGTCGCAGCGCTGGTCATCGATGCGGCCAGGGCCAGGCCGACGGCCGCCGGCGAAAAGACAAAGCTGCCGACCGCATAATCCGAGATGCTTTTGGTTTTTCTGGCGCCGCGGATGACGAAATAGAGGGTCACTGCCATGTAGAGCAGGATTACGACCCAGGCCGCGATCACAAGCTGGGGAGAGGCCAGTCCGTCCAAATCAACCTCCGTCTGAAAGTACTGTCAAAGATGCGACAGGAGCCCATGCAAGCCGGCTCCACAAGGGCGCTCAACGATGCGGTTCGCACCCGCCGGGCACGGCGCAGCCGGCCGCCCGAGAGCCTACCAGCGAAAGGCCGCGGTTGCAAAGGCGAGCCCGCCGCCCGATCCCATGAAAAGAATCAAATCATCCTTTTTCACCTTGCCCAGTTCGACCGCCTCCGCCAGCGCCATGGGGATACAGGCGGATCCGGTGTAGCCGTAACGGTCCATCACCACATGCGTGCGCGCCATGGAGAGGCCGAGATTATCCAGGGTCTCGCGGATGCTGTTGATGTTGATCTGGGTGAAAAAGATCATGTCGATATCGTCGATCTTGTGGCCGATCCTCTCCGTCAGCTCTTTGATCATCCGGGTCCAGGTGAGGGGATTGAGTTCCTTGGGAAATTTCCGGACAAACTTGAGGAGATGATCGTTGTTTTCGAGTACAGCGCTTGTGATCGGCATGTGCGTCCCGCCGGCGTAGATGCCCATCCAGTCGTGGTACTGGCCCTCGGTGTGCAGCAGCGAGCCGAGAAAGCCCCGCTCCTCTTCCGTGGCCTGGAGCACAGCAGCGCCCGCACCGTCGGCGAAGAGGGTGACCGTTTTTTTGTCCTTGAGGTTGAGAAACTTCGACATCGCATAGGCGCCGATGACCAGCACGTTCTCATAGCGGTCATCGGACTGGATGTACTTGGCGCCGATATCGAGCACGGTGACAAAGCCGGCGCAGGCGGTATTGACGTCGAAGGTGCCCGCCTTGACGGCGCCGAGGCGGTGCTGGACGACCGTGGCGGTGCTCGGCGAGACATATTCCGGGGTATCGGTGGAGATGATGATCAAATCGAGATCGGCCGCGGCGACCCCCGCCCGCTGCAGGGCTTTCTCAGCGGCGTGCACCGCCAGGTCGGCTGTGCTCTCATCCTCAGCGCACCAGCGCCGCTCACGGATGGTGAGGTTTTCGCGCAGCCAGGTATCGACATCCTCGCCGAGGAGATCATTGAAGAACTGGTTCGGCACCACCCTGGCCGGGGCGTAGGAGGCGATGGCGGCGATCTTGGCGTTTCGTTTCATGGGCAGATTGAATTCCTTCATGGATGATTAGAGTACGAGGCCGCCGTCGACCTGGATGAGGGCGCCGTTGATATAGGAAGACTCCTCCGAGGCGAGGAAGAGATAGACATTGGCGATCTCTTCGGGCTCACCGAGCCGGCCCAGCGGGGTCTTTTCCTTCAGCGTGTTGAGGATGTTTTCCGGCACGGTCAGAACCATCTCGGTGGCGATAAAGCCCGGCGCGACGGCATTGACACGCACGCCCTTGCGGCCGAGCTCGCGCGCCCAGACTTTGGTCATGCCGATGATGCCCGATTTGGCAGCGACATAATTGGTCTGCCCAAAGTTGCCATAGATCGCCACCACCGAGCTGGTGTTGATAATCGCGCCCGATTTCTGCTGGGCCATGACCGCCCCGGCCGCCTTGGCGCAGTTAAAGACCCCCTTGAGATTGACATCGATGACCTGGTCGAACTGCGCCTCCTCCATCTTCATCAGGGTGGCGTCGCGCGTAATGCCGGCGTTGTTGACGAGGATGTCGAGGTGGCCATATTTTTCAGCGATGGCGGCCACGGTGCGGGTGACCTCGCCGAGATCGGCGACGTTGACCTTGCGGAATTCCGCGCTGTGGCCGGCTGCGGCCAGCTCCGCGACCAGGGCGTTGCCCTTCTCTTCGTTGACATCCCAGATCGAGACCAGGGCCCCTTCGGCCGCGAACTTTAATACAGTGGCCTTGCCGATGCCGGCGGCTCCGCCGGTGACGATGGCGACTTTATTTTCCAGGCGTTTCATTTATCCTCCCTATAATAATTAAAATTGAATTCCCTGCTCTTTCACGGCTCAGAATAAAGATCAACTCGCGCGGAGACGCAAAGAACGCAGAGGGGAAATGATACTAAGGAAACATGGCACTTTGATTGTCTCTCTGCCTCTCCGCGTCCCTGCGCGATCTTCGTTTTCTCTGAAATCCAATTTTCCCTTTACATCGCCTCGACGATCAGGGCGGTGGCTTCGCCGCCGCCGATGCAGAGCGAGGCCAGACCGCGTCTCGCTTTCCGCTCCTTCATCACGTTGAGCAGGGTTGCGAGGATACGGGCGCCGCTGGCGCCGAGCGGATGGCCGAGGGCGACCGCCCCGCCGTTGAGATTGACCTTGGCCGGCGTCAGGCCGAGGATCTGATTGTTGGCCAGGGAGACCGCCGCAAAGGCCTCGTTGATTTCATAGACATCGATATCAGCAGTGGTCAGCCCCGCCCTGGCGAGCACCTTTTTGATCGCGTCGGCCGGGGCGGTGGTGAACCAGGCGGGCGACTTGGAGGTGGAGGCCTGGGCGACAATGCGGGCCATCGGTTTCAGACCCAGCTCTGCGGCTTTGGCGGCGGACATCACCATTACGGCCGCCGCGCCGTCGTTGATCGAGGAGGCGTTGGCGGCGGTGACCGTGCCTTCCTTGACAAAGACCGGGCGCAGAGTCTTGAGCTTGTCAAAGTTGACTTTGGCCGGCTCCTCGTCGGCGTCGATGAGGAGCGGATCGCCCTTTCTCTGGGGGATCTCGACAGGCACGATCTCGTTGCGGAAAGCCCCGTTCTTCTGCGCCTCCTGGGCGCGCTGGTAGCTCATGATCGCAAATTCGTCCTGGGCCTCGCGTGTAAGCTTGTACTCGGCGGCGCAGAGCTCGGCCAAATTGCCCATATGGGTATCATCATAGACATCCCACAGCCCGTCGCGCAGCATGCTGTCGATGAGGATGCTGTGGCCCATCTTGAGGCCGGTGCGCAGTCCCTGCAGGTAAAAGGGGGCCCGGCTCATGTTCTCCATGCCGCCGGCGATGACCACTTCTGCATCGCCGCACTGGATCGCCTGGGCGGCCAGCATCACCGATTTCAGGCCGGAGCCGCAGACCTTGTTGATGGTCATGCACTCGACCGACTCGGGCAGGCCGGCACCGAGGGCCGCCTGGCGCGCCGGCGCCATGCCGGTGTCGGCGGGCAGAACACAGCCCATGATCACCTCATCGATCTGATCCGGGGCGATCCCGGTACGCTGCAGCAGGGCCTTGATGGCGATGCTGCCGAGTTTGGGGGCGGGGATTTCGGCGAGGGCGCCGCCAAAGCTGCCGATCGGGGTGCGGACGGCATCGATAATGACCACTTGCTTGAGCTCAGACATGGGATGTCCTTTGATTGAGTTCGCTTTTCAGCCGCGGGTGTCGGCGGCGTCAGATTGCAGAGAGACCGGCGCCGTCAGGGCTCCTTTTTGTATCATCCAGTCCTGGTAAAAAGCCAGGTAGCGTTCGATCATCAGTTCATAAAAGCCCACCATTTCGTCCAGGTTTTTTCTGAAAGCCGCGCTCTCTTCCGTGCCGCTCTCCATCATGGCGGCCTGGAATTTCCTGCCCAGCTCCAGGTTCTTGCGCTGCAGGCTGAGGTGGTTCATGAAAGCATTGCCGAAAATATTGGGATGGGCCTGGTAATAGTCCTTGCGGCTGCCCGGTTTCCAGACGCGCTGGATGAGATTGTGATCGAGGAGTCTTCGGCAGATTTGGGAGGCCGGGCCTTTGCTGACCCCGAGTTCTTTGGTGATATCGGTGAGGGAGACGGGTTTGCCGTGGTAGAGGAGGAGGCCGACGATGCGGCCCATGAGGGCGGGATGGCCGAACATCTGGTAGCCTGCGCCGAAATCCTGGATGAACTGTTGTTTCAGCATGCCGCACCCTTTGTTTTAATCGTTTGAAAGATTTCAAACGATTAAAATTAATTAATCCTGAAGGGAAAAGCAAGTAATTTTTTTCAAGATACCAAATTTTAACGCCGGTGCGGAAAGGCAGTGCAGCGCATCCGCCCGTGGCGATAAAAGCGCTTGTTTCTCGTGCTCCTGATAGCTAATTTATTATAGTCTGCACTCGCCCGCATCAGTGGCGAAACTTTCACCCCGGCGTCCGGCGTATTAAAGGTGCACCCTCTCGGAAGAGATCCATGCATCATCCACTGCCCAAATATAACTTCAGCCTCAGGCTCAAGATCACTCTCCTTTTTCTGATGCTGGTCATTGTCATGATGGCCACCATCGGCTACATCTTCACCGTGCGGGAGCTGGACCTGAGCAAGGAGCAGATGAAGGTGAGCATGGAGCGGCTGGCGAACAACATCGCCGCGATTCGCTCCGTCGAGACCGAGGACTGGGATGTCTATCAGACCTACATCGACAACCAGATCAAGGTCAATCCCGACATAATCTATGTCGCCATCTTCGATGACCAGAACCGGTTGCGGGTGCACGCCCTCAACCGGGATTGGCTCGAGCTGGAGAGCAGCCGTCCCCTGACGCGGATGGAGCAGGGCGGGATCATCATGCAGCTGGACCAGCGTCAGATCGCATCCGAGAGCCAGCGTGATTTTGAGCGGCAGTCGGTCCAGATCATGGTGGGCGCCCGCAATCTGGGCAGGGTCAACATCGGTTTCTCCCTGGTCGATCTGAATGATGAGATGAAGCGCAATCTCCGGCGCAATCTCCTCATCGATTCTGTTTTTCTCCTCCTCGCGGTGCTCCTCGCTTTCTTCATCGGCTCGCGCATTATCAATCCCCTCGGCAAGCTGACCGCGGCCATGGCGGGGATTGCGCAGGGCAAGCACGGGCAGCAGCTGCAGATCACCTCCCGCGACGAGATCGGCAAGATGGCCTCCACCTTCAACTATATGTCCCGCGGGCTGCAGGAGAAGCAGATCATCGAAAACTATTCGCGGGAGCTTGGTGTCACCATCGAGCTGGAAAAGATCGCCCGGTTCATCACCGGCCGCATCGGTGCGGCGCTGCGGGCCAGGGCGGGGCTGCTTTACCTCGGCGGCCGGGAGGCGGCGGGCCGCTTCGAGCTGGTGAGCGCATGGCCGGAGGGTCCGGCGGCCGGAGCGCGTCTGGAGATCGGGGAGGAGAGCATCGCTTTATTGCTCGAGGGATGCTCTGCGCGGCCTCTGACCACCCTGCCGGACCATGCGGCCCTCCGGAGCGTCCTGCGTGCGGGGTGCGAAGCCACGGGGGAGGCGCTGGTAGCACCGGTGGTCATCAAGGAGGCGCTGCGGGGGATTTTCCTCCTCTGCGGTCCGCAGGAGCCGCCGGACTATTCGGAGGACGAGATCCGGCTGCTGGACACGCTCCTCTCCCAGGGGGGGATCGCCATCGAGAATGCCCTGCTCTACGAGGAGCTCGCCGGACAGGAGCGGCTCAAGCAGGAGTTCGAGATCGCCCGGCGGGTGCAGCAGAGCCTGCTGCCGCAGGAGACGCTGCGCATGACCGGACTGGATATCGACGGCATCTGCATCCCCGCCGAGGAGATCGGCGGCGACTATTTCGATTTTTTCACGCTTGATGGACATACCCTCGGCATCACCATCGCCGATGTCACCGGCAAGGGCACCTCGGCCGCTTTTTACATGGCCGTGATCAAGGGGATGATGCTCTCCCTGACCTCTATCTATCGCTCCCCGAAAGAGCTGCTCAGTGAGCTCAACCGGCGGCTGCTCGGGACCATGGAGAAAAAAATCTTCGTCACCATGACCTACGCTGTCATCGATGTCGAACAGAGGCTGATGGTTTTCGCCCGGGCGGGTCACAGCGCCCTGATCCGGCGCACAGGCGATGCCAGGGTCGAATCCCTGACCCCGCGCGGCATCAGCCTGGGTCTGGCGGGGGGCGGCCATTTCGAAGAGCATATCATCGAGCAGAGGGTGCGCTATGAGCCGGGCGATCTCTTTCTCTTCTACACCGACGGGATCTCCGAGGCGATGAACCGGGGGAGGCAGGAGTTCGGGGAGGAGAGGCTGCTCGCATGGGCCGCCCGCGCTGCGGGTCCGTCGGCTGGGGCCATCCGGCAGGAGCTCCTCGAGCAGGTGGGCGAGTTCACCCGCAGTGCCCCCCGGCACGACGATATCACCCTGGTGACGGTCAGGGCGCTCCAGTAAGGCCCTGACGGCCGGACGGAGCGGGTCACCCTCAATGGGAGTTACAGCAATGCAAGCGCGACACCTGTTGGCCATATTCATCCTTCTCCCCCTGCTGTTGGCGTGCGAGCGTGCGCCGGAGCAGAAACGCAGGATCCGGCTGGCCGGCCGGAATCCGGCGGCCCAGAGCGGGGAGCCCTTCACCTCGACGATTCATCTCGAACCCGGATCCCGCCGCTCCATCGCCATCCTTTTTTTCGAAAACCGGACCGGCGACCCCGGCCTGGAGTGGCTGGAGAAGGGGCTGACGGAGATGTTCATCCGCTCTCTCTCGCAGAGCAGCTCCCTTACGGTTCTCAGCACGGAGCGGATCTTTGAAATCATGCAGCAGACGGGGAGGGTGAACAACTCTGCGGCGGGGGATGTCGAGCTGGCGGCCCTCGTCTCCCGGCAGGCGGATGTCGAGGCGGTACTGACCGGCGCGGTTTCGCGCCGGGCCGATTCCTTGCAGATCCAGGTGAAGCTCTATGATCCCGTTCAGGGCCGGATCGTGCGGGATGAGAGCGTCGAGGGCAAGGAGCTCAACACCCTCTTCGCCATGGTGGACCAGCTCAGTCAAAGGGTCAAGGGCGCCCTTGCCGCCTCCCAGGAAGAGCAGGGGCTCTCACCGGGGATCGCTGAACTCTCCACCAACTCCCTCGAGGCCTGGCGCTTCTACATGTCGGGTGTCGATTATGAGGGCAAGGCGATGCTCAGCGAGGCGATCGCGCAGTTTGAACAGGCCGCCGACGCCGACCCTGCCTTCGTCGCCGCCCATTACAAGGCCAGCATCCTGCTCTTCAGCCGGGGCGATCGCGAGCGGGGGCGCCTCTATCTGGAAAAACTCAAACTGCTGCGCGGCAAGGCGACGACCCGGGAACAGTATCAGATCGACAGGCTCGAGAGCGGAACGCGCGGCGACCTTGGCCAGGTCATCGCCGTCTCGAAGCAGTGGCTCGCGGAAAATCCCGATGACATCGACGCCTATTTCAATCTCGGGGATCTCTACTTTGCCCTGCAGGACTATGATCAGGCCCTCAGCTATTATCAGCCCATCCTCAGGATCGATCCCAAATACAAGATCGCCTACAATCAGATCGGCTACTGCTACGCCAGAAAGGGTGATCTCGACCGGGCGGTCGCTGTAATGGAAAAGTACGAGGCGCTCGCGCCCCGCGAGCCCAATCCCTACGACAGCATGGGCGAGATCTATTACAACGCCGGCGAATTTGCCCTGGCGGAGAAGAACCTCAGGCAGGCGCTCAAAAACGATCCCGGCTTTTCCAACTCCTGGATCCTGCTCGCCAATCTCTACCTCGACCGCGGGGAATATGCACGGGCCGACGAGGCCGCCGACCAGCTGATGTCGCGCTGCAGCGATGCGGCCTACCGGTCGCAGGGCTTCCTGCTCAGGGGATTCATCCAGTGGCGTATGGGCCGGATCGGGGAGGCGATCGCCCGTCTCGAAGAGGGGCTCGCGACCCGCATCTCCGCCTATCGCACCGCGACCTGGATCTACGAACTCCATCTCGAAAAGGGGGATACCCTCGGCGCCAGGCGTTCCCTCGAGAGCAGCTATGCCTTCATCCGCGACTCCATCGCCGTGCGTGAGCCTTCCGCACTCAATAGTCTGGCCAATCTGAGCCTCTGGTATGATGTTCATCCGGAGGAGAGCATCCGGCTCATCGAGGAGGCGTACGACCGCATCGACGGCACAGATATCGGCACCTGGGGGCGTTTCTATCTCTCCCTGCTCTATCTGCAAACCGGCCGTCACTCCGCCTATGAGGGGATCACCCCCGATTTTGCCGACGGCTTTATCGGCTATCTGCGCGACGTGCGCAATCTTTCCTTCCCACGCGAGAACTGGAAGGGGCTCAACCTTTTCAACCGTTATATCGCCCGCTATCCCGATGCGGGGATTGAAAAGTACAACCGCCTCATCCGTTACTGCGCCGCGGAAAAGCTCACCCATCCCGAGATGATATTCAGCCTCTATCTGGCCGGCCTCTACACGCAACGCGGCGACACAGCCGGTGCGGCCGGGCTGCTGCGCAGTACCGGTGTCCCACCGGAGAGGCATTGGCTGCTCAGCGAGCCCTTTGACAACACCCGCGGCTTCATCACCCGATATCCCCCCGAGCGCAGCTCCAGCCAGACGGGAAGGCAGCTCCTGAAAGAGGGTTGGCGTCATCCCGACGACGGCTGCAGTGAAGGCTATATCGACCTGATGAAACACCATGAAAAGCACAACTGGTCGCTCGGCTACGGATTGATCGGCCTGCGCTCCCCCGGGCAGCGGGAGGCGCAGCTGCGCATCGGCACCAACGACGCGGTGCGGCTGTGGCTCAACGGGGAGGAGGTCTGGCGGGTGAATATGGGCCGGGATGCCGCCATCGACAACGATATCGTCAACGTGGTGCTGCGGCCGGGTGTGAACCGGGTGCTGATCAAGGTCTGCAACGACATCAACGAATGGGGTTTCTATTTCCGGGTGACCGACGCCCGGGGGCGGGGCATGCCCGATATCGAATTTGTGCCGGCTGACGCTCTGTGAGGGAGGCCAGGCGGCCGTCGGCAAGGGGATGGCCATCAACGCCCTCTCCGGCGGCGTCGATTCATCGGTTGTGACCATGCTCGGCCATATGGCGCTGGGCAAGCAGCTGCGCACGGTCATCATCGATAATGGCATCATGCGTGAAGGGGAGCCGGAACAGGTCGCCGCCTGGTTTAAAAAACTGGGCGTCAAGGTCGAGATCATCGACGCCCGCAAGGAGTTCTTTGCAGCCCTCAAGGGGCTCACCGATCCCGAGGAGAAGCGCGAAGCCATCACCCAGACCTTTTACAAAAAGGTCTTCGGCCGCATCGTCCGGGAGAGCCGGGATGCGCGCACCGCCCGGCCGACACGGCTGCCTTGGGCCCTGCTGGAAGGGCTGGCTGCGGAGATTCTCAAAAAGGTGCCCGGGGTTGTCAGCGTCACCTACAACATCGCCACCAAGCCGCCCTCGACGATCGAAGCCGTCTGAGTGCCAATATCCACCGCTGCCCTTGCAGCGGGATGAAACCGGCAGGAACAATTTGCTTGCAGTTTTGCGTTATAATGGGAAATAATGGTCATGGCCTCCGCCGGGAGGCCGGCCGGAATTCCCTGATGCACTAACATAAGGAGCCACCCATGAGCATCGCCAAAGTGACCGAGATCATCTCCGCTTCTCCCAAAAGTTTTCAGGATGCCATCGAAAGCGGCATCGAGCGGGCCAATAAAACGCTCGAGAACGTCAGCGGCGCCTGGATCAGCGACCAGAAGGTCGATATAAAAAATGGCAAGATCGTTCAGTATCGCGTCACCATGCGCATCACCTTCATCCTCAAGGATTAAATTTCACCATTTCCCGCGCAGGCGCAGCCTTTCAGGATGTGCCTGCAGCGGGCTCATGCGGGCGGTCGCGGTTTGGCCGCCCTTTTTTTGAAAGGATGCTCCAATGCGTTCTCCGGTCTTGTTGATGCTCCTCATGTGCAGTGCTTTGTGGGCGCAGCAAGTGCAGGTGGAGGTCCAGGTCCCTCTGGATTCCGCTGGTGTTCTGGTGGAGATCTCGCCCGAGCTGCAGACACGAACCCAGCTCTTTCCCGAGGTGGAGGATTTTCTCTCCGCCCGCCTCTTCCAGGGCGGCGACTCCTCCTTTGTTCTGGAGATCGCCTACCGCGAGGAGGGGCGCCTGGCCAGAAGGAGAAGCCTGATGACCGCGGC
>Ga0116144_10005405_pt1 | contig 11618 bp, 10 predicted proteins | sample AD_UKC035_MetaG_FD_89746 | JGI IMG/M metagenome (GOLD analysis project Ga0116144, IMG submission 89746) | Active sludge microbial communities of municipal wastewater-treating anaerobic digesters from USA - AD_UKC035_MetaG | ecosystem: Engineered > Bioreactor > Anaerobic > Digestate | place: USA... | reverse complement strand
TACCCTTGGCGAAAAAATAGGAGTAGGGTTGTGGCAAGTGTTACCCATCGTGGTAGTGTCGTACGGTGTGGGTCTTGGAATTGAGTTTGTATTTTCTGTTATCCGTAAACACCCGGTAAACGAAGGGTTTCTGGTAACAGGTATGCTTATTCCGCTGGTAATGCCACCGGATGTTCCGCTTTGGCAGGTAGCGGTAGCAACTGCTTTTGCGGTAATCATTGGGAAAGAAGCGTTTGGTGGTACTGGCATGAATGTGGTGAACGTGGCCTTAACCGCACGGGCATTTTTATACTTTGCTTATCCAACGGATATATCCGGAAGTGTGTGGACATACCTGGGTGATGCGCAGGCCGTAGCCGGATACTCGGGTGCAACCCCACTTTCAATAGCCGCAGATGCAGTGGAAACAGGTGAAAATGTAGTTGCCTCGCTCAATACCTTTGGGACCGGTTGGAACGAAGGAATGTTTACGTTGCAGAATCTGTTTTTAGGATTACACCCGGGCTCAATAGGAGAAACCTCTACCCTAATGTGTTTGATCGGTGCGCTGATCCTGATTGTTACAGGCACCGGAAGCTGGAAAATTATTGTAAGTGTTTTTGGAGGTGCTTATGCCATGGGGCTTCTGTTGAACCTTGTGGGTAGCAATGCCTATACACAAATGCCAGCGCACTATCACCTGGTGATTGGCGGGTTGGCATTTGGTGCTGTGTTTATGGCCACCGATCCGGTAACGGCTGCACAAACCGAAACCGGCAAATGGGTGTATGGACTTTTAATAGGAATGTTTACGGTACTGATCCGGGTATTTAATCCTGCATACCCGGAAGGTATTATGCTGGCGATTTTGTTCATGAACGTAATCGCCCCGCTAATTGATTATTTTGTAGTGAACGCAAACAAAAAACGAAGATTACAACGTGCGACAGTCTAACCTTTATATCGTATTATTTGCAGCCGGCCTTACGGTAGTGTGTGCAGGGTTGCTAGCTTTTGCATCGCAGGCTTTGAAACCACGTCAGGATGCTAATGTTGAACTAGAAAGAAAATCAAATATTCTTTCTACCGTTCTTACCCTTGAAAAGGGGGCTGATATTGAAAAAATTTACAATACCCGCATTCGTGAGATCGTGATTGACTACAATGGAAATGAAGTGGATAAAAAGCCAACTGAAATTAATCTGGGGGTTGAGTACAAAAAAAATCCACAAGACAGATTGTTGCCAGTTTTTGAAGTACGCAGTGAAACGGATCCAAACAAAATTGAGAATGCAGTATTGCCTGTATTTGGGTTTGGACTTTGGAACACCATAGCCGGTTATGTGGCTCTTGAATCGGACTTTAACACCATTAAAGGAGTTAATTACTCGCATGTAGGCGAAACGCCAGGTCTGGGGGCTCGTATTGCGTCAGCAGATATTCAGGATCGATACAAGGGCAAGCAGATTTTTGAAGGCGACAATATTGTATCGGTAGTTATGCAAAAAGGTGAGGGGTTGGATTACACCAGCGAACCACACAAGGTGGATGGCATGTCAGGGGCAACCTTAACAGCCAAAGGCGTAAATAATATGCTGAAAGATTATTTTCAGTGTTATGATAAGTACATCAAAAAAAATCGTTCATCTAATCAACAGGCAAACCTATGAGTACCGCAGTAGCAGAAATAGCAGAGGTAAAAAAATCGGAGCCCCTGTTTTCTAAGAAAAACAGAAAACTTATTACCAACCCGCTGGATATTGATAATCCGGTAACGGTGCAGGTATTGGGTATTTGTTCTGCGTTGGCAGTTACTACCCAAATGAAGCCAGCTTTGGTAATGGCCATTGCCCTAACCGTGGTAACGGCAAGCTCAAACTTCATTATCTCTATCATGCGAAATTCTATTCCGGGGCGCATTCGTATTATCGTTCAGTTGGCGGTAGTATCGTTATGGGTTATTCTGGTAGATCAGTTATTGAAAGCTTATGTCTATGATGTATGGAAACAGCTTTCGGTATTTGTGGGTTTGATTATTACCAACTGTATTGTAATGGGCCGCCTGGAGGCTTTTGCCATGGGTAACAAGCCGTGGCCATCTTTATTAGATGGTTTGGGTAATGGTTTTGGATATGGATTAATCCTTTTGATAGTTGGCTTCTTCCGCGAATTACTTGGTGGTGGTTCTATCTTCGGATTTAAAATCTTTGAAGCGATGGGCATTACCTATCAGGGTAACGGATTAATGTTACTACCAGCCGGAGCTTGTGTAATTGTTGGGCTTGTAATCTGGGTACAACGTTCTATTAACGGTTATCGCGAAACACATTAAAATCTTAACGTTATGGATTTAGTAAATCTTGGGATACGGTCAATATTTATAGACAACATGATTTTTGCCTACTTCTTGGGCATGTGTTCTTTTCTGGCTATCTCTAAAAAAGTAAAAACAGCATTTGGCCTGGGTATGGCTGTTGTATTTGTATTGGGAGTAACAGTTCCGATTAACTGGCTTATTCAGGAGTACATTCTTAACCCAGGTGCCTTGTCATGGATAAGTGGAGATTTTGCAGATATTGATCTTGGCTTCCTGCAATTCATTGTGTTTATATCAGTAATTGCAGCGGTAGTTCAATTAACAGAAATGGCTGTGGAGAAATTTTCGCCTGCTCTTTATGGTTCGTTGGGAATTTTTCTTCCTCTTATCGCAGTTAACTGTGCCATTTTAGGTGGGGCTTTGTTTATGGTTGGGAAGAATCCTCCATTCAGTTTTACGCAATCCGTTGTGTATGGTGTAGGCTCTGGTATTGGATGGATGCTGGCAATTGTTGCATTGGCAGGTGTTCGCGAAAAGATGAAGTACTCCAATGTGCCCGCACCGTTAAGAGGCCTGGGTATCACCTTTATTCTGGTGGGGTTAATGTCATTGGGCTTTTTGAGTTTCCTTGGCTTCTCCCTGTAATCGGGTTTAACAAAAAGAAAATAGAAAGGCCTCCGATTGATTCGGGGGCCTTTTTACTTTTGCGGATACAAAACCTGTGCAACTGCTTTTTACCCATCAAAAACAGGATGGAATTTTAAGGTGATCTTACTATAAATTGTAAACCCATGAAAAATAATCTTAGAAAAATAGCCCGCTATTTCTTTAGCGGCATGCTGTTTATTGTACCCCTGCTGGCAACGGGTTATTTTGTGTTCTGGTCGTTTGCTCAACTGGATGGCTTACTGCAGTTGCCTTATCCGGGGTTAGGCTTCCTGATTATTTTTGGTGTCATAACGCTCTTCGGTTATTTTATTTCAGCTTTCGCACTCAATACGTTTACAGATTGGCTCGACCATATTATAAACCGAATACCTTTTGTTAAACTGATATACTCTTCAATCAAAGATCTTATCGGAGCTTTTGTGGGCGACAAACGAAAGTTTGATAAACCTGTATTGGTTACCATCAATAAAGAAAATGTGCTGCACCAGATTGGTTTTGTAACCCAGGAAGATCTTTCAGAATTGGGTTTGAAAGATATGGTGGCTGTTTACTTCCCTCATTCCTATGCGTTTTCGGGTAATCATTTTTTAATTCCGAAAGAAAGCATCCGGCCGCTTCATATTTCAGGGCCAGTGGCAATGAAGTTTATTGTATCGGGTGGAGTTTCCGGGTTTAAAGAACAATAAACTTAGTTGATCACCCCCGATCCGATCAATTCGTCATGTTCGTACCAGGCTACAAACTGACCCGGTGTAACGCCCCGTTGTGGCTTATCGAAAATAATATAAAGACCATCTTCCTTTCTAAATAGCGTGCATGGTTCCAGCGGCTGGCGGTATCGAATGCGCGCTACAAAGTTCTTCGATTCACCGATGTTGAGTTTTAAATCTTCCCGAATCCAATGTTCATCGGCAAGCGGAACAAATAAACCTTTCCGGTATAATCCGGGATGATCATCGCCACTGCCGGTATAAATAATATTTTTGTCGGTATCCGTGCCAATTACAAACAAGGGTTTTTCGTAGCCGCCAATATTTAGCCCCCTGCGCTGCCCAATGGTATAGAAATGAGCACCGTTGTGTTCGCCTACTACTTCACCTGATTCAGGATTAAAATTGTATGGCTTTGTTATGTTCTTTAAATCGGTTGGTTCGTAATCATTTCTAAAAACCGATGAATCAAACGGTACTTCAATTACTTTTCCTTTTTTCGGTTCAAGCCGTTGTTGTAAAAAATCGGGCAGATGTACTTTCCCTACAAAGCATAACCCTTGCGAGTCTTTCTTTTCGGCAGTAGCCAGGTTGGCTTGTTTGGCAATGGCCCGTACTTCTGATTTTAATAATTCACCAATCGGGAACAATGCCCTGGATAACTGTTGCTGCGTGAGTTGGCAGAGGAAATAACTTTGATCTTTGTTGGGATCTTTACCGGCCAATAATTGGTAATAGGTTTTGCCCCCCTTTGTTATTTCACCTCTTCTGCAATAATGCCCGGTAGCTACATAATCGGCACCTAACTTTAAGGCGGCATTCAGAAATACATCGAACTTGATTTCGCGATTACAAAGTACATCGGGATTGGGTGTGCGGCCGGCTTTGTATTCGGCAAACATGTAATCAACAATTCGTTCTTTGTATTCTTTACTTAAATCAATAGCCTGAAAGGGAATGCCCAGGTGTTGGGCTACAATCATGGCATCGTTACTATCATCAAGCCACGGGCACTCCTTGCTGATGGTAACCGAATCGTCATGCCAGTTTTTCATGAACACACCAATTACCTCGTAGCCTTGTTCTTTTAACAAATACGCAGCTACGCTCGAATCAACACCTCCTGATAAACCAACCACAACCCGCTTCATATTTTTATTCGATTCCTGATTCAAAATTTAAGAATAACGGAAGACTAATTTGTTGAATTCTAAATTATTGTTTTTCATTTAAGAGGTCATTCACGATTGTATTAAATCGTTCTTTAAACTGCTCATGATAAATACCTGTGCCCGGTCCATCAAACCCGGTATGAATGTGTTTTACCTTGCCGTCTTTTCCAATAAAGATAGTTGTCGGAAATCCGGCAACTTTATTAAGCATAGGTAATGTTTCGGCCGCTTTGGCATTGTCGCTAACCCCGGCAATCAGGTATTCGTAGTTCACGCCAAACTTTTCTTTCATTTTTTTTACCCGTTCACTGGCGTAAGCAAAATCAGGTTTGCGTTCATAAGCTAACCCGATAATTTCTACTCCACGATTCTTATTTGCATCGTACCACGGTGACAGGAATTTTGTTTCATCCATGCAGTTGGGGCACCACGAGCCCATCATCTGCAAAATCACTACTTTGTTTTTATAACGATCGTCATTTAGGGTTACCGCATTGCCATTCAAATCAGGAAAACTGAATTCAATTTTATCGTAACCTTCTTTCAGATAAGTTAATGCGACATCGGGCAATTTTGCATTTTCATTTTTTTTACCGGCCCACGTCCTGAACCTGGATTTACCAAGCCAATGCCCCCCAAGTAAAGTTGAGTCATTTGGTTTTGTTACTTCAAACAGATAGACATGATTTCCATCAAATGTGCTAAGGTGTAAGGTGTCATTAATAACAGAACCTTCCAGGTAACGGTAGTCACCGGTTGGTGTTAAAAACGATCCGGTTGCGGTTGACCCGGTCTGTTCAAATAATGCAATGGCATGTGCGGTATCTTTTTCGTTATAAAATTGAACTGCGTACTTACCTGTAAAGTTTTTTGTAACAGAATTTGTGGCCGGTTGTACAAACCTGAAATTCTGGCCCACCTTTGCTTTGAATGGAAGCTTATAGGTAGGGTTATAATTCAGGTTAAACCATCCAAGCAGGCTATCGCCTTTTACCACACCCCGCAGGTACGCATCAAAAACATGCAATACAATGTTTACTGAATCGCCTTGAAAACTTACCTCATCCAGTACCAGGCGCTCAGCCGCATTGTGAATGGTTACCACCTGGCTACCGGCAGCATTTGTTGAAACTTCAAAATTGAACGGAAGCTGCTGGCCTTGAATTTCGAGCACGGCACGCCAGATACCGGTTTGGAGTTGCATCGGTTTTTTGGCACAAGCGCCTAAACAGAAAGCCAGAAGTAATAAAAGGGTATATCGCATAGTTTTTTGTGAGATCAGAACACAAAAATGCGATAATTGATTCTATTTTCGCTCAGGTTTATTTTCATCCAAACACATGTTTCAAGGAATAAAGGTGCTTGAACTGGCTTCGGTATTGGCTGGCCCCAGCGTAGGTCAGTTTTTTGCTGAATTAGGAGCCGAGGTAATTAAAGTTGAAAATCTTAAAACCGGGGGAGATGTAACCCGAACCTGGCGAGGGAAAAATGAAGATACAGACGATCGGTCGGCTTATTTCTGTTCGGTAAACTGGGGAAAGAAATCGGTTGCCCTCGATTTAAGTACACCTCTTGGAAAGTCAGCAGTTCAAAAACTGGCTCAGCAAAGCGCAATTATTATAGCCAGTTATAAACCTGGCGATGCAGAAAAACTTGGCGTTTCGTACCAGCAATTATCAACCGATAATACCCAATTGATTTACGGGCAGATTACCGGGTATGGTTCAGCGAATGACCGTGTAGGATACGATGCCGTAATTCAGGCCGAAAGTGGTTTTATGGATTTGAATGGTTCTCCGGAAGGACCACCCACTAAAATGCCGGTGGCATTAATTGATGTACTGGCAGCGCATCATTTAAAAGAAGGATTGTTGATTGCACTGTTAAAGAAAGATAGGACTGGTGAAGGAAGTTTGGTGGAGGTATCGCTGTTTGAAGCAGCTATTTCATCATTGGCAAATCAAGCCAGCAACTGGTTGGTAGCCCGCCAGCAACCGAAACGGCAAGGCTCTGAACATCCTAACATTGCACCGTATGGCGAGACCTTTCTGACAAAAGATGGAAAACGAGTGTTACTGGCCATTGGTTCCGACCGGCAGTTTTTAGATCTGCTGCAGGTACTGGGATTACCAATAGTAGCCGATGACAATCGGTTTAAAACCAATCAAAGTCGGGTGTTGCACCGAGCTATATTGCATGAACTGCTTACAAATGCCATTGCAAAATTTGAAGCCAATACTTTGATGAATCGGATTCATTCAAAAAAAATTCCGGCCGGAATTATTCAATCAGTTGATCAGGTTTTAGAAATGAAAGACACCCAACGAATTTTGTTAGAAGGGAATAACCTGCGCGGAGTTCGAAATTTTGTAGGATCAAATCAAAACGCTTCGCTTTTGCCACCACCTCATTTCGGAGAACATACAAAGGAGGTACTTGACCAGTTGCAACTTAAGATGTCTTGAGCCATTCGGTTCTTTGCCTTTTAAAGAATAATTTAACCATGCTCCTATTCTTAATGCGGGCTAAAGGTTAAAATCCAGTATTTTCCGCCTTTAAAACTTTCAATTTAATTACGTTATGAAAAGAATACTCGCTTTGTGGGCAATGCTTTTAATTGTAAGCGTTGCCTTTGCACAACCCCCCTACGGACCACCCCCGCAGGCACCAAAAGATGCAATTGTAGATGCCATAATTAAAGAGGCCACCGAGAACTCGCAACTGGAAAAATTGGGCCACGAGTTAATGGATGGAATAGGACCTCGTTTGGTAGGTACACCTAAAATGCAACAGGCCCACGACTGGGCTGTAGCTAAATATTCCAGCTGGGGAATAACTGCCCGTAATGAAAAGTGGGGCGAATGGCGTGGCTGGGAACGCGGCATTACACACATTGATATGGTTGCTCCATGGGTAAAATCGCTGGCCGGCCAGCAGTTAGCCTGGAGCCCGGGCACTAAAGGAAAAACCGTTACCGGTGATGTAGTGATTATTCCCGAAGTGGCCGATTCCATTGCCTTCAAAAACTGGTTGCCAGGTGTGAAAGGTAAATTTGTAATGATCTCGATGAACCAACCCACAGGACGGGCCGATGATAATTGGGAAAAATTTGGTACAAAGGAGTCTGTTGAAAAAATGAAGAAAGAAAGAACTGCTCTTACCGATGCCTGGAACGAACGCATTAAGAAAACAGGTAAGACAACGGCTACGCTGCCAGCTGTTTTAGAAGAAGCCGGTGCAGCTGGTATTGTAATGTGCTATTGGTCGCGCTGGTCAGGTTCTAATAAAATTTTCGGAGCCCGTACCAAAAAAATTCCCACGATTGATTTGATGCTTGAAGACTATGGGTTGCTGTATCGCCTGGCCGAATCTGGAAAAGCTCCAAAGATTAGTGTGCGTGCCGATTCGAAAGAAACAGGGGTAGTACCAACCTTTAACACCATTGCTGAAATAAAGGGCACTGAAAAGCCAAATGAATATGTGATGCTATCTGCCCATTTCGATTCGTGGGATGGTGGCACGGGTGCTACGGATAATGGTACCGGAACCCTGGTGATGATGGAAGCCATGCGCATTTTGAAAAAGGTTTATCCTAACCCGAAGCGTACTATCCTGGTGGGCCATTGGGGTAGTGAAGAGCAGGGACTAAATGGTTCAAGAGCATTTGTAGAAGATCATCCGGAAATTGTAGCCAATCTGCAGGCATTGTTTAATCAGGATAATGGTACGGGCCGTGTTACTAACATTACCGGTCAAGGGTTCCTGCATGCGTACGAATATATTTCGCGTTGGCTGGTAAAAGTTCCGAATGAATACAAGCGTGAATTGGAAACGCGCTTTCCGGGGTCTCCGGGTGGTGGCGGTTCCGACTTTGCTTCGTTTGTAGCCGCGGGTGCTCCGGGTTTTTCATTAAGTTCTTTAAGCTGGGATTATGGAACCTTTACCTGGCACACCAATCTTGACACGTACGATAAAATTGTTTTTGATGATGTGCGCAACAACGCCATACTTACCGCAATTTTAGTTTACCAGGCATGCGAAGATCCCAACAAAACTTCGCGCGAGAAGAGTGTGTTACCTGTTAACCCACGCACAGGCCAGCCCGGTCAGTGGCCGGAAATCAGAAAGCCAACCAGAAGGGGCGGGCTGGATTAATTAAAGTATCATTTAATTTATAGAATGGATAAAAGGCCGGGATTGATCCCGGCCTTTTGTTTTTACTAACCATCGAGTTTGGAGTTTATTTACCCTTTCGTTCTTGTAGGTCGCCTGACCTGTAACGTGAATCCCCCCACGACTACCTGATGCGTGAGTACACGGCCAAAGAAGAAGGCTATGTGTTTATGTATGTAAGCAACGAAAGCCCTACCTTAGTAGATGTGTATTTTGACGATGTAGTAATGACTCACACCAAAAGCAACGTAATTCAGTACAACGAGTACTACCCGTTTGGCCTTCAAACCGCCAACTCGTGGACAAGAGATAACAGCACCAACAACTTTCTTTACAATGCCGGCAGCGAGTTAAACAAAACTACCAGCAACTACGAAATGTTTTTTCGCGACTACGACCCCGCTTTAGGCAGAATGAACCAAACCGACCCCATGGCCAGTAAGTACAGCAGCCTAACTCCTTATAACTACGCCTTTAACGACCCCGTTACCTACAACGACCCCATGGGCGATGACCCCAGCGACCGCGATTATAGTCGCTTTCTCTACTTCGATGCACCGCAACAACACCACGATGCAAGCGCAGGTATGTACGGAAGTTTTACCAGGTATGGCCCCGGCAACTCCATTCTTATGGCCCAACTCAATCAAATGTGGGCCGATGCTAAAGCGGTAACTCCGGATAACATTGCAAACTATGCTGCACGGTATGGGCAAACCTTTGGCGGTGGTCTGGAGGGGTTACAGGCAGCACTTAGCACACTCATGCCCAACCAAATCTACAACCCTTGGGCAGGAAGAGAAACCGCAAGCGGTGGACATGCCGGAGCCTGGCAACCATATAGCTCAACAATTAGAAAATTAGTGGAAGAAAGAGGGTATAAGTTGAGAACCAGGTACAAACAGCAAAAGCAAGCTCAGCAAGGGGGGCTTCAGGAACAACTCACTCAGGAACTAGTTGATAAACTGTTTGGTGATAGTTTCAAAAACGATATGGTTCTTGGGGAGAATTCAGCTATGAGGCGAAGTAAGACCGGAGAAAGATCAGGTTTGAATCCCGAGACTCGCCAAGGAATTATTTCAACCTTACTTGGAACAACGGATCAAATGCTATATGAAAAAGGAGGAACTCGACTTCTAAGAGTTGTCGGAATAGACATTTACCAAAACGATTCTGCTTTAAATGGTACGTTCAACCCTCGAGGAATAGTTCCGGGAACATACGAAACCATTTTCACGTCCCCTGCATTAGATCCTTTCCGGTCGATCTTTGTAAATCCTGGCAGACCGGATAACCGATCCTTTGGTATAATTAATGCGGATGGTACTCAATTCAGAATAATTTTCTCTTTTCAAGAAACTACGCTTAATTAATCAGCTTGATATGAGAACGGCTTTTGGTTTTATTGTGCTATTGCTTTCATGTTTGAAGGCAGAATCTCAAGTTGATGACAGGCAGCTTCTCACGGAGAAAATTTTAACCGTTGATAGTATTAGAAAAAACCTTGGGAAATTTTCGAAAGGCAACTCGATTGTGATTTTTAAGAATAAAGTATTCGAAAAAACGTATTCATTTACCGAGACTAACGGATATACTTTTAAAGTTTTAACTGAAGGCTATCTGATGGTCGGACGTGTTCAGTACTTTTTAGTCTTTGATGAAATAGAAATTAAAGATTCGCTGGCCTCTGTGAGTTTTCATACATCTTCTCAGTATCTACAGGAGAATTACCAATACATCAAAGCGAGCATATCGTTTAAGAAGGATAAGAGTTCAAATTGGCAGATCGTTGATTACAAGATCAGAGAAGAAGAATGTTGCAAATGGTAACGTTTCGATAACAAGAAACCCCGGCTGATCACCGGGTTTTGTTTTTTTACTGCATGAGACTTTGAATTTTTGTTGGGTATACTCTCGTCCGCGACTCGATTAAGCTTGACAGCTTAAAACTAATTAAGAAGTAGATGAACAAACACAGGGAGGAATTCCCCCTTCGCCCACGTTGGAGTTCTTCTCCAACGTGCATGATGAAAGTTAATAACCGATAAATGGTCTCAATATAAACCAGTTGTTGTTCCAGGTTTCCGGAGTTTCCCGGTTGTACTTGCCTTACGGGATGTGACCCGCTAATTATTTTGTAATTTGTCGTTCGTTAAATAATTTGGTTAAGGGGGTCCTGAGGGTATAGAAATCGCTGATAAGCGGGATATTTATATAGAGGTGAATATGCATGGATTTAAAAAATCCTTTATCTGTAGTTCGGCATTGCAAATGCCGAACAGCTTAGTGGAGGAGGGTTCTTGGGCTTCTGGACTCCTGACCCTGACTAAGTTAATTTTTATGAAATCTGAAAACATTATTCAAATGAGAAGTGTATTGTTTGTATTAGGAATTGTCTTAGCCGTTGGATGTGGTGGCCAGAATACTAAGAATCAAATTTCGGAAAGTGTTGATAAGCAATCCTCCGCCCACGTTGGAGTTCTTCGCCCACGTTGGAGTTCTTCTCCAACGTGCATGATGAAAGTTAATAACCGATAAATGGTCTCAATATAAACCAGTTGTTGTTCCAGGTTTCCGGAGTTTCCCGGTTGTACTTGC
>Ga0116144_10005402_pt1 | contig 11624 bp, 13 predicted proteins | sample AD_UKC035_MetaG_FD_89746 | JGI IMG/M metagenome (GOLD analysis project Ga0116144, IMG submission 89746) | Active sludge microbial communities of municipal wastewater-treating anaerobic digesters from USA - AD_UKC035_MetaG | ecosystem: Engineered > Bioreactor > Anaerobic > Digestate | place: USA... | reverse complement strand
TTAACGTTTCATTATTCCGACCTTACCTGTGGGAAGTAAAAAATCCATTGATGCTTATTTCGGCATTGGAGAGTTTTGCCTTTCTGTCCTTTACACTTTATGTATTGTTTGTTGTAGGAAGTCGTCTTCGGGTGGCACTTAGCAACCCGGATGTAATTTTTGGATTGGTATTTTCGCTTTCATTTGCATTTGCCGTGGGGGTGTCAACTTTTAATTTTGGAACCCTGGCGCGTTACAAAATTCCCCTGCTGCCTTTTTATCTGGTGGCGCTTGTTATCATGTTGGATTACCGGAACAAACCAACAAATGTGGCTGTGTTGGAACGCACAGAATAATGCTGCTCAACCGTAATACGTCCTTTAGTGCCCATTGTTTTTCGAAGCGCTGAATCGCGGATAAGTTTACGCAAGGCTGTAAGCCAATCTTCTGTAGTTGTACAAACAAACCCATTCGTGCCGTGCGAAACAATAATTGTATTTACCCCTACAGGCGAAACAACTGCCGGAATTCCGAGCGCCAGGTATTGGAGTGCTTTAAATCCACACTTGCCTTTTGCCCAGGCATCATCCGTAAGGGGCATAATGCCAATATCAATCTGAAGCAGATCGGCTATTTCAGTGTCTTTATTCCACGCAACAAACTCCACTAACTTCAAATTTAAAGCTGCGGGTTTATCAGCAATTACCCGGAGGGTAAGTTCAGGAAATTCTTCCTGCAATTGCATGAACACCGGAATTAATTCATCGAGGTATTTTAGCGTGGAGTGCGATCCGGTCCAACCGATGCAAAGGCCGGTTTTATTTTTTGATGGATACAGGGCGGGATTGTGAAGTGTTTCGGTATCGATGGTGGTGGGGTTGTACACCACCTGCTTGTTCCACTTTGCTGCAAAATTGCCGAGGTAATCATTACCCACACTTACTTTATAGCTCCAACTGCAAATATGTTTCACTTTTCCATGGCCTTTCAAAAAAGCAACTGCCCGGTTAACGTGGCTCGTGTTGGGTATCCAGATGGCATCATCAAAATCGTAAATTATTTTCTTTCGGAAGAGGTTGGATATGATCCATTCAAACACGGGTGGACCTAATGGGGCGGCCTCGCGGTGAATAAAAACGTAATGATACGCAGGGAGTGTAAAGAGCTGCCACCACCGTAGGCAAAACCCACGACTAAGCGCCAGTAGCTTTTTGAAATAATTACCGGGTTGATACAGCACCTGCCAGCCACCAACAGAAAGAAACGGAGCTACAGTAACCCGAAATCCAGATGCCCGAAGAATTTCAAAATATTGTTCGAACCGGAATCGCTGTGAAGGAGCCTGACCAATAGGGTAGGGACAAAGAAAAATTATATTTTGAATTAAAGGCATCACCAATTTTAAGGCAATTTGTAACATTTAACTGGCTTCATCTCATTTATATTTTAAGTAAAACAGGGGGTCTTAATAACTCTTTCTTGAGTTCGTTTTGGATGTACGGTTAGCCCTTTTTTCTTCTAACTTGCGTTTTTATTTAACCTGGCCTTGCAAGAACCAAACACCTTTGAGATAAAACCCAGAAGCGCCTTTGCTTTTAATTTTAAAGAACTGGTAGCTCACAGTGAATTGCTTTACTTTTTTGCGTGGCGCGATATAAAAATAAAGTATAAACAAACCGTGCTGGGCTTTTTATGGGCTGTTCTGCAACCCCTGCTGCTCATGCTCATATTCACAGTGTTCATTGGCAGGGCCTTGCAGGTTTCATCCGAAGGAATGGAGTACCCCGTATTTGTCTATTCAGGCCTTGTGCTGTGGTTGGCTTTTGCTTCGGGTGTTACTACGGCTGCCAATAGTATGGTTAGTAATGCTGCCATTATTAAAAAGATTTATTTCCCGCGGCTTATCATTCCAATCGCAGCTGTGCTGGTAGCCCTGTTTGATTTTGTAATGGCCTTTGCAATTTTTATTGTGATCCTTTTCTTTTATTCAACCCCGGTAAACGTGGTGGTGTTGCTTTATAGTTGGCCGATGGCACTTTTGCTCACGGTGGTGGCTACGGCCGGACCGGGTTGTTTGCTGGCGGCCTTAAATATTAAATACCGCGATTTTCGTTACGTGGTACCCTTTCTCATTCAGGTACTCCTTTTTGTAACCCCGGTAATTTATCCGCTATCATCTATAAGCCAAACCTGGCTGCAATATCTTGTAGCATTAAATCCCATGTATGCAGCCGTTACTTTTTTTAGATTACCGTTAGCGGATGCACCGCCAGATTGGATTTTGATAGCCATTAGTGTAGGGTCGGGTATTGTGTTATTTCTGATTGGCCTGGCTTATTTCAGGCGTACCGAAAATTATTTTGCTGATATTGCCTGAGTGATATGTTGCCTGCACTGGAAGTAAAAGGAATCTCAAAGAAGTTTAGCATTCGGCATGAAAGTCCCTACCTGAGTCTGCGCGATCGGATAATGGATTTGTTTAAACCATCTCATACCGCGCACGAAGATTTTTGGGCGCTGCGTAATGTGAGTTTCGAAGTACAGCCGGGCGAGTCGATTGGAATAATTGGTAAGAATGGCGCGGGTAAATCAACGCTGCTCAAAATTCTGTCTAAAATCACACCACCTACTCAGGGAAGAATAATTGGAAGGGGGCGTATTGCCAGTTTATTGGAGGTAGGTACAGGCTTTCATCCGGAATTAACTGGAAGAGAAAATATTTTTTTAAATGGCTCCATTCTGGGGATGAAGCGACAGGAGATTATCTCCAAGTTTGATGCGATCATTGACTTTGCCGGCACCGAACGCTTTCTGGATACACCTCTTAAACATTACAGCAGCGGCATGCAATTGCGATTGGCTTTTGCGGTAGCCGCCTTTCTGGAACCCGAAATACTGGTAATTGATGAAGTACTTGCGGTGGGCGATGCGGAGTTTCAAAAAAAGTGCATTGGTAAAATGGAAGATGTGAGTCGCAGTGGGCGTACCATTTTATTTGTAAGCCATAATATGGCTGCTGTGCAAAGTCTTTGTACTACCTGTTTGTTGCTGCAACGAGGTGAGCTTAAATCCATTGGGCCAAGTGCCGATGTAGTGGCACAATACCTCACTTCCATGGAGAGCCAGGCATTAAATGCTTCCGGGTTTATCCAGGTGCATCCGCCTGATTCAGAAAAACCAATTCGCGCCATTGAAGTGCTGTGCGATAACAACCGCTCTTCGGTGGCCTATATGGGGTGCCAGCTGGAGATTAAGGTTTCCTTCAAAGCGGTAGAAAGTCTTACAACACCCGTATTGGGTATTATAATAAAGGATAATTATGGTACGCCATTAATTGGAGTCAATAACCGGCACTACCAGGGAAATTTCGTTACGCCACCTTTGAAGGAAGGGTATATCTCCATGAAAATACCTTACCTCGCTTTATTTGAAGGAACTTATCATGTGGATGTGCACCTGGGCGATGAGTTCAAAGACATTGAAGTATTACAAGACTGCTTTCAGTTTACGGTAGAACCATTATCGTTTTCAGGTTCGGGTGAGCTGCCACTCAAATCCATAAATAGGATGTTTATGAAAGATATTACCTGGACGCTAAATTCATCGCGCCATGTTGAATAGAATTGCCCGCAAAATGTCTTTTCAGATTTTGAAGTCAAAAATTTTGCCCTACCCGAAGTTGGAAGAGCAGTTTTTGCTAACACCAACTGAAATTGACCGTGCAAGCAAAATACTGAAACCGTACTACGATTATTACATTGCCCACGTTTCAAAAGCCGACATGGCCATGTCGCTTGAACTTGCAGCTTTGGTGTATGCGCTTTGTGTAAAGAAAGAGCTTAAGAATCTTTTAGATCTGGGCAGTGGGTTTAGTTCTTTTGTGTATCGGTTATATGCTTCCACGCATAGTGGCGTGCGGGTGGTATCGGTAGATGATGATTCGCAATGGCTTGAAAAAACCAGGATGTATTTGCGCGGTCAGAATCTGTCTGATACCAGGTTAATAACGCTCGAACAATTTTTGGAGGAGCCGATATCCGGGTTCGATTGTGTATTGCACGATCTCAACTTTGTAGAAGTACGCATCAATTACCTGCCTCAGGTGTTAGCGGCCACCGCGCACGCAGGAGTCTTGATTCTGGATGATGTACATAAGCCCGATTACCTTTACCAGGTTTTGGAAAAACTAAAGCATGAATCTGTTACTGTTTATAATTTAAAGCCGGCAACACGGGATTCTTTTAATCGATTTGCTTTAGCCGTTTTAAAAGATTGAGCATGCAGGTAAGCATCATTATTCCTACGAAAGATCGTGTTGCTGTGTTTGAAAAAACCCTGGAAGCAGTTGTACGGGCAACCGCTCACCTGCAATGCCAGATTATTGTGGTGAATGACTCAAAAGAAAGCATTCCCGCTGTTCCAAAATCTGTTTTACTGATTGCAAACCCCGGGCATGGTGTAGCCGCGGCCCGCAATGCCGGTGCAAAATTGGCAACAGCACCCTTGTTACTGTTTTTAGATAACGACATTTTGATTTCAAAAGAGTCAATGGATCATACATTGACAACACATCAACAAGTAACAAATGCGTGTGTTAATCCGGATTGGGTATATCCGCAGGCACTTCAGAAACAACTTTCCAAAACAAGTTTCGGTCGTTTTTTAAAAGCAAGCAAAATGACAACGTTTGAAGGTTGGTACGGTAAAGCGTGGAAGATGAACCAGCTATTTCAATCCGAATCAGTAGCCAGTTTCCACTTGTCTATTTTGAAAAAAGATTTTGAAAGAGTAGGTGGATATACAGAAAACTTTCCGCATGCGGGTTTTGAAGATTATGATTTTCCAAAGCGGCTGAAAGCGGCCGGGCTTAATTTTTATATTGACAGTCGCATACAGGTATTACACAACGAAGAAGATCGGGTGGATGTTGATAATTGGCTGAACAATCAACAACGAAGAGCAGAAACACGCAGGGTAGCCGTAGCGATGGGTTATACCGAATTAATAATCACGTATGCCCCCTGGAAGGTTATGATTCTTCAGTTTGTGAATCGTACCTGGTTTTTTTGGCGGGCCGGCCTGGGGTTGGTATCGTGGGGAACGATTGTTGATGCCCTTTACAGGAAGTACATTTCCGTGTTAGTAGCAGCCAGAATTTTTAAAGGTTATAGTCTAAACAAGCCATGAAGATTACAACCCGTGTACGATTACTGAATTTTTTTCGCAATTTTTTTCGCATTCCAATTTTGGAGCGTGCACTGGCTACGATTACACAAGATAAAAGCCCCCGGCATTTTTTCTGTCGGTTTGTTCCTAATCCCTACCAATACCCTCCCGGCAGTTTACGACTGGTAAAGCGAAACAACCTCGTGTTGCAGGTAGATGTAAGCGATTACATGGGGCATTTGTTATTCTTTGGATTTGAAGACGTGGCACAAAATAATTTATTCAACTTGTGTAAACCGGGGTACAATGTGATTGATGTGGGTACTAACATTGGATGGACTGTCCTCAATTTTGGAAGACTTGTTCAGACCGGAAGCGTGATTGGGTTTGAGCCCGATCCGTTCAATCACCAGGTCTGTAAAAAAAATATCTCATTAAATACATTAACCAATATTCAGCTTTTGCCATTTGGATTAGGCGATCGGGACAGCGAGATGAGCATGGAGGTTCGCACTCCTGGTAATAGAGGTGGTAACCGGATAGCGCTAACAACATCAGACAATGCGGTGCCTGTGCAGATCAAACGATTGGATACGGTGCAAGAGGTTAAATCGCTTGGAGCAATTCATTTAATGAAATTGGATGTGGAAGGGTATGAATTGCATGTGTTGCGTGGAGCAATTAACTTGTTAACCTTGTATAAACCAACTTTGTTCATTGAGGTGGATGATCAGAACCTGAAAGATCAGGGTCACTCGGCAAAGGAACTGCTGATTTTCCTGGAAGAATCAGGATATACTTCGATACGACATGCCGAAACCGGACAATCTGTTGATCGAACCTTTGAGTTTGCTAATAGCCACTTCGATATAATCGCTCAGGCGCAATGAAGGAAAGACATGTGGTTTATATTATTTCAAACGTTCAGAAGTCGCTTGCCTTTGAAAATACCGCACAGGCGCTTAAACCATTTTATAAGTTAACATTCTTATTACTTAACCCGGCCGGTTCAGACTTGCAGGATTACTTAATGCAGAACAACATTGCAGTAACGAAAATTACGTATCGCGGTAAGCGCGACCTCCTACCTGCCTTTTTCAGGATATTCTTTTTCCTGTTATTTAATCGGCCACAGGTTGTTCATGCTCATTTGTTCGATGCCCAGATAGCAGGACTATCGGCCGCCTGGCTGGCAGGAATTCGTACCCGGATTTATACACGCCACACCAGTAACTTTCATCACATCTACCATAAAAAGGGAGTAAAGTATGATCGCTTCAGCAACAGGTTGGCAACCCGGATCATTTCAATCAGTCAGGCAACAGACTTTACGTTGCTTGAATTGGAAAAAGCCTCTCCATCAAAAGTGGTTAAAATTCCGCATGGGTTTGATCTCGATCAGTTTGTCAACGTTCAGCAAAGCCGGGTAAATACAATTCGGGCAAAGTGGAAAATTCCGAATCAACAACCGGTTATTGGGGTTGTAGCTCGCTTCATTGAATGGAAAGGAATTCAATACATCGTTCCGGCATTTAAAGAATTCTTAAAAACAAACCCTGCCGCTTGCCTCGTTCTTTGCAATGCAACAGGCCCTTATAAACATAATCTTGAATTGCTTTTGAAAGAGGTGCCAGCAGCCAATCAGGTGATGGTTCCTTTTGAGGCCGACATGGCAGCGTTGTATAAGCTTTTTGATATTTATGTGCACACCCCGGTAAGTCCGTTGGTGGAGGCATTCGGGCAAACCTATGTGGAGGCGTTGGCATCGGGTATTCCGGCAATATTCACATGCTCCGGAATTGCGGCCGAGTTTGTAGAGCATAAGAAACACGCCTGGGTAGTACCGTTTGAAAATTCGGAATCCATTCTGGAAGGGATAACTGCACTTTGGAAAGACAAGACCTTGCAAAACAAACTGATAGAAAACGGAAGGCAAGTTGTAATTTCGCAATTCAAGATGCAGGATATGATTGACTCTTTGCATAAACTTTACAATGAGTAGCCCTTTTTTTAGTGTTATAATTCCAACGTATAACCGAGCCGGTTTTATTCTTAAAACGATTCAGTCTGTTCTTTCGCAACAATTTGAAAATTTCGAAGTATTAATTGTTGATGACGGAAGCACAGACAATACGCAGGAGGTTGTTCAGACAATACACGATGCGCGTGTCTCTTATTTTAAGAAAGAGAATGCGGAAAGAGCTGCCGCGCGCAATTTTGGAGTTGATAAATCGAAAGGTACATACATCAATTTCCTTGATTCCGATGATTTGTTATTACCAAATCACCTGAGCGATGCGTATGAATTTATTCTGTCCAACAATCCTGATGTGTTCCATTTGGGTTATGTAATCGAAGAGGCAAGTTCAGGTAAAGTAAAATTGCCAAAGAAAGTTACCAATATTAATAAGCAGATTTTGAGAGGCAACTTACTTAGTTGCAATGGGGTTTTTATTCGAACGCAAATAGCACGGCAAAATCGCTTTAACGAAACCCGTGCACTATCTTCGCTCGAAGATTGGGAGTTATGGATACGGTTAGCGGCACGCTTTTCGTTCATGCACAGCAACCAGGTTACGTCCCGTGTAATAAATCATGATTCGCGAAGTGTCATGTCTGCCGATAGAGATAAGATAAAAATGAAGGCAGCAATTTTTGAAGATGTTGTTAATCATGACATTGAAAACTGGAAGGTTTTTGGCAATCGTTTAAAACTTACGGTTGCCAGTGTTTCCACATACGTGGCCCTGCATCTGGCTATGGCCGGGGCCCCCAAACAGGAAATCATGAATTATTTATGGCGGGGAATACGTCTTAACCCTGGGGAAGTACTCAGCAAAAGATTTTTAGTCATTGTGAAGTTAGCCATCGGGTTATGACAAGAAATAATATTCTGGCACTTACTTATTGGAGTTATCCGGATGCCCTTATCCAAACCTATACGTTACCCTACCTGCGCATCATCCGGCAACTTGACTCAATTGGTTCTATTACGCTTGTAACATTAGAAAAGCAAAAAGAAACACTTCAGGACGCAGACAATCATATACAAAACGAATTAGCTAAAAATCACCTTGCATGGAAGCCTTTTCACTACAAACCATTTGGAATACACGCCTTGTGGATGTGGCTTAAAGCCGGGATAGAATTGGTTTGGGTAATACGGAAAAATAAAATAAACGTTATTCATTGCTTTTGCACCCCACCAGGAGCCATTGGCTATGTATTGTCAAAAATTACAGGATGCAAATTAATTCTGGATAGTTACGAGCCACATGCCGAGGCAATGCTTGAAAACGGAACGTGGAGCAGAAATGGATTGGCTTTTAAGTTGTTGTTCGCAATGGAACGACTACAAACGAAACGAGCCGATACAATTATCGCTACCACGGCAGGAATGTTTCACTATGCACAGGAAAAATTTGGTGTAACTATTTCGAAATTTCATGTGAAGCCGGCCTGTGTGGATCTTGCCTTGTTTTCTGCCGATATTTTACGCGATAAGAAATTATTGGATGAGTTAGGCCTCCATGACAAAATAATTTGTGTTTATGCAGGAAAGTTGGGTGGTATTTACCTGCGCGAAGAGGTATTTCAGTTCTTTAAGGCAGCCGTTGAAAAATGGGGTGATAGACTCAGGGTGTTGATGTTAACAAACCACAGCAGAGAGGAGATTGAAAAAGATTGTGCAACAGTCAACATAAATCCAACCATAGTAATTACCAGGTTTGTGGCACATCATGAAGTTCCGCGCTACATGGCCCTGGGCCATTTTGGTATCACACCGGTAAAGCCTGTTCCAACAAAAAAATATTGCACACCCATCAAAGACGGTGAGTATTGGGCACTTGGGTTGCCTGTGGTAATACCAGCAAACATCTCAGATGATTCCGATATTGTATTACGCCATGAGGCAGGTGCCGTTTTAACCACACTGTCAAAAGTGGAATATGACCGTGCTTTAGCGGTGTTGGATAACCTTTTGAAACAACCCGAAGCGCAAACCAAAATGCGCATCAGGCGGCTAGCTGAAACCTACCGCAATTTTCAGATAGCAGAACAGGTCTATAAAGCAGTCTATTCATGCTGATTTATTAATTTTGATGTCTTTGTTGAGTTTATGACCAAGATTTTGATTACCGGAGGAGCCGGATTTATCGGAAGTTCGTTAGCTGAAAAACTATTAACCAATTCCGAATATTTAGTGGTATTGATTGATAACCTGTTAACTGGTGACTTACGGAAAGTACCCGTGCAAAGGAATTGCAAGTTCATCAAATGCGATGTAAACCATTACCAGGACATCGCTGCAATCATGACAAGCTATCAATTTGATTATGTGTTTCACTTTGCAGCAGTAGTGGGTGTAAAGCGTACCCTGGAAAATCCTGTTTTGGTGCTTAATGATTTGAATGGAATAAAAAACATTTTGGAGTTAAGTAAAAACACTGGAGTTAAGCGGGTTTTTTTCTCAAGCTCATCCGAAGTATATGGCGAACCTGTAGAACTTCCTCAAAATGAAGAAACAACACCCCTTAACTCCCGGTTGCCTTATGCCGTTGTAAAAAATGTGGGCGAAGCATTTTGTCGTTCTTACCAGCAGGAGTTTGGCTTGCCGTTTACCATTTTCAGATTTTTTAACACGTACGGACCACGGCAAAGTACCGATTTCGTAATCTCAAAGTTTATAAAGGCAGCGCTTAGTAATTCGCCAATCACCATCTATGGCAAGGGTCTGCAAAGCCGCACCTTCTGTTATATTGATGATAATGTAGATTGCATGATCAGAATTCTTGATCAGAATTTGGCAATAAATGATGTGATTAACATTGGCAGCGATCAGAACTATACCATTTTACAATTAGCAAAGGCCATCATTGAACTTACCGGATCTAAATCCGAAATAGTTTATTTGCCACCGTTAAAGGAAGGCGATATGACCCGTAGACAGCCCGATGCTTCAAAAATGAAAAGGATTCTTAATCGAGAATTGTTAGATCTCGATAAAGGAATTGCAAAAATTCTGAGTGAAAGGAAATACTTTCTCTGATAAGCGATTATGAATTAGTTTGAGAATTTTATAATCCAATCGGTTCCAAAACAAAAATTTTCTTCTAATTTTACTTACACTCAGAACTAAAACCTACTTTTTATTCTGATGATGGAATGAATAAAAACACATGAAAGTAAAACTGGATGCAACCGACCGCAAGATTTTAGAAATCCTGCGGGCAAATTCAAACATTACCAATGCCCAACTGGCACAGGAGATAGGACTATCGCCCGCACCTACATTAGAGCGTGTTAAGAAACTGGAAAACTCCGGCATTCTTAAAAGTTATCATGCGGTGGTGGATATGGCCAGTGTGGGGTTGGGCGTGTGTACGTTTGTTACTGTGTCGTTGAAAGGTCACAACAAAGACAATATTGCCAAGTTTATTAGTGCCATCAATAAAATTGATGAGGTAATTGAATGCCACCATGTAACCGGCCAGGCCGATTTTATACTGAAAGTTGTTGCACCTGATATTCCAGCCTATCAAAACCTGATGCTGGAAAAAGTAAGTAACATTGAAGTGGTTGATAATATGCAATCAACCGTAATCCTTTCTACTTTTAAAGACAGCAAAGTCGTTCCGTTGCCATGAGCGAACCCCAACGCACATTAGTACTGGATGCAGTAAACGTAAATCAAAAGATTAAGCGCATTGCCTATCAGATCTTTGAAAATAATTTCAAAGAGAAGGTGTTGGTTTTGGCCGGCATCGATGGCCAGGGTTACACCTTTGCTAAATTGTTGGCGCGCGAGTTAGAAACCATTGCTCCAATCGAGCCAAAAGTGGTTAAGGTTACACTCGATAAGTTTGCCCCCTTGCAGGGAGCCGTAGAATTGGATTGCGAGGCAAAAGACCTTAAGAAGAAATGCATTGTGTTGATTGACGATGTGTTGAACACCGGCCGCACCCTGGCATTTGGTATGAAACCGTTTCTGGAAATTGAAGTAAAGAAACTGGAAGTAGCAGTATTGGTAAACCGGAGCCACACGCAATTTCCGGTTACCCCAACCTATACCGGCTATGCCTTAACCACAACCTTAACCGATCATGTAGAAGTTGTGTTGGGCAAACAGGCCGCAGTTTATCTGAAATAATTGAACCAGAATTCTTGTGCCGGTATGTAAAAAATCAGAAACGGTAAGAGATAGGGTATCACCAACCCGTTTATACCCAGGTTTTTACGCCTTCCGGCCAAGATGCCCCATGGCTGAGGGTTGGAAGCCGGAATCCCCTTAAGGACTGCACCCTTCCCGGTACCAATAAGCACTATTAGTTACCGGATTTTTCATAATTTCAACCCGCAAAATTCAAATCGAATCTTTTTAAAAACAATACAATGAGTGATCAGAAAATAACCATCAGCAACGGCAAACTTACTGTGCCGGATAATCCAACAATACCTTTTATTGAGGGTGACGGAAC
>Ga0116144_10005399_pt1 | contig 11633 bp, 10 predicted proteins | sample AD_UKC035_MetaG_FD_89746 | JGI IMG/M metagenome (GOLD analysis project Ga0116144, IMG submission 89746) | Active sludge microbial communities of municipal wastewater-treating anaerobic digesters from USA - AD_UKC035_MetaG | ecosystem: Engineered > Bioreactor > Anaerobic > Digestate | place: USA... | reverse complement strand
CCGCTATACACAAAATCAAACCATGTTTCCATATGATGTTTGACGAGGAACCGCTTGACATTGTCTGAAGAATTTGAGGTCACTATTCCCAGGCGATACCCTTTATCTTTGATGGCTTTGAGCGCTTCGGGCATACCGCTAATTGGCTCAACATCGGCAATTTTGCTTTTGATTTCACTTCTCATGCGCATAAGCAAAAAGGGAAGCTTGAGCGGGCCAATTTTATACTTCTTCAAAAGTTCTTGAGGACGTTGTGCCCGCAGGAGTGGGACATCCTCTTTTTGTACCGGCACCACATGATACTTAGATGCTATCGAATTGTAGATGTCGAGTGCAAGAACAAGTGTATTTGCTATGGTGCCATCAAAGTCAAATAGTACGTATCGCATGATGCCTATTATACGGGTAAACTGAGTTGAAAAATGGGTGCTATGAGTAAAAAGTGCTAAATCGCTATGAGGCGGAGTATGCCCCCGTTATGATTGTCAGAAAAGCTTAGCCTATAGTATAATATACCCGATTGAATCATCTATGATTTTTAGCGAAATATTACAACCAGCGGAACAGTTAGCACGTTTTGATAACGGTCGATATACACCTAACTATCCTCATGCAGCGAAGCATTATGATAGTGGGAGAATGGGTGCAAATATCGCAGCAATTCAGGGAGTTATGAATGCAATGCGTGAAACATATCCAGGCAAGTCGGGCATTATCGGAGCAGATCGGATGCTTGGAGGGGTAATACCTTATCTTGCAAGACAGCGCGCAAAAGTGGCAACTAACGTCGTCGCTCTTCTCACATCTTCGAGTGTTACTGATCAAATTCATCCTGCGCATATTGCACAGCATGTGATAGAGGGGTATAGCCAACGGCCACGCGTCCCAATCCTTGATCCACACATGCAGGAACCAGCAAACATTGCAGTTGTCGGCAACTTAGACATTATTCCTTACCTTGTTTTGCAAGATCTCATCACACGAGGGGTAGATCCGCGAGAAATTGGGTTTATAACCTTTGATCAGCATTTTGACGCAAGTGCAGTAGTGCGTAATGGAGTGCATGAGGGTAACTGGATATCGGCGGCTGTTCGTGATGGGATTGGTGCAGTAGCAGTGCTTGGAAATGCCGGTGATCAAGCCAAACAATTAAGAGACGGAACATTTACGGAACTATTTTCCGGCGAGGAAATGCCTATAGCAGGAGAAGAGGCGCGATTATTAAATATAAAAGACCCTGGACTTATTGATCATCTGCGCACTTTAAGAGATTATCCAAATGTACTGCTCGATCACATGATGATGTCAAATAATGCAAGGAACACTGATCCAGCGCAGATGCGCAAAGCGATCAAAAACGCAATGGCTCATTTTCAGAGACATGACGTGGAGCATGTTATATCTTTTGTGGATCTTGATGTATTGGCCATGGTGGATGAACCCATTACCGCAACTAATTATAATGTGCATGACCCGGCTGTGCGATTGGGGATGGCGCCCCTGCTAATGCCCCATGCCTTCCTGGCGAGAAGAACAACTTCTGCGCGAGGGAAACCAACATATACAGAAACTCATGTGCGGGAAGCCGAGGACGAAGTGTGGCGTTTTATGGAAGGGCCGATGCAAATTCAAGGCACGTTGTATCACCCTCCTCGTGCGGCGGGGCCAGGTGGAATGACAGTAGGGCAAGTAGTACAAGCTATTGATATGACTCGTAGATTTGCTGCAGAAAATGGTTTGCAATATGGTGTTCCGGTGGGCGATAAGCGAGTAGTGCTTGGAGGAGTTACAGAGGTTCAAGGAAAAGATGTTCAAGGAAAATCTTTAAGGGCTGCCGGAGAAATCTACAATGCGATGATAAATCCTCGAAATTAAAAGCATAATTATCTTTCAATATGCCAATACATCCACGAGTCGGTGAGGGCACGTTCACTTAGTACTATCATATCCGGGCACATTATCCTTGATGATTTTGAATACGGATACCCTCGTTTGCAATATCTGTTTATCCTTTTCAAAATGAGCACACTATTAAAGGGAAATGGGTGCTTTGATGTGGTTTGAAGCGAAATGTAAGCTACCAGAACAGTCAAATAAGCTACAATTACATACACTATAGGTTATAATACCTGTATGACTATCGAATTGTGTAAGTTTGCAGGAGGTACGTGCGATTTATGTACAACAGGGACTGTCTGCAGGCGGACACCGCCAGTTGACCATGCTGTCGTACGCGGATATAAGGAGGATCATCGACGCACGCTTCCTTTTCCAACATGTAGGGACTATGAAGGCAATTGGTTGAGGTTATTGCCACACATCAAAGAGTTAATCTCGGATGGTCAGAACGGATGGCATGCTTTAGGCAAAGATGGTAGCATCCTATTAGATGTATACCCTCATGTCACCCTCGATGTGTCGAGGTGGTTTGGAAATGTTGGAAGGACAGTCATAACAACTTTGTTAGAGAAAAATCCACGACACATACAAGACTACTTTTCTTTTGGCGCGCAAAATGGACTTGCGCTCTGTCATGGGGTGCCATTTGCAGTGAGTACAAGAGGTTCGTTGTTGGTCACAAGGCCAGTTGTGCTGTCGCAGCGTCAACAGATGTTGGATCGATATTATGAATTCGAAAATAAGTTTGGGACAGTTTACCGTGCGCCATAGTTTTGGTATATTTAACGAACTCTTAAAGTTTGCACATTACCGCTTCAATGGCCAGCTCGCATCCAAAAGGCGCCTGGCGCTTTCATGAGAAAGATGTTAAGCTCCGAGCGCATCAGATTGCGCACATATGCATAGGCGAGCTTTTGCCCCAACGCATTACAGAATTTGGTTGTGGATGAGGGAGTTTTCACTGTAGGGCATTATATTTGAATATGGGGGGAAGGGGGAGTGAAACTATTGTATGTCTTTCCATATGTTGGCATAGTTGTTATCACAAATAATATCTGGGCACTCATGACGCAGAAAATTTTACCAATACATCAGCGATAGTATCTTGTATGGTCTGTGACACCTCTTACAGCAGATTGAGTGAACGGTGGTCTTTTGTGTTCAATATGTTTGTAATGCTTGGGCTTTAATACAACGCGATAATAATTTCCTGGCGAGCCGGCAGATTCTACATAGCCCAATCTGTCGAGCATTCTCATAGCGGCAGAACGGCTTTCTGGGGTTTCTGCGTCAATTTGAGATAGAAAACGAGCCCCAAAGCCTGTAGTATTTATGGCAATATAATCTTCGAGTAAACCCTTCATTCCTTTACCCAAACCCATATTTGTGTAATCTGTTGCAACAATATATGCAGTATGATAAGTCATCATGCCACCTGCTTTTTCTCTCTTTCTCGGGTCTGGATCCCATTGAACATGGCCATAGCCAACTTGCACCCCATCAGGTGTAAATGCAGCGGCGAGCCCATCATTCCCGTCCCAGTAAACTACTTGAAACTTGGGGCCCGGCTGCACAACCATAGTTTTACTTTCACGTAGGGCCACATTCAGCATCGCTTGTGCTCCGCCGACACTCAAGCCTTTTGCGCCAACCACCTCGTTAAATGCAAGTAGCCTATCTGCATTGACTGCTGCAATTGGCTGGATTATTGGTATGGGGATTAGCATGGATCTCTCCTTTGCACGCAGCATTAGGGGTGATTCTACAGATCTCATGCATATATTATACTATAGGCTTTTCTTTTTTGCTCAAGCTTGGTACCCATTTTCATAGAAGGCACGTCAGAAACTCATTCAAATTTTGCTTTGTATAAGTTGTGACTTAGTTTGTGAATTATATTCCATGCTTCAACAGCCACCATATATTTTCTGGTTCTTGCTTTTCCATTTCGCAAATTGCTCGGAGATGATTTTGCAATCAACCTTGTGGAGAGGTGTTCTTTGTCAGAACTAATGTGTTTCTTCTTTCCTCTTTCGGTTTGTAATAACATTCCTTGCTTCCTTAAGAAACTTTGTGTCGCGTAATCGAATAAATGGCGCTTCATACACTGTGGACCGGCTCTTTTCTACAAGTTCAATTGCATCATCAAGATTCACCCACTGCACTGAAAAGCCATCGGCGATTTCATCTGCCATAAAGTTTGTCGTTCCCTTTTCACCATCAATATGTGCGCAATAACAAATTGATTCCTGCCTCATTTTGAATTCATACTTGTACTCCACGATTGTTCCCACACATTCACCGATGATGATTTTGCATCCTATTTCTTCCAAACACTCTCTCTGGAGAGCCTGGTCAATTGCTTCGCCTTTCTCCACACCTCCACCGGGCAGTTTATAGAAACCATGGTGAGACGCATGCAATATTGCAATGGTATTTTCATCATCCAGCACAACAGCCCGAGCAGCAGTTCTTTCTTTCCAAACGCTTGGCGCCACTATCTTGGTTTCTGGGTAGACATCAGGATCTGAAATGGTGAGGAGAGGATTTGTCATAGGTATGGAGTGTCTTGTGGGACAATCTTACATTATTGGGTGGTGAAGTAATGACCATTGTCTTTTTTCGCTTCCGTGCCAAGAGGAATCTTAACAGGCTCCAGCTTTATGTTTTTTAACTACTGATATTTAATCGGCTCATAAAATATCTTTTCGTTTCATCATCAGTAAAGAAAACGTAACACCCCTTTGTTCCTCTCGTCATAAGAGTTCTGTATGTATTCTTGATGATTGAATCAAGGCGCCTTTTCGTATCTACTGGATAGTCCATTAATAGCTTTTTCCAGCCGTGAATTGATTTGTCTGTATTTGCACGTTCTCTTGGATTAGTAATTACCTTACCATTACGAACTATGATGTCAGGGCCGACAATTACTCCAATATAATCAACTTCCAGTCCTTGGCACGTGTGAATACACCCAACCTCTGTAACAGAATTTGGTTGGATGATCCACGATTGTCCATCCTTATCCAAATTCCAAGTAGCTTTGTAGTCACCAATTTGGATGTCTTTTAATATTGGATTTTTCTTGCTTATCCATTTCCAACAATAACCTGCAACCATCCTTGCCTTATTTCTTTCTTTATTTTTTTTAATAATTTCATCATGAAGTTTTTTTGGATCATCAAAAATCTTGAACTCGTATTCATTATCTTCAAGTAAGGTATTTGCTGTTCTGTTAATCTGAAGTGTATTATCAAGCCAGGCAAGATAACCATCTGAGCCATTACATCTAAATTGAGATTCTAGTTCTAATTCCAAAACTTTGGCGCCCAATTCTTTCGCATACTTGCGTATTTCTTCTTTATCTCCAATATCTTTTAGTGTTACCTTTTGGTCTTCGTCTATAAAAAATATGCTGCATTTTGATGAGTTAATTATTTCTTTTACCTGATTCTCGCCTAAATGTGAAAATATTCCTGATTTTGCGTTCAAGCGATGTGCTTCGTCCACTATCAAGACATCGTAAAGATTGGGGTTTAGTGTATGAAATGCACCGGAGCCACTAAACATGTTTGAGATATGAGATTTCTTGAATGACCCTGTAAGTTTGGCTTCATATACCTCGCGTGGTGCAGAATTACGGGTAATATATTGTGCAACAAGTTGATTTTTGGTAAGCTCAACCAACAGGTTGATCGCTACAACCGTTTTACCAGTGCCTGGGCCTCCTTGTACAATAAGTACATGCTTAGCATTCTCGGAAGAGTATTGTGCTAATTTAAGTGCGGATTCGAAAACAATTTTTTGATCATCTATCATCACAAACTCTTGGTTGCCTGACAGCATTGAGTTCAATTGGTCAGCTAAATTTTTTGAAGGGCGAATTTTGCCATGATCTATTCTATATAAAATATTGGTTTTATCTCCATATCTAACATGTCTCTTTATAAACTCTCGTAGCTTTAACGCGTCACTTTTGAGAAATAGTGGGGCTTTCTCAATGTATTCCTTATAAAAATCGTTTGTAATTACGGCATCTATTTCGTAGTTATGAAGATACGCACAGGGTAGGAGTTTTATCTTATCTTCTTCGATGGTTTGATTGTAATCTTCTAACAGTCTTTTATACGACCATGCTTGGTATGAGGGATGTGGAGTTTCTTTTTCTCCATGTCTAAATCGCGTAGTTACAATTGCATCTTTGTCTGTGATCCTAGCTGAGCACCATTGTTTAAGCTCAACTATGACAACTGTCTCTTCGTTGTCATGATTTAAACCGGCAATAATAAAATCAATTCTTTTTGATGAACGTGGGACATGATATTCTATAGAAATTCCAGCATCCAATGGTATAGATTCGTCATTCAAAACTCTATCCATATACTGAAGCGAATTTGCCCAGGAGTTCACTTCGGCTACTCCAATATGTCTGCCAGTAATATCTTGATACTTATCCAATATTATCTGACTTATGTTGTTGGCCATGATGTCGTTTTGAAATCCGGCCTTTGTTGCTGAATAGACTATCATAATTTGCTATATTATTAACTGTTGCTGAAAACTGAAGTGTTCTGAATGTGATACGATTATATGGTCTTGAATCTCAATCCCCATAATCTTCCCAGTCTCTACTAGTCTCTTTGTTAAATCTCGGTCCTCACTCGATGGTTCGACATTACCAGACGGATGATTATGGGCGACAATAATACTTGCAGAGTGAAGCCTGACAGCAGGCTCAAATAGTTCACGAGGATGAACAAGACTAGCGTTCAATATTCCAATAGAGATGGTTCTATTTTCAATCAATTGATTGTGTGAGTCTAAATACAAGGCCACAAAGTGCTCTTTTTTTTCACGACCAATCCATTTTTGTAAATATTGCACAACTGCATTCAATGTTCTGAGGCAAAGTTTGGAAGGGAGGTGCTCTTTGAAAAGTCGCTCTGTGACTGCTTGAGAAAGTTTTATTCCAAATACATTTGAGGGACCAATTCCTTTAATCCTTTGCAAGTCCTCGATTGAAGCATCTAAAACTCCGCGCAAACCCTTAAATTCCATAATGGCATTTTTTGCCATCTGCTTACAATCTTTTAACGGAGTTCCCAGGGTTAAGAGCAATTCAACAATTTCATAGTCATGGAAGCCGCTCAAACCTGACCGTAGAAAGCGATCTCTCAATCTTTTTCTATGCCCAGCACCTTTATGTGTGGCATTTGAATTTCGTACTTCACTCATAGTTTGTAATATTTGGTGTGTTTCCCTTTCGCTTTTTCTACTGGATACTTTTTTGCATTCTTCTTGCTCTTACTATCAAGCGCTTTGACAATATCAATATCAAGGTCGTGACTTATCAGTAGAACCCAATAAAGTACGTCAGCAAGTTCCTCAGCAATCTCATTTCTATTCTTATTAACATGTTCTTCCATTTCCTCCTTATTTTTCCACTGAAAATGCTCCATCACCTCTGTCGCCTCCAGAACCAAGGACAGGGCAACGTCTTTTGGGTTATGGAATTGTTTCCAATCCCGTGCGTTACGGAAGGCAATGATTCTTTTTGTCAAACTATTTATTGTACTCATACAAATGCCATTCTATTAATCAGCAACCGTTTTTCAAATTAGGTGGTGAGCTTGGAATTCCAACACCACTCACCTTTGCCCTCCTTATTTCGGGCGTACCTCTTAGCATATTCCCGCTGTCCTTCGTCAAGCTCAGGATAAACTCTTCACAAGCGACAAACAGAGGGCATTGTCATATCTAAACTCACATCGCCGAGCACATCTCGGCTTCGTGTCGTTAAGATATGTCAATGCGGTGAGGGTGGGATTCGAACCCACGAGGCTTTCGCCTGCCAGTTTTCAAGACTGGTGTGATCGACCACTCCACCACCTCACCTTTGTCAATCTGCCAAATTATTCAACATACATTTATAGCTATTCCGCTGATCCAGACTCATTTGCACACGTGCAAGCACTCCACTCCCGCACAGTCTTGATGACTCAAGATGATGCGGGACTCAAGCAACAGTAAGACATGCGCTGCATGGACAACTGTTGACATGAGCACCTCACCATTGCCATTCTGCCAAATTATTCAACATACATTTATAGCTATTCCGCTGATCCAGACTCATTTGCACACGTGCAAACACTCCACTCCCGCACAGTCTTGATGACTCAAGATGATGCGGGACTCAAGCAACAGTAAGACATGCGCTGCATGGTCAACTGTTGACATGAGCACCTCACCTTTTTAATTTGCCAAACAACCCACATATTGGTCAGACTATATATTTTACTACACCTCAGGCACTTCACCCATCCAATGTCATATGATATATTGAAACAATGCACTACTACCGCATGTCGCTTGACGAAGTCAAAGCACAACTCAAAACCAAAGAAGACGGCTTGTCAAGCCATGAGGCTACAAAAAGGCTGCGCAAGTATGGCGAAAACTACATTGAGGAGCACAAGGCACGTAGTTTGTGGCGGATATTTTTCCAACAATTCACGAGCCCGCTTATCATCATTTTGCTTTTGGCAAGTGCGGTGACGCTCGCGTTTCGCGAATACAAAGATTCGCTGGTCATTTTTATCGCTGTATTCAGTAATGCAGTCATAGGATTTTTCCAAGAGTTTAATGCCGAGCGCAGTATGCGCGCGCTTTCAGATATGCTTGTGCCCCAGGCGATTGTGGTGCGCGACGGGCTTGAAATGGAGATCCCCGCCACCAAGCTTGTGCCGGGTGATGTGGTGCTATTGCAGTCGGGTGTTCGGGTCCCTGCTGATGTAAGAATATTTGAAGCGGTTGATGCGCTTGTTGATGAGTCGGCGCTCACCGGTGAGTCGGTGCCGGCATCCAAAGAGCCTCATGCACTCGCGCGTGAGCATTTGACACCAGGTGATCAAAAGAACATGGCATTTATGGGCACCATGATGGTGCGCGGGCGCATCATGGGAATAGTGACAACCACCGGCTATGAAACAGTGCTGGGCGACATCGCGCGCCAAGTGGATGAAGTCCACACAGCCGAAACACCGCTTCAGATGAAAATGCAGAAGTTTGCAAATTTCATCACCAAAATTGTGTTGTCTGGCGTGTTGACTATATTTGTGGTTGGCGCAATCCGCGGGCTTTCTTTGCATGATTTGTTTTTAAGTGGTGTTGCAGTGACAGTCGCTGCCATACCCGAGGGGTTGCCTATTGTGGTTACAGTCGCAATGGCCATTGGAGTGCAGCGCATGGCACGCAAAAGCACCATCATCCGTACATTGCCCTCAGTGGAAACGCTCGGCAGCACCACTGTGATATGCACTGATAAAACCGGGACACTCACCAAAAATGAGATGACCGTGCAAAAATTGTATGATGGTATAAACATATATGATGTTGATGGGGACGGGTATGGCAGTAAGGGGAGTATTTTTCATAAAGGGAAAGCGCTGAAGCAGCCGCATGACGGCCTTTTGAAGGTGTTGCATATTGGTGCGGTGTGCAATGAATCTCAAGTGATTAAAAAAAATGGCGAGTTTGAATTTACCGGTGACCCCACAGAAGCGGCACTCATTGTTTCGGCAGAGAAAGCGAGCATGAAGCATGAGCACCTCCTGCATAGGTTTAAGCAGATTGCCATCATGCCGTTTGAATCAGGCAGAAACTACATGGCGACATTGAATGATGAGGAGGGGCATCGATATATTTTTGTAAAAGGTGCCCCCGAAGCGCTGACGAAACTTTGCAAAAAAGCAGAACACGCGACCCCCAAGGAGCATCTTATGGTGGCAGAAGAATTTGCGCGCTCAGGCTTGCGTGTGCTTGCCATGGCATACAAGAAGGTGCCTGCCACCCAAGACACGCTTGATGAGGCAGATTTGAAATCGGGGCTTGTGCTGTGTGGCATGCAAGCCATGATGGACCCTCCGCGCCCTGAGGTTATCAAGGCAGTGAAGGGCTGTCAGGAAGCGGGCATTCGAGTGGTGATGATAACGGGTGATCATGCCATAACCGCGCGCGCCATAGGGGAGATGATTGGGATTTGCGGGCCAAAATCGCCGGTGCTCACCGGTGTGCAGCTTGATGAACTTACTCCCAAACAGCTTATGAATCGCGTGAAAGATGTATCGGTTTTTGCGCGGGTATCGCCGGAGAATAAACTGCAGATTGTGAATGCGCTCATGAAGCGGGGAGAGATTGTGGCGGTCACCGGTGATGGTGTGAATGATGCACCGATGCTTAAGGCAGCACATTTGGGCATTGCGATGGGGCGTGATGGCACCGATGTGGCCCGTGAATCGGCAAATATGATTTTAAAAAATGACAACTTTGCCTCAATTTTTCAGGCGGTGTATGAAGGCCGGGTGGTGTTTGAAAATATCCGCAAGGCGGTGGTATTTTTGATTCCTACCGGTATTGCGAGCATTTTCACATTCCTCGTCACGATTGCCGCCGGCTTGCCGCCGGCATTTTTGCCAGTTCAGCTTTTGTGGATAAACCTGGTGGCCAGCGGTATACAAGATGTTGCACTTGCCTTTGAGCCGGGTGACCGGCATGTTTTGCGCCAAAAGCCGCGCCCTCCTCAAGAGGGGATTATGTCGCAGCTTTTGTTGCAGCGCACGGTGCTGGTGGCATTTGTCATTACGGCAGGGGTGCTCTTTGTATATTTTTATGCACTTGAGCGAGGTTATACCATCGAAATGGCCCGCACACTCGCAGTCACCACCATGGTCTTTTTCCAGTTTTTCCAAGTGTGGAATTCACGTTCAGAGGTGGAGTCGGTTTTCCATATGAATCCGTTTACCAACCCCATGCTCTTTTTTGGGCTCACCGGATCATTTGTTGCTCATTTATTGGTGTTATATATTCCTTCGCTTGAATGGCTTTTCGAGCTGCGCCCATTGAGTGCATATCAGTGGGTGATGATTTTAAGCATTGCTTCAACAGTGTTTATAGTAGTTGAGCTTGATAAGCTGCTGCGTCGGAAGCTTCATGCGCATTATGACAAAAAGCGCGCTGCCTTGGCGCTTGCGCCGCGGGTACGCCGAGTAAGGAGGTAGAGAGGATATCTATGAGGTCCGTGCCGGAATCCCCCGACCACAGTCGGGACCAGTCCCGATAGCGACAGCATTATGCTATCGGGGGAACCGGCGGTTCGACAGGATAATGTTCGTGGAGAAGTTGTAGTCACCAAGCGCAGAGGTAGAGAGGATATCTATGAGGTCCGTGCCGGAATCGAACCGGCGCATAGAAGTTTTGCAGACTCCCGCGTTTCCACTTCGCCAACGGACCACAGTTTTTACTCAATCAGGCAATTTTATCAAACAGTTGAAGCATTGGGTGGGTAAGTGTCAGGACTATGAATTTGATGCAAAGGTCATGTCAACATAGTTGTACATGTTTTCAGTGGTGATGCGCACAGAGTCATAATCGTGGGACACAATATGAAGTGCCACCTTGCGCACCACACTCTCGATGAGCCGCTCAAGGCTTCGGATGCCTGGCTCAAACCCAAGTGGGCGCACGAGCTTTGGCCACACGTCTTCATCAATGATGAGCTGTTCAAGCTTAAGTCCTGCCTCTTGTGCTTCGCGGGGGAGTACATATGTTTTGCCAATAGCAATTTTTTCTTGATCGTTGTAGGTGGGCATTTCAATTATTTCCATGCGGTCAAGCACTGCAGTTGAAATCTCGCGCGTGTTGTTTGCGGTGCCGATAAACATGACTTGCGAGAGGTT
>Ga0116144_10005396_pt1 | contig 11639 bp, 7 predicted proteins | sample AD_UKC035_MetaG_FD_89746 | JGI IMG/M metagenome (GOLD analysis project Ga0116144, IMG submission 89746) | Active sludge microbial communities of municipal wastewater-treating anaerobic digesters from USA - AD_UKC035_MetaG | ecosystem: Engineered > Bioreactor > Anaerobic > Digestate | place: USA... | reverse complement strand
GAAATACAAGGAAAAGCAGAGGGGAGTGTAAGTGGTACTTCAAATACAAATCAGCCCCCTTGGGACGAAAAGGCCTAAGGGGGCTAAATAATTTATAAAAAAAAAATTTTATTTGGTAGGTAAATAAAATTTTCATACATTTGCCAACCGATTTTGGAAGGGTCGATGCTCATAGAACTCGGATTTATAGCAAGTTGCCGATGTAGCTCAGTGGCCAGAGCAGCTGATTTGTAATCAGCTGGCCGGGGGTTCGAATCCCTCCATCGGCTCTCTGTTCTTTGTAATGATTGGGGGAGATACCAAAGTGGCCAACTGGGGCAGACTGTAAATCTGCTGGCTTACGCCTTCGTAGGTTCGAATCCTGCTCTCCCCACCGAAGTTTATGATATAAGGCGGGAGTAGCTCAGTTGGTAGAGCATCAGCCTTCCAAGCTGAGGGTCGCGGGTTCGAGTCTCGTCTCCCGCTCAAATTCATAAGCTAAAAGCCGATGTAGCTCAGGGGTAGAGCGCTTCCTTGGTAAGGAAGAGGTCATGGGTTCAATTCCCATCATTGGCTCAATTTTTCTTGACAATTACTTAAACTGGAATCTAATAATCTAAACAACAGGAATTATGGCAAAAGAAAAATTTGATAGGTCGAAACCTCACGTTAACATCGGAACCATTGGTCACGTTGACCACGGGAAAACTACGTTGACCGCTGCAATCACAAAAATTCTGGCAGAAAAAGGATTGTCCGAATTTCGTTCATTCGATTCTATCGACAACGCTCCTGAGGAGAAGGAGAGAGGTATTACTATTAACACTTCGCACGTAGAGTACCAGACGGCTAACCGCCACTATGCACACGTTGACTGCCCCGGTCACGCCGACTATGTGAAAAACATGGTAACAGGTGCTGCCCAGATGGACGGTGCTATCATTGTTGTTGCTGCTACCGATGGCCCAATGCCACAAACCCGCGAGCACATTCTTCTTGCTCGTCAGGTAAACGTTCCAAAATTGGTAGTTTTCCTCAACAAGTGCGACATGGTTGACGATGAAGAGATGCTCGAACTGGTTGAGATGGAAGTTCGTGAATTGTTGAGTTTCTATCAGTTTGATGGAGACAATACTCCCGTAATCAGGGGTTCCGCTTTGGGCGCACTCGAGGGAGAGGCAAAATGGGTGGATAAGGTTATGGAACTGATGGATGCTGTTGACAGCTTTATTCCCATTCCCCCACGCGATAACGAGAAGCCCTTCCTGCTCCCCGTAGAGGATATCTTCTCCATCACTGGCCGTGGTACTGTTGCCACCGGTCGTATCGAAACCGGCGTAGTGCTTACCGGCGATGAGCTTGAAATCGTTGGCTTGGGTGCTGAAAAGCGTAAGACCGTATGTACGGGTGTTGAGATGTTCCGTAAAATTCTCGACAGAGGCGAGGCTGGCGATAACGTAGGTCTGCTTCTTCGCGGAGTGGATAAGAAGGAGATTAAGCGTGGTCAGGTATTGGCAAAACCCGGATCGATTAAACCCCATACCACATTTAAGGCTGAGGTTTATATCCTGAAGAAAGAGGAAGGTGGACGTCATACCCCATTCCACAACAACTATCGTCCCCAGTTTTACCTACGTACACTCGACGTTACTGGCGAGATTAAACTTCCCGAAGGCGTTGAGATGGTAATGCCCGGCGATAACGTGACCATCACCGTTAACCTCATCTACCCCGTGGCCATTAACCAGGGATTGCGTTTCGCTATCCGCGAGGGTGGAAGAACGGTTGGTGCCGGTCAGGTAATTGAAATTATTGAATAGGCGATATGCCTTTAGGGTTTTGGTTACTTAATAACCAAAACCCTGAAATTTACGGGTGTAGCTCAGCTGGTAGAGCACTGGTCTCCAAAACCAGGTGTCGGGCGTTCGAGTCGCTCCTCCCGTGCAACACAGTGAATTACTATGAAAATTAAAACATACCTTCAGGAGGTTTACACCGAGCTAGTCCACAAAGTAACGTGGCCAACGTGGAAAGATCTTCAATCCAGTGCATTAATTGTCATGATTGCTTCCCTTTTGATTGCACTGGTCATATTCCTCATGGATTTTACCTTTGAGAATGTGATGGGATTCGTTTACAAATTGCTGTACTAAAGTTTTGAAACAGGGATCGATGGAAGAGAATGTCAAACGGTGGTACGTGTTGCGTGCCATTGGAGGGAAGGAGAAAAAGGTTAAGGAATTCATCGAAAATGAAATCAAACGCTCCAATATTAGCGACATGGTTTCACAAGTGCTTATTCCTACCGAAAAGGTTTACCAGATTAGAAGTGGTAAAAAGGTGAGTAAAGAACGGATATTCTATCCCGGTTATGTACTTATTGAAGCAGTATTGGCAGGTGAAGTCCCCCATATCCTAAAGGATATTCCAAATGTGATTGGGTTTTTGGGTGATCCAAAAACAGGCGAACCAATCCCTTTGCGCCAGTCCGAAGTGAATCGCATCCTTGGAAGGGTAGATGAACTGGCAAGTAGCGATGAGGAATTGAACGTTCCATACTTCGTTGGTGAAACGGTTAAGGTTATTGATGGTCCATTTAATTCATTTTCCGGAGTAATCGAAGAGGTGAACGAAGAGAAGAAAAAGCTGAAGGTTATGGTCAAAATTTTTGGCCGTAAAACCCCGTTGGAGCTCAGCTTTATGCAAGTTGAAAAAGAGTAATAATTTTAGAGCAAAAGCATTATGGCTAAAGAAGTTGCTGGATTAATCAAGTTACAAATCAAGGGAGGTGCTGCTAACCCGTCACCCCCTGTAGGTCCTGCGCTCGGCTCAAAAGGGGTTAACATTATGGAGTTCTGCAAGCAGTTCAACAGCAGAACCCAAAGTCAGGCAGGGAAAGTACTTCCTGTAATCATCACTGTTTACTCCGATAAGTCATTCGACTTTATCGTAAAAACCCCACCTGTAGCTGCCCAACTATTGGAATTGACCAAACAAAAGGGTGGCTCAGCAGAGCCAAACCGAAACGTTATCGCTTCGGTTACATGGGATCAGATAAAAGGGATTGCACAGGAAAAAATGCCTGACCTGAATTGCTTTACTCTGGATGCAGCCATGAGCATGGTGGCAGGAACCGCCCGTAGTATGGGCATTAAGGTTACCGGAGAATTCCCGGGTAAATAACTATTTAACCTCTTAGCGAGATGACAAAACTGACCAAGAATCAAAAACTTGCGTTTTCGAAAATCGAACCCGGTAAGCAGTATAAACTTACCGAGGCTGCCGGCTTGCTGAAGGAGATTACTTACACCAAATTTGATGCATCGGTGGACATTGACGTTCGCCTTGGAATCGACCCCCGAAAGGCCAACCAAATGGTGCGTGGTGTGCTAACCCTCCCTCATGGAACCGGCAAAGTGGTTCGTGTTCTGGTGCTATGTACTCCCGATAAAGAAGATGCTGCTCGAGCAGCGGGCGCTGACCATGTCGGATTGGATGACTACATTGAGAAAATTAAGGGGGGATGGACTGATGTTGATGTAATCATAACCATGCCTACTGTAATGGCCAAAGTGGGCGCCTTAGGGCGTATCCTTGGCCCGCGAGGGCTGATGCCTAATCCCAAGAGCGGAACAGTGACAATGGATGTGGATAAGGCCGTTACTGAAATTAAGCAGGGCAAGATCGACTTTAAAGTGGATAAATTTGGCATCGTGCATGCTTCAATCGGTAAAGTTTCTTTCGAACCGGAGAAAATCGTGGATAATGTCCGTGAGTTCGTTCAAACTATCATTAAACTTAAACCATCGGCAGCAAAGGGTACTTACATAAAGAGTATATACCTGTCAAGCACCATGAGTTTAGGTTTAGCCATCGATCCCAAGTCAGTATCCGAATCGATGAATTAACGCAAAGAAGACCTAACTATCATGAGAAGGGAAGATAAAAATGCATTGATTGATAAGCTCACTGAGCAAATCAAAGAGTACCCACATTTCTACCTGGCCGACACATCGGAATTCAACGCAGCCGATACAAGTTTGCTCAGAAGGAAATGCTTCGATATGCAGGTTAAGTTGGTGGTTGTGAAGAACACCCTTCTAAAAAAGGCTTTAGAAAGGTGTGAGAAAGCCGACTTTTTACCCATTTTCGATACGTTGAAAGGGCATACCTCGGTATTGTTTGCCGAAACAGGAAATGCCCCCGCAAGGCTTATCAAAGAATTTCGCAAAGCGAAAGAGAAGCCCGTTTTGAAGGCTGCTTTTGTAGAAGAGTCGTTTTACATTGGCGATAATCAGCTTGACATCCTTGTAAACCTGAAGAACAAGAATGAGCTTATTGCCGATGTTATCGCATTGCTGCAATCGCCGATTAAAAAGGTTATCGGCCAGCTACAAACAGCGCCCAATACCCTTGCCGGTGTGGTAAAAACCCTCGGCGAAAGAGAAGGATAATTTTTTAAATTTTTAATAGCATTAATTTTCTAAATCTTAATACAATGGCAGATCTTAAAAAGTTTGCAGAAGAACTGGTTAACCTAACAGTAAAAGAAGTTAACGAACTTGCACAAATCCTTAAGGATGAGTATGGCATTGAGCCTGCAGCTGCAGCTGTGGCTGTTGCCGCTCCCTCTGCCGCCGGCGAAGCTGTTGCGGCTGTTGAAAAGAACACATTCGATGTTATTCTTAAATCAGCAGGTGGTACAAAACTACAAGTGGTTAAACTTGTAAAAGAGCTAACAGGACTTGGCCTGAAAGAGGCAAAAGAACTAGTTGACGCTGCACCTAAAGCGGTAAAAGAAGGAGCTTCGAAAGAAGAAGCAGAATCGATTAAAACGCAACTTGAAGAGGTAGGAGCAGAAGTTGAGCTTAAATAGAGAAAACCTGAAGCATTAGGTATTAGAGGTTTAGAGTCTTCCGATTGGACTCTAAACCTTCTTATTGTAATTAATTACGGTTCAACAAACCCAATCCCAATGTCCTCAGCAATCAAAACGAGGAGAATTGACTTCTCCAAAACAAAAAACCAATTTGAATATCCCGATTTTCTGGATATTCAGCTTAAATCATTCAGTGAGTTCTTTAATTTCGGATCTTCGAGTGAAGACCGTAAAAAGGAAGGACTTTACAAGGTATTTGCGGAAAATTTTCCCATTACCGACACCCGGAACAACTTTGTTCTGGAATTTATTGATTATTACGTAGACCCCCCTAGGTACTCCATTGAAGAGTGCATAGAGAGAGGGCTCACATTTGCGGTTCCATTAAAAGCCAAACTTAAACTTTACTGTACCGACCCCGAGCACGAAGATTTCGATACTGTCGTACAGGACGTGTATCTTGGAACCATACCTTACATGACCCCACGAGGGACTTTTGTTATCAACGGTGCCGAAAGAGTTGTGGTATCGCAGCTGCACCGGTCGCCGGGCGTGTTTTTTGGCCAAAGCATACATGCCAATGGGTCTAAGTTGTACTCAGCCAGGATAATCCCATTTAAAGGCTCATGGATTGAGTTTGCAACCGATATAAACAACGTGATGTATGCGTATATCGACCGCAAGAAAAAATTACCCGTATCCACACTTCTACGAGCCATTGGATACGAAAGCGATAAGGATATTCTGGAAATATTCGGATTAGCCGATGAGGTGAAGGTTTCGAAAGCAAACTTAAAAAAGTTTGTGGGAAGAAGACTAGCAGCACGCGTACTGAAATCGTGGGTAGAAGATTTCGTTGACGAGGATACCGGCGAGGTTGTTTCCATTGAACGTAATGAGATTATCCTTGATCGCGAAACGGTTATTGAGAACGAACATATCGACCAAATCGTTGACTCCGGTACAAAAGCAATCCTTCTACATAAGGAAAATCAGAACATATCTGATTTTGCAATAATATACAACACACTTCAAAAAGACCCGACTAACTCTGAAAAAGAGGCCGTGGTGCATATCTACAGGCAACTTCGCAATTCGGAACCACCCGATGAGGCCACTGCACGCGATGTGATTGATAAACTCTTCTTCTCGGATAAACGTTACGACCTGGGAGAGGTTGGTCGCTACAGAATAAACAAGAAACTCGATTTAAAAACCAGCTCCGATGTTAAGGTACTGACCAAAGAGGATATTATTGAGATTATCAAGTACCTTATCGAGCTGATCAATTCCAAAGCCGATGTAGATGATATTGACCACCTGAGCAATAGGAGGGTGAGAACTGTGGGCGAACAGTTGGCCAATCAGTTTAGCGTAGGCTTGGCACGCATGGCTCGCACCATACGTGAACGGATGAATGTTAGGGACAATGAAGTCTTTACTCCCATCGACCTGATTAATGCCAAAACCCTTTCGTCTGTTATCAACTCATTCTTCGGAACCAACCAGCTCTCGCAGTTCATGGATCAAACCAATCCCTTGGCCGAAATGACCCACAAGCGTCGTCTTTCCGCCTTAGGGCCCGGTGGTCTTTCACGCGAGCGTGCAGGATTTGAGGTTAGGGACGTACACTATACTCACTACGGAAGGTTGTGCCCCATTGAAACGCCCGAGGGACCTAACATTGGACTTATTTCCTCGCTATGCGTATATGCTAAGGTCAATGATTTGGGCTTTATCGAAACCCCCTATCGTAAGGTAGAGGATTCGAAAGTTGACCTGACAAATGAAGGGGTGGTTTACATGAGCGCCGAGGAGGAAGAGTTTAAGATGATTGCGCAGGCAAATGCTCCGCTTAACGACGACGGGTCGTTTATGAACCCCAGGGTTAAATCAAGGTACGAAGCGGATTACCCATACTGTGAAAAGGAAAAGGTTGACATGATGGACGTAGCTCCTAACCAGATTGCTTCCATCGCCGCTTCGCTAATTCCGTTCTTAGAGCACGATGACGCCAACAGGGCACTCATGGGATCGAACATGATGCGCCAGGCTGTACCCATTATGGAACCTGAGGTTCCAATTGTCGGAACGGGCTTGGAGGATATCGTGGTGCGCGATAGCCGCATTCAAATTGTCGCCGAGGAGGATGGCGTGGTAGAATATGTTGACTCTGAAGAAATTGTAGTGAAGTACAACTATGACGAGGAGCAGCAAATGGTTCGCTTCGATACCGACGTTAAGAGGTATATGCTGCCGAAATTCAAAAAGACCAACCAGAATACCTGTGTCAACCTCCGTCCTATCGTTGAGAAGGGTCAGCCTGTTAAAAAAGGGCAAATTATGACCGAAGGATATGCAACCTGCCATGGGGATTTGGCTTTGGGAAGAAATCTTAAGGTAGCCTTTATGCCTTGGAAGGGGTACAACTTTGAGGATGCCATCGTAATCAGTAACCGCCTCGTAAAGGAGGATGTTTTTACTTCTATTCACATTGACGAGTTTATACTCGAGGTACGCGATACGAAACGTGGAATTGAAGAGCTGACTGCCGATATTCCCAACGTTAGTGAGGAAGCAACCAAGGATTTGGATGAGCACGGCATGATTCGTATTGGTGCCAATGTAGTTCCCGGTGACATTCTGATTGGAAAGATTACACCCAAGGGAGAATCCGATCCTACCCCGGAGGAAAAATTGCTCAGGGCTATATTTGGAGACAAGGCAGGCGATGTGAAGGACGCCTCTCTTAAAGCACCCCCTTCTCTGTATGGTGTGGTGATCGATAAAAAGCTGTTCACAAGATCAGTGAAAGAGGTGAAGAAGGGTAAAAACCTTGAAAAGAATCTGGTTACAAAAATCGATGAAGAGTTTGCTAGAAAGACCAATGAGTTGAAAGATAGGTTGATAGACAAACTATTCCACCTTGTCAATGGAAAAACCTCACAGGGCGTGGTAGATCTTTTCGGCCAGAATGTAATCCCCAGGGGGGTTAAGTTTACCCAAACCATGTTGAAGGAGGTTGATTATTTGAATGTCAACCCAGGCAAATGGACAACGGATAAGAAAAAGAATGATACCATTAAATCAATCATTCACAACTATATCCTTGTTTATAAAGATCTGGATGCCGATCACAAGCGCAAGAAATTTAGCACCACCGTTGGCGACGAAATGCCTGCCGGAATAGTTCAATTGGCCAAGGTATACGTTGCCAAAAAGAGGAAAATCAAGGTGGGGGATAAAATGGCCGGAAGGCACGGGAATAAGGGCATAGTGGCCAAGATTGTCCGTGAAGAGGACATGCCATTCTTAGAGGATGGCACCCCCGTTGATATTGTTCTGAATCCTCTGGGAGTACCATCGCGTATGAACCTAGGGCAGATCTACGAAACTGTACTGGGTTGGGCCGGTAAGAATTTAGGCGTAACATTCAGCACCCCAGTTTTCGATGGAGCTAAAATCGACGAGATTAATCAGTATTCTGATAAAGCCGGAATACCCCGCTATGGGAAGACATACCTATACGATGGCGGTACGGGCGAGCGGTTTGACCAGCCGGCCACGGTTGGCGTGATATACATGCTTAAGCTGGGCCACATGGTTGACGATAAAATGCATGCTCGTTCCATCGGTCCTTACTCACTTATCACACAACAGCCACTTGGCGGTAAAGCACAGTTTGGCGGGCAGCGATTTGGAGAGATGGAGGTATGGGCACTCGAAGCGTTTGGGGCATCGCATACCCTACAGGAAATACTCACCATCAAGTCGGATGATGTTGTTGGAAGGGCTAAGGCATACGAATCTATCGTAAAGGGGGAGCCCATGCCACAACCCGGCATACCCGAGTCGTTGAATGTTCTGCTACACGAACTTAGAGGTTTGGGCTTGAGCGTTAATCTCGATTAAGTTCAACAGTAGCTAATTACAGTGGGTTATACATAAAAACAGAATTAACTTTTTTAACTATCAAAATATGTCGTTCAGAAGGGATAGCAAGGTAAAAAGTAACTTTTCGAGCATTACCATCGGACTTTCCTCGCCTGAGGAAGTATTGGAACACTCAAGCGGTGAAGTGCTTAAGCCGGAAACGATAAACTACAGAACCTATAAACCTGAGCGCGATGGTTTGTTTTGCGAACGTATTTTTGGCCCTGTAAAGGATTACGAATGCCACTGCGGCAAGTATAAAAGGATTCGATACAAGGGCATTGTATGCGATCGATGTGGAGTAGAGGTTACCGAAAAGAAGGTACGCCGCGAACGCATGGGCCACATCAGCTTGGTGGTACCCGTTGCACACATTTGGTACTTCAGGTCGCTTCCTAATAAGATAGGCTACCTGTTAGGCTTGCCCTCGAAAAAGCTCGACTCGATTATCTACTACGAACGCTACGTTGTCATCAATCCGGGTATTAAAAGCGCCGACGGGTTACAATACTTAGACTTTTTAACCGAAGAGGAATACCTTGATATTCTCGAAAACCTCCCCAAGGAGAATCAGTATCTTGATGATGAAGATCCCAACAAATTCATTGCAGGGATGGGGGCAGAGGCCATTTATACACTGCTGTCAAGGTTAAAACTCGATGAATTGAGCTATGAGCTGCGCCATAAGGCCAGCACCGAAACATCGCAACAGCGCAAAAACGAAGCTTTAAAACGCCTTCAGGTGATTGAGGCATTTCGCGAATCAAAGGATATAAATAAGCCCGAATGGATGGTATTGAAGGTAATACCCGTTATACCGCCAGAACTCAGGCCGCTGGTTCCGCTTGATGGTGGCCGTTTTGCCACATCTGACCTTAACGACCTTTATAGAAGGGTTATCATCAGGAACAACCGCTTAAAGAGGCTTATCGAAATTAAAGCACCCGAGGTTATTCTCCGCAACGAGAAGAGAATGCTTCAGGAGTCAGTCGATTCGCTTTTTGATAACTCGAGAAAGAGCAACGTGGTGAAAACCGATGCCAACAGACCGCTGAAATCGTTAAGCGATAGCTTAAAGGGGAAGCAAGGACGTTTCCGCCAGAACCTGCTGGGTAAACGCGTTGACTACTCGGCCCGTTCGGTTATCGTTGTGGGACCCGAACTCAAAATGCACGAGTGCGGACTACCCAAGGACATGGCTGCCGAGCTGTACAAGCCGTTCATCATACGTAAACTCATCGAAAGAGGAATTGTAAAAACTGTAAAATCTGCCAAAAAGATAGTGGATAGGAAGGATCCAGTGGTTTGGGATATCCTCGAAAATGTGCTGAAGGGACATCCTGTACTACTCAATCGTGCTCCTACATTACATAGGCTTGGCATTCAGGCGTTTCAGCCAAAGCTCATTGAAGGTAAAGCCATTCAGCTCCACCCATTATCCTGTATCGCATTTAATGCCGACTTTGACGGCGACCAAATGGCTGTACACCTTCCGCTGGGCAACGAGGCCATTCTTGAAGCCCAAATGCTGATGCTTGGATCACACAACATTCTTAACCCTGCCAACGGCGCACCCATCACTGTTCCCTCGCAGGACATGGTACTGGGTTTGTACTATATAACTAAGCATAGAAAAGGTGCGAAGGGAGAGGGCCTGCGTTTTTACTCGCCCGAGGAGGCCATTATAGCGCACAATGAAGGGGTTGCCGATTTGCATAGCATAGTTAAAGTGTTAATTCCCCATAAGGATAAGGATGGTTCGGTTACCAACGAGTTGGTTGAAACAACCATTGGCAGAATTATTTTTAACCAGTATGTTCCCGAAGAGATAGGTTTCATTAACGAACTGCTCACAAAAAAATCGCTCAGGGATATCATTGGTACCGTGCTGAAAACATCGGGCATTGCCCGAACCTCCCAATTTCTTGATGACATCAAGGATCTAGGATACTACATGGCGTTCAAAGGGGGTTTGTCATTCAACCTTGATGACGTTATGGTACCCAATGAAAAAGCCGAATTTGTACACGAGGGATACGAGCAGGTTGATGAGGTGATTGGCAACTACAACTTGGGGCTTATTACCAATAACGAGCGATACAACCAGATTGTCGATATTTGGACACATACCAATGCAAAGCTAACCCTTACGCTGCTCAAAAAATTATCGGAGGATAAACAGGGCTTCAACCCCGTTTACATGATGTTAGACTCTGGGGCAAGGGGGTCAAAGGAACAAATTCGTCAGCTTTGCGGAATGCGTGGACTGATGGCTAAACCGCAAAAGTCTGGATCAACCAGTAGTGAGATTATCGAAAACCCCATTCTCTCGAATTTCAAAGAGGGGCTTTCGGTTCTTGAGTACTTTATTTCAACCCACGGTGCGCGTAAAGGTTTAGCCGACACGGCTTTGAAAACTGCTGACGCAGGCTATCTAACCCGTCGTCTGGTTGACGTTTCGCAGGATGTGATCATCACCGAACACGACTGTGGTACACTTCGCGGGCTTGTGGCAACTGCAATTAAGAAGAACGAAGAGGTTGTTGAAACACTTTTCGAAAGAATCATTGGTCGTACAACGGTTCATAACGTTTACCACCCACTTACAGGTGAACTGATTATTGCAGCGGGTGAAGAGCTTACGGAGGATATTTGCCATATTATTGACGAATCGCCCATAGAGCAAATCGAGATACGTTCTGTATTAACATGCGAGTCGAAAAAAGGTGTATGTACAAAATGCTATGGCCGTAACCTTGCCACGGGAAGGATGGTGCAGATTGGTGAAGCAGTGGGTGTTATTGCGGCACAGTCCATTGGCGAACCCGGAACCCAGTTGACGCTGCGT
>Ga0116144_10005380_pt1 | contig 11658 bp, 9 predicted proteins | sample AD_UKC035_MetaG_FD_89746 | JGI IMG/M metagenome (GOLD analysis project Ga0116144, IMG submission 89746) | Active sludge microbial communities of municipal wastewater-treating anaerobic digesters from USA - AD_UKC035_MetaG | ecosystem: Engineered > Bioreactor > Anaerobic > Digestate | place: USA... | reverse complement strand
TCCACCCGTTGCTGCACGGCCAGGTACTCGAGGATGCGGTCCTTGACTTTTTCCAGGCCGTAGTGGTCTTCATTGAGCACCTGCTCGGCGTAGCCCAGGTCGTGCTTGATCTTGGTCTTCTTGCTCCAGGGCAGGCCGACCAGCACGTCGATGTAGTTGCGCACCACGGTGGCTTCGGCCGACATGGGCGACATCAGCTTGAGCTTTTTGAGCTCGCCCTCGGCTTTCTTGCGCGCCTCCTTGGGCATGCGGGCGGCCTTGATCTTCTTTTCGATCTCCTCGATGTCGGCGCCCTCTTCGCCCTCGCCCAGCTCCTTCTGGATCGCCTTGACCTGCTCGTTGAGGTAGAAGTCGCGCTGGCTCTTTTCCATCTGGCGCTTGACGCGGCCGCGGATGCGCTTGTCGACGTTCAGGATGTCGACTTCGCGCTCGAGCTGCTCGAACAGGTTTTCGAGCCGCTCCTTGACGCCGTCCAGATCCAGCACGGCCTGCTTGTTCTCGAGCTTCAGCGGCAGGTGGGCGGCGATGGTGTCGGCCAGGCGGCCGGGCTCGTCGATGCTGGCGATGGAGGTCAGGATCTCGGGCGGGATCTTCTTGTTGAGCTTGACGTACTGGTCGAACTGCTGCATCACCGCGCGGCGCAGCGCTTCGATTTCACTGCTGTCCCTGTCGGCGGCATCGGCGTCCAGCGGCGTGACGGTGGCCACGAAGTGCGTCTCGCCTTCCTCGATGTGGGTCACGGTGGCGCGCTGCTGGCCCTCGACCAGCACCTTCACCGTGCCGTCGGGCAGCTTGAGCATCTGCAGGATCGTGGAAACACAGCCGACCTCGAACATGTCACCCACCGTCGGCTCGTCCTTGGCCGCCGCCTTCTGCGCCACCAGCATGATGCGCCGGTCGGCCGCCATGGCGGTTTCCAGCGCCTTGATGCTCTTGGGGCGACCGACGAACAGCGGTATCACCATGTGAGGGAACACCACCACGTCGCGCAGCGGCAGCAGCGGCAGGTCGATCGGCGTGGCGGGCAAGGGCGTGATGGCGGACATAGGAACCTCGGGCTGACCTCAGCCTACATGGCTGCGCAGAAGACATTTTCAACCCGAAGCGGCGCGCGCGTCCGCAGCGGGTCAAAGGGCGAGAGGGATGGCATCAGGCACCGCCCCAATCAGTGCAAAAACAATAGCTGTTCGCGCAGTCCTGGCAAGCGCTGGTGGCCAATTTGATGCCTGATCTGGGCTCAGGCCTTCCTGGCCGCTTCCCGGTACACCAGCAGCGGCGGCTGGTTGTCTTCGATCGTGCTCTCGTCGACCACCACCTTGGCCACGCCGGCGGTGTGCGGCAGCTCGAACATGGTGTCGATCAGCGCGCCTTCCAGGATCGAGCGCAGGCCACGCGCACCAGTCTTGCGCGCCAGCGCCTTGCGTGCAATGGCCTGCAGCGCCGAGGGGCGGATTTCCAGCTCGACCCCCTCGAATTGCAGCAGCCGGGCGTACTGCTTGACCAGCGCGTTCTTGGGCTCGGTCAGGATCTGGATCAGGGCGTCTTCGGTCAGTTCGGCCAGCGTGGCCACCACCGGCATGCGGCCGATCAGCTCGGGGATCAGACCGTACTTGATCAGGTCTTCCGGCTCCACGTCCTGGAACGTCTCACTGATCGAGCGCTGCTGCTTGCTGCGCACGGTGGCGCCAAAGCCGATGCCGCTGGCTTCGGTGCGCGCCTCGATCACCTTTTCCAGCCCCGCAAAAGCGCCGCCGCAGATGAACAGGATGTTGGTGGTGTCGATCTGCAGGAAGTCCTGGTTGGGGTGTTTGCGCCCGCCCTGCGGCGGCACGCTGGCCATGGTGCCTTCGATCAGCTTGAGCAGCGCCTGCTGCACGCCTTCGCCCGAGACGTCGCGCGTGATGCTGGGGTTGTCGGCCTTGCGGCTGATCTTGTCGATCTCGTCGATGTAGACGATGCCGCGCTGCGCGCGCTCGACGTCGTAGTCGCAACTTTGCAGCAGCTTGCTGATGATGTTCTCGACGTCCTCGCCCACATAGCCGGCTTCGGTCAGGGTGGTGGCGTCGGCCATGACGAAGGGCACGTCGAGCTGACGCGCCAGCGTCTGCGCCAGCAGCGTCTTGCCGCTGCCGGTGGGGCCGATCAGCAGGATGTTGCTCTTGGCCAGCTCGACATCGCTGCTGCCGGTGTCCTGCCGGTGCTTGAGGCGCTTGTAGTGGTTGTAGACCGCCACCGCCAGCGTGCGCTTGGCCCGCTCCTGGCCGATCACGTAGTTGTCGAGGTTGGCCTTGATGTCGGCCGGGGTGGGCAGATCGCGGCGCGCCTCGCCCTGCGGCGTGTCGGCCGACACTTCCTCCCGCACGATGTCGTTGCACAGCTCGATGCACTCGTCGCAGATGAACACGGACGGGCCGGCGATCAGCTTCTTGACCTCGTGCTGGCTCTTGCCGCAGAAGGAGCAGTAGAGCGATTTTTCGCTGGAAGAGCCCTTTTTATCGGCCATTCGGTAACAGTCCTTGGATGGAACGGCCCATGATACCCAACTCGACGCCTTCGGCGTCAGGTAGGCGTCAGGGGCGCTTGGCGATGACCTGGTCGACGATGCCGTAGTCCCTGGCCTCGTCGGCGGTCATGAAGTAATCGCGCTCGGTGTCGTTGCGGATCTTCTCCAGCGTCTGGCCGGTGCGCTCGGCCAGGATGCGGTTCATCTGATCCTTGGTGCGCAAGATGTCGCGCGCATGGATCTCGATGTCGGTCGCCTGACCACGGGCGCCGCCCAGCACCTGGTGGATCATGATCTTGCTGTTGGGCAGCGAGTAGCGCTTGCCTTTGGCGCCGGCGGCCAGCAGAAAGGCGCCCATGCTGGCAGCAAAGCCCAGGCACATGGTGGAGACGTCGGGCTTGATGAACTGCATGGTGTCGAAGATCGCCATGCCGGCGCTCACGCTGCCACCGGGCGAGTTGATGTAGAACGAGATGTCCTTGTCCGGGTTCTCGCTCTCCAGAAACAGCAACTGCGCCACCACCAGGTTGGCGGTCTGGTCGTTGACTTCGCCGACCAGAAAGATCACCCGCTCCTTGAGCAGGCGCGAATAGATGTCGAACGAGCGCTCGCCGCGGCCGGATTGCTCGATCACCATGGGGATCAGGCCGAGGTTGCTGGGGGGTTGGTGCGTATGCATGGCGTCGGACCTCAAGGATGGACGGAAAGGGTCAGGCTAATGTAATTGGGGCCGGAACCCGCCAGCGCAAGCGCCCGCGAATACCCGCCCCAATCACAGACAAAATCAGCTTTTGCGCTTATCCAGTCCGCGCAAGCAGCTCCTGAAATCAGAGCACTCGCGGACTGGCGCGTCCCGCTCACTGATTGCCCATCAGCTCGTCGAAGCCCAGTTTCCTGTCGGTGACCTTGGCCAGGCCCAGCACGTGGTTGGTGACGTTGTTCTCGACCACCATGGCCTCGACGTCAGCCAGGCGGCGGTTGTCGGCGTAGTAGTAGCGCACCACTTCCTCGGGCTTCTCGTAGCTGGCGGCCAGCTCTTCGACCTGGGCCTTGATCTGGTCGGTGGTGGCCTGCAGGCCCTGGGCCTTGACCAGCTCGGCCACCACCAGGCCCAGGCGCACGCGCTGCTCGGCCTGCGGGCGGAAGCTGTCTTCCGGCAGCGGCAGCTTGTCGACGTCCTTCAGGCCGCGCGCCTTCAGGTCAGCGCGGGCGCTGGCGATCATGCGGTCCAGCTCGGCCTGCACGCTGGACTTGGGGATGTCCAGCTCGGCCTTGGCCAGCAGGGCGTCCATGACGGCCTGCTTGTTGCGCTGGTTGAGGCGGAACTTGACCTCGCGCTCGAGGTTTTTGCGGATGTCGGCGCGCAGGCCGTCCACCGTGCCGCCTTCCACGCCCAGCGACCTGGCCAGCTGCTCGTTGACCTCGGGCAGGTGGGCCGCCTCGATCTTCTTGACCGTGACCATGAAGTCGGCCGTCTTGCCGGCCACGTCCTTGCCGTGGTAGTCGGCCGGGAAGGCCAGCGGGAAGGTCTTGCTCTCGCCCAGCTTCATGCCGCGCACGGCGTTTTCGAACTCGGGCAGCATCTGACCCTCGGCGATGACGAACGGGAAGTCTTCGGCCTTGCCGCCCTCGAACGGCTCGCCATCGATCTTGCCGACGAAGTCCACCGTCACGCGGTCGCCGTCCTCAGCGGCGGCGTCCTTGGCGCGCTGGGCGAAGCTGCGGCGCTGCTTGCGCAGGATCTCCAGCGTGCGGTCGATGGCGTCTTCGCCGACATCGGCGCTCAGGCGCTCGATCTCGGCGCTGGCCAGATCGCCGATCTTGACGTCCGGAAACACTTCAAACACGGCATCGAACGCCATCTGGCCTTCGGGCGCGCCGTCCTTTTCGGAGATGGCGGGCTGGCCGGCCACGCGCAGCTTGGCCTCGTCGGCGGCCTGGAAGAAGGCCTCGCCGACCTTGTCGTTCATGACCTCGTACTGCACCGAGTAGCCGTACTGGCGCGCCACCACGCTCATCGGCACCTTGCCGGGACGGAAGCCGTCCATGCGCACGGTGCGCGCGAGCTTGCGCAGGCGCGCCTGCACCTCGCTCTGGATCGACTCGACCGGCAGCGTCAGCGTGATCTTGCGCTCGAGTTTTTCAAGGGTTTCGACATTCACGGCCATGATGCTTTCTCTCGTTGACTGAAGGAAGTTGGTTGCCTGGTGCGCGGGGGGGGACTCGAACCCCCACACCCTTGCGGGCGTCAGGACCTAAACCTGGTGCGTCTACCAATTTCGCCACCCGCGCGGCTGGTGCAAACGAATCGGGCGGCTTGCCTGGCGGCAACCGCCCGTCGGAATCTGGCGAACCGCCGATTTTACCCTGCGTCCGACCCGGGGCTGCCCTCGGTCCGCCACCGCGCCCACACCCGCCGTGCGGCGCCGCGCCACGGCAGCACCGGCGCGCGGGCACAATCGGCCGACCCATGCCCCGCCCCCTGTACGTCGCCCCCGGCAACACGCCCCACGCGGAGAACTTTCCGGTGGCGTCCTGGCTGTGCCCGCCGCGCCTGCGCCCGCCGATTGGCGCCATCTACCGCTTCGCCCGCTGCGCCGACGACCTCGCCGACGAGGGCGACGCCAGCGCGCCCGAGCGGCTGGCCGCCCTGGACGCCTACGCCGCCGACCTGCGGGCCATCGCCGCCGGCGCCGCCCCGTCGGCGCGCTGGCCCGAGGTGTTCGGGCCGCTGGCGCTGCAGATGCAGGCCTTCGCGCTGCCGCTGCAGCCGCTGCAGGACCTGCTGTCGGCCTTCACCCAGGACGTGCGCCACAGCGCCGCCGGCCTGACCCATGCCGATCTGGACAGCCTGCTCGACTACTGCCGCCGTTCGGCCAACCCGATCGGCCGCCTGCTGCTGCATCTGTACGGCGTGGATGCGCCGGCGGCGCTGGCGCAGAGCGACGCCATCTGTTCGGCGCTGCAACTGATCAATTTCTGGCAGGACCTGTCGGTCGACATCCCGCGCGGGCGCTACTACCTGCCGCTGGCCGAATGCGCGCGCCACGGCGTGCCGATCCGCGACCCGCGGCAGCCGTTCGCGGCGCTGCCGGCCGACGAGCGCAGCGCCGCCCTGATCGCCGCGCTGTCGCGCCACGCGGGCGCGCTGATGCGCTCCGGACAGGCGCTGGTGCATCGCCTGCCGGGGCGCGCCGGCTGGGAGCTGCGCGCCGTGGTGCAGGGCGGGCTGTGCGTGCTGGACAAGGTCGACGCGCTCGGCCCCCGGGTGCTGCGGCAGCGGCCGCGGCTGCAGCGCCGCGACGCCCCGCACCTGCTGTGGCGCATGCTGCGGATGTGACAATCGGCCGGTGACCGCGCCCCAAGACTACGTCCAGCAGAAGGCAGCCGCCTCGGGCAGCAGCTTCTACTACGCCTTTCTGTTTCTGCCGCCGGAGCGGCGCGCCGCCATCACCGCCTTCTACGCCTTCTGCCGCGAGGTGGACGACGTGGTCGATGAGGTCAGTGACCCCGGCGTCGCGGCCTCCAAGCTGGCCTGGTGGCAGGCCGAGGTGCAGCGCGCCTTCCAGGGCCAGCCCACGCACCCGGCCATGCAGGCGCTGGCGCCCGCGGCCGCGCGCTTCGGCATCGAGGCGCGGCAGCTGCAGGCGGTGATCGAAGGCTGCCAGATGGACCTGCGGCAGACGCGCTACCTGGACTTTGCCCAGCTGTCCCGCTACTGCCACCTGGTGGCCGGTGTGGTGGGTGAAGTGTCGGCCCGCATCTTCGGCCAGTCGGCGCCGCAGACCACCGACTACGCGCACAAGCTGGGGCTGGCGTTTCAGCTCACCAACATCATCCGCGACGTCGGTGAGGACGCGCGGCGCGACCGCATCTATCTGCCGATCGACGAGCTGCAGCGCTTCGACGTCAAGGCGCACGAAATTCTCAAGGGCGAGTACTCCGAACGCTTCACGGCGCTGATGGCGTTTCAGGCCCAGCGCGCGCACCGGCTGTACGACGAGGCGCTGGCGCTCCTGCCGGCGGCCGACCGCGCGCGCCAGAAACCCGGCCTGATGATGGCCAGCATCTACCGCACCCTGCTGCGCGAAATCGAGAGCGCGCGCTTTCAGGTGCTGCACCAGCGCATCGCCCTGACGCCGCTGCGCAAGCTGTGGCTGGCCTGGAAGATGCAGGCGCTGGGAAAGTTCTGACGCCCCCTAACCACCACCGATTGCTATCCTTAACGTAGCTTCCGGCGCTTGTCTGACAAGTGCCAGCAGCCCATTTCGCACATGAACCGCGACCTCCACCCTGGCCTGCGCGTGGCCATCGTCGGCGCCGGCTGGGCCGGCATGGCGGCGGCGGTGCAGGCGGTGCAGCAGGGGCATGCCGTCGACGTGTTCGAGGCCGCCCCGCAGCCGGGCGGGCGCGCGCGCGGCCTGCCGCTGCGCCTGCCCGACGGCCGCGAGCTGATGGTGGACAACGGCCAGCACATCCTGATCGGCGCTTATACCGACTGCCTGCGCCTGATGCGCACGGTGGGCGTCGATCCGGCGCAGGCGCTGCTGCGCCGCCCGCTGGCGCTGCGCACCCCCGACGGCAGCGGCCTGGCCCTGCCCGACTGGCCCGCGCCGTGGGACGCCGCCTGCGGCATCCTGGGCGCTCGCGGCTGGTCGTGGCGCGATCGACGGGCGCTGCTGGGCACCGCGCTGCGCTGGCGGCGCACCGGCTTTCGCTGCCACCCGCACACCAGCGTGGCCGAGTTGTGCGCCGACCTGCCGCCGACGCTGCGGCGCGATTTCATCGAACCGCTGTGCGTGTCGGCGCTCAACACGCCGCCGGACCAGGCCAGCGCGCAGGTGTTTCTGCGCGTGCTGCACGATGCGCTGCTGGGCGGGCGTGGCAGCTCGCACCTGCTGCTGCCCCGGGTGGACCTGGGGGCACTGTTTCCGCAGGCGGCGGCGCGCTGGCTCGCGGCACGGGGCGCCCAGCTGCACACCGGCCAGCGCGTGCAGGCGCTGCACTGGCAGGACGCGCACTGGCAGGTGAACCGGCAACCCTTCGATCGGGTGCTGATCGCCACCTCAGCCACCAGTGCGGCAAGAATCGTTGCCCAGTCAGCGCCGACAGCTCCTGATTCAATAGCACATGAGCTCCAGGCCTGGGCCCGCCAGACCGCCGCGCTGACGCACCTGGCCATCACCACGGTGTACGCCCAGGCCCGAGCAGCGGTGCCGGGTGGCGCCCTGCTGCGCGCCCCCATGCTGGCGCTGCGCGCGTCGCCGCAGGCGCCGGCCCAGTTCGTGTTCGACCGCGACGCCATCACCGCCGCAACGGCGCCCACCGGTCTGCTGGCCTTCGTGGTCAGCACCAGCGCCGGTGAACGTGACGACCTGCAGACGGCCATCGCGGCGCAGGCCCGATCGCAACTGGGGTTGGCGGTCACGCCGCTGCGCACGCTCACCGACCGTCGCGCCACCTTCGCCTGCACCCCCGGCCTGCGGCGACCGCCGGCCGCCATCGCCCGCGGCCTGCAGGCGGCCGGCGACTACGTCGAGGGCCCCTACCCGGCGACGCTGGAAGGTGCGGTGCGCAGCGGCCTGCAGGCCGCCCGCGCGCTGGGCTCGGCCGCACCGCGCTGAGGGTGCCACCGCGCGCCATCGACTGCGTACACTGTGCCGCATGCGCAAGAGCTTCTCGCTGTCGACCAAGCTGCTGGCCACCGGATTCGGCTTCCTGCTGGTGGCGCTGCTGTCGATCGGCTTCACCCTGTGGGGCACCTGGAAGCTCGAAGGCGGCGCCGCCGCCATCAACGAAGCCGGACGCCTGCGCATGTATACCGCCCGCATGGCCCTGGCGCTGCAGAGCGGAGACCGCGAACGGCTGCACGAGCTGGCCGGCAGGTTCGAAGAAGGTCTGGAGCTGCTGCGGCAGGGCACCTCGATGCGCCCGCTGTTCGTGCCCTGGAGCCAGGCGACGCAGGAGCACTTCGACGACGTCGCCGCCGGCTGGGCACGCCTGCGTCCGGGCTGGCAGGCGGCGCCTGCCGCCGACCCGGCACAGGTGGCGGCCGACGCCGATGCCTTCATCACCCGGGTCGACCGCTTCGTTGCCGCCATCGAAACCCAGATCGCGCGCTGGACGGCGGTGCTGCACGTGTTCCAGATTTTTCTGATGGGGCTGGCCATCGTGGCGGCGGCGGTGTTCATGGTGATGAGCTTCGCGCTGGTGTTCAACCCGGTGTCGCGCATGCAGCAGGCCCTGGCACGGCTGCGCCAGGGCGACCTGGAAACGCGCGTGACGGTCGATTCGGACGATGAATTCGGTCAGCTGGCGGCCGGCTTCAACCTCATGGCCAGCGCGCTGCAGGCCTCGCACCAGGACCTGGAGCGCAAGGTGCGCGAAAAGACCGCCGACATCGAGGAGCACAACCGGCGCCTGACGGCGCTGTACGCCGTCAGCGCGCTGGCCGCCGAAGCCACCAGCCTGGAGGCCCTGGCGCAGGGTTTCGTGCAGCAGATCCGCCGCGTCTCGGGCAGCGACGCCGCCGCCCTGCGCTGGTCCGACGAAGCCAACCAGCGCTACCTGCTGCTGGCGGCCGACGGCATGCCGCCTTCGCTGTCGGCGCGCGAACAGTGCCTGGACACCGGCGCCTGCGAATGCGGCCAGCCGCAGCAGCAGGCCCGCCTGCGCGTGATCCCCATCCTGCCGGCCGGCGGCGTGCCGCTGCCGCATTGCCGCGAGGCCGGCTTCGAGACCGTGGTGATCATCCCGGTGCAGCTGCACCAGCGTCTGCTCGGCGAGGTGACGCTGCTGTACCGCACCCGGCGGCAGCTGGCCGACGATCTGCGCGAGCTGCTCGCCACCATGGCCCAACACCTGGCCAACGCCATGGAAAGCCTGCGCGCTGGAGCGCGAAGCCGCGGTGGCGCAGGAGCGCAGCCTGATTGCGCGCGAGCTGCACGATTCGATCGCGCAGTCGCTGGCCTTCCTGAAGATTCAGGCGCAGCTGCTGCGCGACGCGATCGCCAAAGACAACACCCGTGCGCGCGACAGCACCCTCGACGAGCTCGACGAGGGGGTGCGTGAATGCCTGGCCGACGTGCGCGAGCTGCTGGTGCACTTTCGCACCCGCACCCAGGACGAGGCCATCGACGATGCGCTGCGCGCCACCCTGTCCAAGTTCGAGCACCAGACCGGCTTGCCCACCACGCTGACCATGACCGGCCAGGGTCTGCCGCTGGCACCCGACGTGCAGATCCAGGTGCTGCACATCGTGCAGGAAGCGCTGTCGAACGTGCGCAAGCATGCCGGCGCCACCCGCGTCGAGCTGCGCGTGCAGCGCCATCCGCACTGGCGCTTCGAAGTGCATGACGACGGCCAGGGTTTCGACCCCGAGGCGGTGCCACCCGATTCGCTGCACGTGGGGCTGGGCATCATGCGCGAGCGGGCGCAGCGCATCGGCGCCGAGCTGACGGTGGCATCGCAGGTTGCCGGCGGCGGCACCTGCGTGAGGCTGGAGCTGCCGTCGGCGGTTCTGGCAGACTCGCCTGCCGCATCGACCACCGCTGCCCCATGACCCCGCCCATCCGCCTGTTTCTGATCGATGACCACACCCTGCTGCGCCGCGGCCTGGTGGCCCTGCTGTCGCAGCACGCGGACCTGTGCGTGGTCGGCGAAGCCGGCGACGCCGGCCAGGCCCTGCGCCAGTTGCCGCAGCTGCAGCCGGACGTCATCCTGCTCGACAACCACCTGCCCGGGGTGCGCGGGATCGATGCCATCGCCGGCCTGCGCGAAGCCTCGCCCGCCAGCCGGGTGGTGATGCTGACCGTAAGTGAGGACAGCGACGATCTGGCCACCGCGCTGCGCCACGGCGCCCAGGGCTACCTGCTCAAGACCATCGACGGCGACCTGCTGGCCGAGGCCGTGCGCCGCGCCGCGCGCGGCGAGCCGGTGGTCAGCCCCGAGATGATGGGCAAGCTGGTGGCCGCATTCCAGAGCCAGGGGGCCCCCGAGCCGGCGCCGCTGCCCCCCCGAACCCGAGACGGCGCCGCCCTCGCCCCTGTCGCCGCGCGAAGAGGACGTGCTGCGCGAAATCGCACGCGGGGCCAGCAACAAGGAAATTGCCCGCACGCTGGACATTGCCGAAACCACGGTGAAGATCCATGTGCAGCACATCCTGCGCAAGCTCGGCCTGAGCTCGCGGGTGCAGGCGGCGGTGTACGCCTCCGACCGGCAGCGTGGCGATGCCGAATAAGCTATTGAACTGATAGCTGTTGGCGCACGCCAGTAAAGCGCCAAAGGCCAATTTCTCTCATCTTCCGATACGCCACCCCTAGTTCTTTCGGACGAGGGTGGGTCGCGGTCGCCATCCTCCTTTTGCCGCGCGCCACATCTTCCAGCGAAGTATGGGCAAACCCTGAGTCGTGCGCCACCATGGCGGCGATCACTGCAAGAGAGGAAGGACATCATGTCAACCCCGTCGCGTGTCGCGGCAGACAACTCCCGCCAAACCCGTCAGGCCTGGTCGGTGCTGATCGTCAGCACCCTGGCCTTCACCGTCTGCTTCATGGTCTGGATGATGTTCGGCGTCATCGGCATCCCGATCAAGAAGATGCTGAACCTGAACTCGACCCAGTTCGGTCTGCTCACGGCCATGCCGGTGCTCACCGGCTCGCTGGTGCGCGTGCCGCTGGGCATCTGGACCGACAAGTACGGCGGTCGCATCGTCATGGCCGTGCTCATGGCCTGCACGGTGCCGGCCATCTGGCTCATGGCCTACGCCACCGAGTACTGGCATTTCCTCGTCATCGGCCTGTTCGTGGGCCTGGCCGGCGGCTCGTTCTCGGTCGGCACGCCCTACGTGGCGCGCTGGTTCCCCAAGAACCGTCAGGGCATGGCCATGGGGGTGTACGGCGCCGGCAACTCGGGCGCGGCGGTGAACAAATTCGTCGCTCCGGTGCTGGTGGTGGCCTTCGGCTGGACCATGGTGCCCCAGGTGTACGCGGCCATCATGCTGGGCACGCTGGTGCTGTTCTGGCTGTTCAGCCACAGCGACCCCACGCACCTGGTGCCGAGCAACGTCAAGTTCACGGATCAGCTCAAGGCGCTCAAGGACCCCAAGGTGCTCAAGTACTGCCAGTACTACAGCATCGTGTTCGGCGGCTACGTGG
>Ga0116144_10005378_pt1 | contig 11661 bp, 15 predicted proteins | sample AD_UKC035_MetaG_FD_89746 | JGI IMG/M metagenome (GOLD analysis project Ga0116144, IMG submission 89746) | Active sludge microbial communities of municipal wastewater-treating anaerobic digesters from USA - AD_UKC035_MetaG | ecosystem: Engineered > Bioreactor > Anaerobic > Digestate | place: USA... | reverse complement strand
GGTCTGTTGCGTCAACCGCAGGTGTCATGAGTTAATAATCGTAGTATAGATTTCTCTATACTGAGTCTGGTGAACTTAGGCTTTTGAAGCCACGATGCCTTTAGGCTCGTGGTAGTTCACTCATCTGGCCTTATAGAAGTCCAATCAAATGGAGCTTCTTCGCCAGTTTTTGTTACATTAACTTTGTAAAAAGTATCGCATTTCCAAGTTATGTCAATTTTATCCACATCCCCTTTTGAGCTCCAATCTTTTTCGTTCGCAGGAACGGGATTTGTTGGAAAAGCACCAAGCATTAAATACGCTGTCATAACCGAAACACCATCGGGATTTAATTCATAAACATACAATTTTGTTTTATAACCTTGTCCATCTATTGTGGGAGAGCCTGTGTAGCCTTTTTGGCCAGTTTGCCAGTTTAGCATATATAAACCCCATTGATAAAAAATATGCCTTGCACTCTGGTTGCCAATATTAAAATTATAAAAACCTGTAGTAATTTCGCCTAAATTATAATTACTAGTTACATAATTAACTTTATAATTTATGTAATCTAACGTAGTCGTGTCAAAAGACACTGTAGGAAGTGAAAATTTATAGCAAGCTACAGAAAGAGCTTTGTTCGCATCTGTTATACCTGATCCTACTAAAACAGCATCAGGTACTTCAAATTCTGCAACAAACAAATTTTTATATACTGGCTCTCTATATCCTATGTAAGGATTAATTAATTTCATTTATTCTTCTCCTTTTTTTTTTATTATTTTATTAAAATTTAACTTTCTGAAATTGTCCAACCGTATTCGTGTAAAGTTATTTCAAGCAAAATCTTTTCCGTAGACTTTACAGGAGTTAAGTGAATCTTTAAAACAAGAGCATTGTCATTGATTATCTCGTTTAAGTTTGTGCCTTCATCAAAATCTGTTACAACATCAATTGAAGAAAATGCTTTGTTTTCTAAATATTCTAACTTCATAATATCAATGTTTTTCTTTATCAACGTTCTAACATCTTCATCGTTTGCTTTAAATTTTATCTGTTTTAAAAAGTTCAAAACGTTCATAGAAAAATCACAAAGTGCAAGTCTTGTATTTATTCTGTTCAGGGCTGTATTTGTTCTCAAAGTAGTTTTTTGCCCATTAATATAAAATCCAAAATTTTCCTTTATAATAGGATTTACAACGTTTCTTCCGCCTTGAAAAATTGGCATAACAGTTTGTTCATTCCAAATTTTATCAATCCCTGTTATGTCTACAATACCATTATCAAATCCTGCAGGAATATGATAAATTTTTGCCATTTGTAAATAATTTTTTACAACAAAATAAACAGAAGGAACATCAACGGTTTGCTTATTATCATTATCATAAGTTATTCCATAATTAGAATAAACGGCACAATGACTTGAATTAAATCCAATCATTTCGTTTACCCAGGTTTGTATTTGTGTTTCGGATAAATTTTTTGGTGAAGAAATTAAAAAGATACAATCTTTTCTTTTTTCTGCAATAGAAATAATTGAATTTATAAAACTATTTTCATCTGAAGAATTTGTAAAATCATAAGCAACTAACAAAATTCTAAAAGAACCTTGTTGCAAATTATCAAACTCTTCAACAGCATTTTTTAATGCAGTTCGTAAAGCGCCTGTTTCTGTTGGAAAATTATCTTCTCCATTTTCAAGCGCAAAATTTATTGTTCCTACTTCGGGGGACAGATTATCGCTTGCATCATATTCTGCATATATTTCTTCTATTGTATTTAAAATATCTTGAGAAAAATTTTCTCCAATTAAAGTTACATTAACATAATTTTTCAATTCGCCTTCAACAAGATTAAAAAGATAATTTGAGCTTTCTGTATTAAACAAATCTATGTTGTTAAAAGTTATTAATAAATTTTCATTAAAATAACAAGATAAGCTATAAGTATAAACGGTTGGAGAAATAGAAGCATCTTTTACTCTTTTAAAAACAAAAGAAATTTTATTTCCCATAGATCCATCATATACAGCCTCAAAGTTCAAGTAAGTGGGAGTTTTTCCAAGCGTAAAAGTTTCACTTCCTTTTGCCCATTCTGCTTTTTTTGTAAAAACAGTTCCTTGAACATTACTTATTAAACCATTTGCTGCAACTGCTTTTTCAATTATTATTTTGTTAGTATCCAAAGTAATTGTCCAACCTTGAGGTACAACAATGTTTTGGATTACATCTGCTAAATCAAAATCACCAGCACTTGCACAAGTAAAAGTTGCAGTATATGTTGTTCCTGCAAAATTCCATTTTAAATTTACTTGCTCATTTTCTGTAAAGCTTGCTTTTTCTGTGCTATCAGAAACTGTTATTTCAGCTTTTGGTTTTACAGTTTCATTTATAAAATATAATTTTTTAGAAGCTTTTGTAGGAGAGCCAAATTTTGCTCTTTTAAAGTAAACAACCCCATTGCTTGCTAGTACTCTTTCAACAAGCAATCCTGAAAGAGGATAATCTTTTAAATTTGTTCCAATCAAAAATTTTTTTTGTGATGCAGAATTAATAAAAATAGGATCATAGCTTCCCCAATTAGCTATCCCAACAATCCCCACAGAGCTGGAAGTATTTGTTTCGGTTTGTGGAATATATTGTGAAGAATCTTTTTCTACATAAGTCACGGATGGATAATCTTTATAATTCATTGTATATCTCCTTTTTTTTATTATATTAATTTTAAGATATAAAAAAAAGAGGGATTTTGCATCCCTCTTTTTTTGAAAAGATTTTTTTATTTTAAATGTTTTAAGAATAAATTTAAGAACAAAACTTTTAAAGAATTTACGAACTCTTCAAAAAAAACACTTTTAAGATAAACACTTGAAAAGTGTTTTCCTAAAAGCTCCAAATCTTCCCTTTTTGCAACCTTTTGAGCAAAAAATTTTATTTGTTCAATCTTGTTTTTATAAGGATTGATTTGTTTATCAATAGGATTTAAATTTATATTTATTATTGTGCTGTGCCCGCCTGATTGTGGCACAACAATATTTGAAAAAATTTCTCTTGCTTTTTCAAATTTTTCTTGAAAAAGTTCAAGAGAAATTATTTGTTTCAATATTTTATTTCCTTCAATTTGTTTTATTATACTTTTAAAAAATTCTGTATCTATTTTTAAATAATTTTCCTCCATCTCTTTAAAAACTTGTTGCATTATGTCCAACAAGTTTTTATTTTTTTCTTCTTCGCCAGCAAAAGGCGAAGTAGAAATTTGAAAATAAAGTCCAAAATCTCTTACAACCCACCACACATTTTTGTCTAAATAAGGAAGAAATCTATTGCCCGTTGAATTAAAGGCAATAGCTGCGTGGGTGTCATTTAAAATGGCATGAGAAGGAGGCAAGGCACAATTATTTTTATCAAAATAATTATGCCTTGTTATCAAGATTTTTTTTTCAAAATCTACTTTTTTTATTAAATTTGCGGCAAAATCAAAAATCATTTCTTGATTCTGCCAATAATCTACTTTTTTTATTAAACTTTCAAAAACAAAAGGGTTCTTTTCAAAATAAAAATTTTGAAAAAAAACTTCTTCACTTAAAAGTTTGTTAACTTTTAAGTGTTCTTTTGTTTTGTATGTATTATCTTCTACTTCAAAAGTAGAAGATATAACTTTTTCATTGTTTATAAAATTTTTTTCTATTGAAGGCACTTTTACTGTGCCTTTTTTTAAACTTTTTTTATAATTTATTTGAAGAAAAACAGGAAGGGATTTATTAAAATCCTCAACTTGCTTTTCGTCAACATTTTTTTGTAAAATTCTTTCTTGCATTTTTCTTGCTTCACAAAAGCAAGAAAAATAATATTTTATTCTTTCATAAACATTTTCTAACGTAGGATTAGAAAATGTTTCTCTTATAACCGAAGTAATAATCTTTTCGTTTTTATACTTTTCCTTAGCCAGAAGACTAAGGATTTGCGATATTTCTATCGCAATTTTTAACTTTCTTTCAAAAGAATTTTGCGGTTCTTTTGAAAGAAAAAATTGATACTGCAGTTCATCAAAGTTATAACCTGCAGAATCAATTTTTGAAATAATGCTAACATCTTCTTGATTTACATCTAAATCAAGAAGATGCACAACATGCTCTGCATTTGATTTAAATGCAGAGTTAATAATAAATTTATCTTGACCATCAAAGCATTTTTTATTGCCGTGATGGTCAATCAATAAGTCAATATTTTTATATATTGACTCGTTTTGAAAAAAACTATAATCAAGAAGGACGTTTTTTCGCCCTTCTAATTTTAAATCTTTGATTTCTTCTTCTGGGGAAGGATATATCCCCAGAATTTTTAAAGAAACATAATCTATGCTTTGTAAATAATGAAGAAAATAAATGGCGCTCATCACGCCATCCAAGTCCTCGTGGAAGAGGATTTGGAATTTTTCTTTTTTCAAATTTTCTATTTTTTCTTTTAAATTTTCTTTCATTTTTGCCCCAAAAATTTTTTTTCGTTGGAGAACAAAACCCCTTTTTGTTCAATAATAACTTGTTCTCCATCTGCTATCATTATAGCATAAATTTTATTTTTGTCAAGTTTTTTAATATAAAAAAATTGTTTATATAAAAAAATATTATTTTTTTCATAAATAACTGTTACATAAATATTTTTTAAGTTTTTATCCGAAAGGAAATAAACTTCCTTTTCGTTTTTTGTAAAATTTATTTCAAAAACTTTTATGTGGTTTAAATTTTGTTTTTGCTTTTGCACAAAAGCAAAAACGGAAACAGTTAAACAAATAATACAAAAAACAATACAAAATAAAACCAAAAAATTTTTTTTGTTATTTTTTCGTTTTTCATAATAAAATTTTTTTTCCATTTTTTATTCCTTTATTATTTTTTTCTCTTCTTCTTTTAAAGAATTCAAAAAATTTTCTTTTGAACAATTTGTAAAAAAATTAATAACATCAAAAGTTAAGTTGCTAACAACAATTTCGTCGTTAACAACAGAAAATTTTCCTCCATCTTTAAATAAAACAAAATATGTAAAAGAAAATCTACAAATTTCTTTATTTACAAAGTCTTTTACATCTTTTTCTTTATTTTCTAAATTTTCATAACTATACTTATTTATTTGATAAATAATTTCATAATCTTTTTTTGAAGAATAATGAATGATTATTTGCAAAAACAATTTTTCTTTTGTAGTAATAATATTAAAATCAATTGGAAAAAAAATAAATTTTGTAATTTTATATGTATATTTTATTTCTGTAATTTCCGATGCAAATGCTTGTTTATACATAGCATTGCGATAAGTACATCCTTCAATAACTTTTATTAAAAATAACAACTTTTTTCTTTTACTTACTTTTAATTTTTTTAAAGAATGAAGACTTATTATATTACAAAAGTCTTCTACTATTTTTTTAATTCTAAACTGTCTTTTTAATTTTCTTTTCATTTTTTTCTCCTTTATTTAAAGTACTTTTGAAACAAAAAAAGCCACAAAAAATTGTGGCTTTTTTTTAAAAATTAACAATTTTCAATCAGTTGAATATCTTCTTCCTCAGGGGGAAGATATTCAACTTCTAAGTCTGGCAGTTTGATAAGAGCATTTATTTTGGCGGGAGCACCATAAAGGCGTCCATCCCGCCAATAATTAATATGGACGTCTTTGTTTGCAACAATCGGCATTAATTAAATTAACTACCTCTATTCTGTAGTCTTCTCCTTTTAATAATTTTCTAATTATGTTTTTTGCAACCTGTGCGGTTATTGTCATATTTTCCTCTTTGTTAAAGTTATGAATTTTTGAAGATTAACAAATTTTGGTTGGTCTACTTGATTAAATAAATTGCCTACTTTATTTAATTCCTCTTTAATTCTATTTATATATTTATCTTCTTTTTCTGTTAAGAAGAAATTTCTATTTAGATTTAACGCTGCTTTACCCAATGTTCCACTGCCTGCAAATGGATCAAAGATCAAATCTTCCACAAAAGAATAAAATTTAACAACCCTTTTGCAAAGTTCAAGTGGAAAAACAGCGGTATGAATTTTGTCAAATGTCGGATCTATACGCCAGACATTTGTAGTTTCGTATTCTTCAAGTACTTTACTTTTTTTAACCTTATCCCAGCTATATTGTCTTATGTTCCAATCAATCAATTTATCAGTTTTCTTGCGATAGACCATTAACATTTCAGTAACAGCATTTGGTTTATAGGCCAATGGTTTTCTGTGTTGTAAAAATCCCGCATTCCTATTTTTTACACTTGCTTCTGGTTTAACCCATACAATATCATCAATAAATTCCCACCCCATTTTTATTAACAATGGATGTATGTCATATGGTATAGGATACCTTTTACTAGCATGTTGCCTGCTAATTCTTGGAATAATAATTGGCGATGTATTGAGGACGAGAAACCTACCTTCTTTAGTAACGCGATGAACTTGTTTAAAAACTCGTTCTAAAAAATTTAAATACTCATCATAGCTTTGATAAATTGAATAATCCCTTGCATTGTAATAAGGTGGCGATGTAAAAGTTAAATGAACGGATTCATCTGGTACATATTTTATTATTTCTTGCACATCTCCATGAACCACAGTATTTTTTAAAAACTCGGGGAATTCATCATGTTTTTGTTGACTCTTTGATTGGTATTGAACTCCGTTGATTTCTTTATTAATAACCTCTCTGATTAACTCATTAGGGTGATTTAGCAATTTTTTTAATTCATTCTTTACGTTTGAGTTGGAAGAAAATACAAGCAACCCTCTTATCGCTTGCATTATGACCTTTGGATCTTTATCTTTCAAAAAATTAATTAAGGCAGGAATAGCTTTCTCGTTTCTAAGTCTCCCTATGGCAGAAACCGCTTCTCTCCTTACAATTGTACTTTCATCAATACTTGCGTATTTAATGAAAGTAGGCAAAAGATTAATATCTTGGATTTTTGCTAAATTTTTTATTGATAAAGCTCTAATATTTTCATTAGAATGATTTAGTAGATTCTGTAATGGTTCTTTACTGTAACCATTTTCTAATTTGCCAAGTTTTTCTAAAACATAAATAATGATTCCATCATTTTGATTTTGTAAAAAAGATGAAAAATCTTTTGGGTCATTTTTAAGCTTGTTGATTAACTCTCCAGTAATTTGTTGACTAATAAATTGTCTATTCATAAATAATCCTGTAAATTTCATTGTAAAATAGTGTAGAATTGAAATATATTGATCCACTCTCTGTAAAATACCGACTGAAGAACGAATAAAGTTTATCAAAAAGTTTATCTCTGAATTTGGGATAACTTTTCAAAGCCGCCTCAATATCTTTTTTTTGTTTTTCATTTTTTTTTATATTATTATAATAGACTTTTTTTTCCATATTTTTCTCCCTTAAATAATTAAAATAATAAAAATTTTAAATCTTTTATTGTATAATTCTTTTCAAAATTTAAAGCCATTTCACTTTGTTTTTTGTTTGTCATACAATTAAAACAACAGTTTTCGTCTAAAACTATTTCTTCACAGCCACCATCTTTAAAAACAATTGAAAAATATAATTCAAATTTCATTAAATCGTATAAAACATAATATAAAAATCTGCCCTTTTTTATATCAATTTTAAACCAAAAATTCATTGCATTATTTACTTCTAATTTAACATAATAAAATTCACTTTCTCCTTTGCTCTTTGTATAAAAAAACGCTTGTACATTTAATGGATAAATAAAAAAAGGAAAATTATTTTTTCTTTCCAGAAATGGAAGTTTATTATAAAGTTTAAATGGTTCATCTATTTGAAATAAATTTAATACTTTATTTTTTAACATTAACTTTGCTTTTCTTTCAGAAATTATTTCATAACCTTCTTTTTTAGCATAAGAATTAATCAATTTTTTAAAAAATTGATTTTCTTTTTTGTTTGAGTTTATAGTTTTAAAGAACTTTATTTTTTTTTCTGCTTTGTTTGAGTTTATAGTTTTAAAGAACTTTGTTTTTTTTTCTGCTTTACTATAAATAATTAAATGAATTTTTTTAATGTTATAATATTTTTTAAGTTTTTGCTTTTTATCCATTCATTTTCCCCCTATTAAAAAATTAATTGTTTAATTTCTTCTTTAAAAACTTTTAAATTAAAATTATATGTTAATTTGCTTGTTTTTTTTTCCAGAGAATATTGTAAAAAAAAGCTTTTATTATAAACTTGCTCAATAAAACCTTTATCTTTAAAATAAAACCAAATTTTTAATTCTTTTTTCTTTTTATATAAAGTACTTAAAATAATAAAAAAAAGCCGTATTTTTTACGGCTTTTTTTTATTTTATATTATCGCCACTAACTCATGACTGAAGTCACGAGAGTGCGTGGCGACTTTTCAAATAATAACTCACCATTTCGGTGGTAGGTTCACGTAGTTTCCTACAAGCCACTACCCTTCAGGGTAGTTGGCTGTTGACTCTACTCTATCAATCTTTCTAAATCTTCTTCATCTAACATATTAAAAAATCTTTTTACATCATTAGAGTGAACCTCAATTTCTATATCTTCTATTTCATAATAAAAGCCTATTCTAAAAATAACCTCTCCGCCATCTTTAAAAACAATATTTGCGTTAACTACAAATTGTCCAAGTTCTTGTGCAAAAAAGCGAAGTTCTGTAACATCATTAAATTCAAACCATAAATACTCTGTCTTGCTTTCGTGATAAAATCCAACATAAAGAAAAAAATTACGAGAACCTTCATCTTTATAAATGTTCCAAGAAATTTCTAAGGGCGAAATATCGTTATCATCATATGTACTGCCAGCATCATAAGGATAAACACTAATTCTGTTTTCTTTCGTCGCATTTTTTATTTCATAGTCATTCACTTCTCTAATATTTTTCTCAACAGCCCATTGTTGAGCCATTGCTATCAAAAATTTAAATCTTTCATTAGTGGTAGACACAGAATTAATGCAAAATCCGTTCATTGGATTATAATATTCAAAATCATAACTTCTTATATGATACTTTTCTAAAATTCTTTGTCTTGTTATATACATAATTTTTTCTCCTTATTTTTTTTTATTAAAATTCTTCAAAAAACAAAATATAAAAAGCATTGTATTTTTCAAAAACAAAATACTTCATAAAATATTCTGCTTGTGGAGATTCTCTACTTATAATTTTTTCTTCAATTCCATACCCATCATTTGCTGTATATATTTTTACTTCTCCTTCATCTTCAAAAGTTGCTATACAGCAAAGCTCAAAACTTAACAATGGATCTAAAAATTCTTCTAAAACTTCTTCAACACTACAACCAATTTTAAACCAATAATCTCCTTCTCCTGACCAGGGGTTTATGTTATCAACAAACATAAGCCTTAAAAAAATTAAATCATTATATTTAAAAAACTCGTATTCTATATCTAAAGGGATTATTATTTCTTCATTTGCTGTATTTTCACTTATGTTAAGCGATTGGAGTTTATCTTCATCTAACAATTTCCACATTTTTTTTGTATCTACTGATTTTAAAGAAGTTTTTTGTTGAAAATCTTTAATTAAAGAGTCCATAAACTCTTTTCGCTCATCCAACATAGCATCATAATGTAATGTTGCATCTGATGGATAATTTTCATAAAAAGCTTTTGTTCTTTTAATTTTAAATTCTTTTACAATTTCTTCTCTGTCCATAAATATTTTTCCTTGTTGGTTTATAACGAATACTAACATAAAGTATTCCTCCTTTCAGAGTTGTAACCCCTCGCCAATGTTATTCTCCCTTCGCAATGTGGTTGACTGTCCCTACCCTTCAGGACTGTTTACAGTGCCACGACAGTTGCATAGAACTAGGGTATTATTCTATGGTGTCTACATAGAGAATAACGTAGTTAGTTAAAACTTAGGCTAGTCAACTAGGCTTTTACAAGCCACCACTTCTATAAGTGGGGGTGGTTGACACAAATTTTACAATTTAATCTTCATTAGGAATTTCAAAAGGCGATTCTTCTTCATCTGCGGAAGTTTCATCAGTTATTTCTTCGTCTTCTACTTCTTCAAAACCACCTTCATCTTCTACTTCGTCAAAATCTTCTTCATCTTCTACTTCATCAAAATCTTCTTCAGTAGTTTCTTCATCTGCAAAATCTTCTGTTTCATCTTCAAAATCTTCTTCGTCTTCAAGTTCTTCGTCTTCAAAGACATCAAATTCTTCATCAGTTAGTTCTGTTTCATCAATATATTCTTCAAAGTTATCTACAAAGTCAACAAAAGTGTTAAAAAAATCACTTTCACTATCAACTTCCTCTAAAAAATCTTGAAAATCCTTCAAAATGTTCAAAAGTTTTTTAATTTTCATTTTTCTTCTCCTTCTTTATTTTTTTTAATAATTCTTCATTCTCTTTTATCAGTTCTTCTATTTTTTTTTCTGTTTTACTTATATTTTTTTTATCAAAAAATTTTGGAATAAAAAAAAATATAATTGCCCCAGTTATAAAACATAAAAAAAATTCTAATAAATTATTCATTTTTTTTCCTTTTTTTTATTATATTATTTTATTGTTTTAAAAATGTAAAATAATTTATATTATCAAAAACAACAATCTTATTTTCATCAACAAAACCTTGTTCGTTTATATCTTTAAAATGATTATCCCACCAATAAAAATATATTTTTCCACTTAAAGAAGGAAAAGCATTAATTAATTTTTCATAGTCTTTCTTTAAACTTTTTTTCCCTACTTCATCATTATCTTGTAGTAAAACAACTTTTTGAAATTTATTTAAAATTCCTGTAGATTGCAAAAAATTTATTTGAGAAGTTGTTATATTAGCTCCTAATTTTGCAACACCCCTTACTTGCATTGCATCAAAAACACCTTCTGTTATATATAAATCTTCTTTTGCTTTTATATTATTAAATCCAAACATAAAACTTGCACCATTATTTTCTAAAAAAAATGTTTGGTATTTACTTTCGTCTGAATATTTTAAAAAATTATGAAGTTGAAATCCAACCAATTTATTTTCTAAATTGAAAAAAGGAATATAAAGGAAACTTTTTTGACGATTTATAATATAACTTAATTTATAAAGTTTTATTTTATTATAACTTATATGTCGCTTTGCAAGGTAATCTCGCAAAACAAAAAGATTTTTTTCATTAACATTTTCAAAAATATCAATGAGTTGAGAATTATCTAATATTTTTTGAGCAACATTTTGTTTTTCTTGTTTTTTTATTTTATTTTCTTCAAATAAATTAAAAAATTCAAAATTTACAGGAACATTTTCTGCCTTCAAATGTTCTATTAAAGAAAAAATATTTTTTCCAGAATAATTTGTTTTAAAACACTTCCAATATCCTTCTTTTAAATTTATTACAAATTTTTGCTTTTCATCATTTGTAAAAGGTGAATTGCAGTACAAAGAGTTTCCAGTTATTTTTATATTGTTAAAATTTTGAACACAAAAATTAATTATTAAATTTTCTAAATCTTTTTCTACCATTAACCCTTACCTCAAAAGTTCTCTTTAAAATAAAGTACTCTTTTTTTTAAACTGTTTTAAAATTATTTTATAAGAATTGAACCTCCCACGACTAAAGTCGCAGGATTCTTGAGAAGTTTGGTTATGCAACCCTTATTCTCAATGGTGTGTTCAATCCACCATTATCCATTACTGATTG
>Ga0116144_10005377_pt1 | contig 11662 bp, 11 predicted proteins | sample AD_UKC035_MetaG_FD_89746 | JGI IMG/M metagenome (GOLD analysis project Ga0116144, IMG submission 89746) | Active sludge microbial communities of municipal wastewater-treating anaerobic digesters from USA - AD_UKC035_MetaG | ecosystem: Engineered > Bioreactor > Anaerobic > Digestate | place: USA... | reverse complement strand
CGGGTGCCCAGGAATAGTTTCAGGGGGACGCTGGTGATCAAGCTTGTCGCGAAAGACAGCAACGTGCACATCACACAGCCGCTGTATTTCCTCGGCCGGTAGCCCTTCATTCATCAACATCTGTTCCACTTCAGCAATTTCAGCGGAACTAATCTCAGCGGCCAGGGCACCAAACTCAGCTTTCACTTCCTCCAAGGTTTTACCTTCGTGTAGACCGCGCAGCACGTTTAAAATGATCTGCTTGCGCCGGGTTACATTATCAATATATTCACTCATAACGAACTCCTTCAGTCAGGTGATGGTCAAGTACGCTGGAATTATCCTGGATTTAGGCGGTTGTGTCTTTGCGCCAGCGCAAACAGCAAGGCATGATAAAATTTCATCATGTCAACGCCACCACTTAAGTCGGGCATATTTCACCAGGCTGATCTGTTTGCCGGGCTGGCTGATGCCGACCAACAAACTATTCAATGGGCAGCCAAGCCACATCAAGTGGAAAAGGGGGGCTTTTTCTTTTACCAGGGGGATCCGGCGCTGCAAGTGCTGTTGTTGACCGCCGGCCGGGTACGGCTGGCCCAGGTAACCCCCGATGGACAGCAGGTGGTTCTCAACCTGATTTCAGCCGGGGCCATCTTCGGCATCATCTCGGTCATCCAAGCCACCGATTACCCGGTTTCCGCCCAAGCCATGGAGGACAGTACGGCACTGGTTTGGCCCAGACAGATCATGATGCAGCTCGTCGAAAAATTCCCCCCCTTGGCCCTAAATGCCATGCGATTGATGGCGGATCATATCCAGGAAACACAGAATCGGCTGAGAGAACTGAGCACCGAACGGGTCGAACGTCGACTGGCGCGCACCCTGCTGCGGTTGGCCGCTCAGACCGGTGTCAAAACCCCCGAGGGGGTCCAGATTGGCCTGCCTCTGACCAGGCAGGATCTGGCAGAAATGATTGGCACGACGCTGTACACGGTCAGTCGGATTTTAAGTCAATGGGAGGGCCAGGGGTTGGTTCGCTCCGGACGGGAGCGGGTGATCATCCGGTTCCCCCACGGGCTGGTTGCCATTGCCGAAGACCTGCCTGCCCGGGACTGACCCCGACCGGGTCTCTTTGCGCTGGCGCAAAGATCTTTGATTGGAGATAAGGTATCCTAAAGGCATGACAAGCAAATCAATTGATCCCAGTTGTTCTGTCGCCGATTTGCTGCACCAATGGCCAGCGACCATTTCACTCTTTTTGGAGCGGCGCATGGCCTGCGTGGGTTGCAGCATGGCGGCGTTTGAAACCCTGGAAGATGCCGCCAGAATTTACAAAATTCAACCGGTCCAATTTCTACAAGATCTGGAACAGATCATTCAAAACTCATCCCTGGAGGAAATCCCATGACCACACCCTATCAGTATTTTGCAAGCCTGTCTGCGGCCGTTGAAAGCATTCCAGCAGAAAGCATTGTCAGCCGCGAACTGCATAAAGATGATCGCGTCAAGGCCATCATGTTTGCTTTTGCCCCCGGGCAGGAGCTTTCGGAACATACCGCATCTGTTCCGGCAATGATTCAGATTTTGGAGGGTGAATGCACCCTGACGCTTGGCAAGGATTCATTCGAAGCCCAATCCGGTGCCTGGGCCTTCATGGAACCCAATCTGCCGCACAGCATTCTGGCACACACCCCGGTAAAAATGCTGCTGATCATGCTGACAAAGTAATTCTTTGAATGGTGTACAATCAAGGGACGCAAGCAACTGCGTCCCTTCTTTTTTAACTGGTCAATATTTAACTGGTCAATAACGCTTGTCGAGGTGACCCAATGATCCCTGAAACCGAAATTTTTATCCGCTTGCTGGTGGCTGCAGCGCTGGGGGCTCTGGTGGGTTTGGAACGCGAACGACAAAATCAACCCGCCGGGCTGCGTACACACATCATCCTGGTGATTGGCTCGGCATTGGCCATGACCCTTTCAATTAACCTGGCGACCCAGTACAAGGAAATTGCCCCCAATGGGGATCCGGCCCGGCTGGCTGCGCAAGTTCTTTCAGGAATTGGCTTTCTGGGGGCGGGGGCAATTCTACGGTATGGTACCAGTGTCAAAGGGCTGACCACGGCCACTTCGTTGTGGACGATGGCGGTGGTTGGGTTGGTGGTGGGGGCGGGTCATTACTGGATTGCCGTCATCACCACAATCCTGCTGTTGGCTGTCCTGACGATCCTCAACCTGCTGGAAACCCACTGGTTATCCGCCTACCTGGTGCGTGTGATTACCATTTCCTGTGAAGTCAGACCGCGGATTAAGGAAGAAATCACGGCATCGCTTAATAAGATTACCAAGCGCGTGCGGTTGGCAAGTGTGGAGCGGAATGTGCGCCATGCCCGGCAGCAGTTAAAATACACCATCCGCGTCTCGGAACGTGATGATTTGACGGACTTGGAGTCAGCCTTGGGCGCCATTGAAGGCGTGCGGTCTTATCTCATCGAGTAATGAGCAAATCATCCATTGGGTATTGACGAGCAAGCAAATTCACCCACCACCAGAAGTTATGGCCCCAGCCCTAACGGGATGACCACATAACCACAATGCCCGGAAATTCCCGTTCCCGGGTTTTCCATGGGGTGACCGGCACAACACTAAAGCTGATGCCCCGCGACACGTTTTTTTATCACGTTTTTGTGACAAAGTGGATTTGACTTAAGCCTGGCCGGACTGCCTGCGGTGCCAACGGAGGCCACTGAACAGTCCCCATACACAGGGGGAGGGCCTGACTATATTGTGGTTACAAAGATCACCAGCAACAGGATTGCCAACAGCAACCATTCCATCCAAGGTTTCCAGAATAAGGCGAATTTATCACCAAGGGTCAATGTCGATTTTTCGAACATGGTGCGATATTCCCGGGTGGATAAAAGTGCGCCTTCGTGTCCTGTTAATTCTCCCAGCCACAACTCAATCATGTCGCGCCGGATAAAAATATGCCGTTTGGTCTGAAAATATTGTTCCCGCTGATCCCGCCGGCGCAACCACCGATGCCGATAAAGCGCCAGCAGGCCAGTCAACAAAGCCAACACAGTGCACAAAGCGGTGGCTGCCGTATAAATGCCCACACCTATTTTATCCAGGTGATCACCCACCTGCCAAAGTGCACCGCACAACCAAAGCGCCAGGGTGATTGGGGCCAAAAAACGAAATGGCAGGATGAACCAATCATAGAATTTCGCCGCGCAGGCATTGCAGACATGATGGGTCTCAGAGCCCTGCACCAGATGGGCGTATTCTGTCCGGGAGGACCAGCCACTACCAGCGACACCCTGGATGCCCCAGGACGAAGATTGGTGGCTGACTATTTTCTCAAGGCCAAAATAAACTGTGTATTCATGGCCCGGACGATCGCGATGGCAATTGATGCATTCCATAAATTAACACACTCCATTCAGTCAAATTCAAGAAGACAGCCAGATTATACGACCAGCTTGAGGTTATGTCTGCCGCCACTCCCGATGGAGAATGGCATACAAGGCCTCATCCACATAAGCGCCATTAAGCCACAAGCTTTCCCGATGGGTGGCTTCGTGGCGAAAACCAAGCCGCGCCAAAAGGTTGGCCGAGGCGGTATTATTCGGATCAATATTGGCGGACAGGCGGTGCAGGTCGAAAACAGCAAAAAGATGGGTGATCAGACAGGTGAGGCCCTCTGCTGCATAACCCTGACCTTGATAAGCCCTGGCCAGGGTGATGCCCAGCTCCGCCTGGCGCGGATCATCCGCCCATCGCTTGAAAGCGCAGTCACCAATCAATTCCCCAGTGGTTTTAAGAGCAAAAGCAATCTGCAGCCAGTGCCCGGGTTCACCCGGAGTTATAGATAGCATCTCAGCAATCAATTCGCGGGCCTGGTCCAAGCTGTAGGGGGCGCGCCAACCCTGGTAGCGGGCCACGGTGGGATCAGAACGATAAGCAGCCAAGGCGGGAGCATCCGCGCGGGTAAAACAGCGCAGGTACAGACGTGATGTTTCCATGGGGAGAATAAACGCAGTCATCCCTTTATTTTACCCTCAAAAACCATTGTCCCAGATTTGGCAGATCTGGTAATTTAGGGCTCATTGGGAATTCCCGTTACATCCGCCAGATTTCGGTCATTTTTATCAAGATCCACCTTGTGATCGCCATAGATGGAACATATCATGGCAACTCCCAGAGAGCCTGATTTTTGGCTCCAACCGGCACCCATGACGGAAGCGAACCGAATCAGGATCGCCACAGGTATCATTTTGCTATATTTTTACCAACTTTGAAATCGCGAATCACCACATCAAAATGCGCCCGGGTTAAATCTGGTATAATTCCCTCACATTCTATTGGAGTGAGTTTATAAACCATGTCTCAAACCCGTACTGCCTGCCCGCGCTGCCGTACCCCCCTGCTTGCCGAGGTGGAACAAGTGGTGGACGTGGCTGTTGACCCACAGGCCAAGCAGCGCCTGCTGAGCGGCAGCCTTAATGTGATTGAATGTCAAAGCTGCGGTTATTCCGGGATGCTGGCCACACCACTGGTCTATCACGATCCCGAAAAAGAATTACTGCTGACTTATTTTCCCCCCGAACTGAGCCTGCCCATCAATGAACAGGAACGCGTCATGGGACCGTTGATCACCCAGGTGGTCAATCGATTACCGGCCGAGAAACGTAAAGCCTACCTGCTGCGTCCGCAGCTGATGCTGACTTATGAAACCCTGTTGAATCGCGTGCTGGAGGCCGACGGCATCACCCGTGAGATGATTGAAGAGCAACAAAAGCGGTTGAACCTGCTGCGGCGGTTGCTTTCCACACCGCAATCTGAAACCCGGGTGGAAATTATCAAGCAGGAAGAAGCTCTAATAGATGAAAACTTCTTCGCTTTGCTGGGACAAATCGGGGAATCGGCGGTGCATAACAACGAACAACAGATGGCACAAGCATTGATGATGTTGCAGCAGGAACTGCTGGAAAACACCGAACTGGGGCTCAAATTGAAGGAGCGCGCCGAGGAAACGCAGGCAGCCGTACAAGCACTGCAAGCTGCCAGCCAAACCGGACTGACCCGTGAAAAACTCCTGGATCTGATCGTGGATGCTCCCACTGAAACCCGTCGGGTTGCCCTGGTGGGCATGGCACGCAGCGGACTGGACTATCAGTTCTTCCAGATATTGAGTGATCGCATCGAAGCAGCCTCCGGCCCACAGCGCGACCGGCTGGCGACACTGCGTGATCAGTTACTGGAGATGACCAAGGCTATTGACGCCGAGGTACAAAAACAGATTGATGAAGCAGAAGCCCTGTTGGAAAACCTGATTTCCGCTGAAGACATTGAAGGGGCCACCCAGGAGCATCTGCACGAGTTCAACGATTTCTTCATCAATGTTCTCAAAGCTGAACTGCAAGCCACCCAGCAAAAAGGCAACCAGGCCCGGCTGGAAAAATTACAACGCGTGGTGATGGTCCTGCAACAGGCTAGTACCCGGCCGGAATTGGAACTGGTGGAACAACTGGTGGGGGCTGCCAATGATGATGTCCGTCGTGCCATTCTTCAGGCAAATGCTCAAATGGTGACGCCGGAATTTCTGGAAATATTAAACCGTCTGGCTGTACAGAGCGAAGCTGAGGGGCAGAAACCGGAGATCGTGGCTGCCTTACAGGCTGCCTACCGGGCAACCATGCGTTTCTCAATGGAGCAAAAGTTTAAGCAAAATTAGGGATTTTAAATTACGTTTCCCCCAGATAAGACACACCCCGCTGAACAGTCGGGGTGTGCTGATTTACTCCACCAAGTCCCCTTGGAAGTCTATTTCTTCCAAGCACGCCCTGTAATCCCGCCGTTGTTCTCTGCCCCTATACGACTTCCAGTCCCAAGTCAAGACGGACACCGTGCCCGCGAACTGTGGTCAGGTAGGTATGATGGGGATCAGCATCGGCCAGACGCTCACGGAGACGACGGATCAAGGCATCCAGAGCCTGTTCAGAAACGCCTTCAGCTTCAGCTTCGGTCCATACCGACTCAACCAGGTCGCTTCGACTGACAACCTGCCCGGCATGGGTATAGAGAATTTGCAACAAGCGGAATTGTGGGGCCGATAGTGGTGGTACAATCTCCACCCCACCGACCCACACCCGCCGAGACAACGCATCCAGCGTGAGCTGGTTGGATTGGACAGCCAGTACCGCCGGCAGAGTGCCATCCAGTGGGAGAGTGGCGTCGGAACTGAGGTAAACAAAATGTTGTGCCAGCGCAATCTGGACTTGATCGCCATCCTGTAAGCGCACCGGATCCATGACCACGGCGCCATTGCAGTAGGTGCCATTTTTACTACCCAAGTCTTCCATGAGCACACCATCAGCATCCGGGGTCAAACGGGCATGGTATCGTGAAATCTGACGATCAGCAATGACAATATCACAACCCGGATCCCGCCCAATGACAATTGTTTGGGAAACCGGCCAGCGTTGTCCATTCAATGGACCGGTCTGGGCAATTAAAATGGGGACTTCGGGTGGAATTTCATGCATGGGGAGATCTGCTTCTTTTCTAGTATAATAGTAATCAGGCAATTCGACAACCTGACAGCCTCCAACCCCAACAACGCCGAATTGAAGTGGATTGGATTTGCTGTCAAATATTTCTCAGGACTGCGCACCATGCCCTTACCGCTGAAAGCTGGAGAGGTGCTGCGCAGCCGCTACCGGATCCGTCGGATTATTGGCCAGGGTGGGATGGGCAGCATCTACCTGGCGGATGACCAGCGGCTGGAAGGGCGGCTGTGTGCTCTCAAAGAAGTGGAACACGACCGCACCCTGCCGGCCGAACTTGTTCGGGAGGCGCGGGAGCAGTTTTTACGCGAGGCGACCGTGCTGGCCCGGCTGGATCATCCCAATCTGCCAAAAGTGTCCGACTTTTTCTCCATTGGCAGCCGAGATTACCTGGTGATGGATTATGTTCCCGGTAAAGATCTGCGCGCGTTGATGCTGGAAGCGCGGCAGGAAAACCGATTTTTACCGGAAGCGGATGTCCTGAACTGGGCAGCGCAGCTTTGTGATGCGTTAACCTATCTCCACAGTCAGGACCCGCCAATCCTGCATCGTGACATCAAACCCAGCAATCTCAAGGTGACGCCCAGTGGGTTGTTGAAATTGGTTGATTTTGGACTGGTAAAATTACTGGCGCCGGGGGAAATGACCATCACCATCCTTCAGGGACAGGGAACCGCGCTTTATACACCCTTGGAGCAATATGGCGGGGATAGCGGACACACTGATGTCCGCAGTGATATATACGCCTTTGGCGCGACGCTCTACCACCTGCTGACGAATACGCAACCGGCAGACGCCCGGGAACGTTTTCTCTCGCCAGAGAGCCTGGTCCCCCTACGAAAAATCAACCCGGAAATCAGCTCACGCAGCGAACGGGCGATACTCTGGGCCATGGGGGTCCATCCGGACGAGCGTCCTGAGACCGTGGAGCGGTTCCGCCAAACTCTGCTTGGTGACCAGCCCACCCTGCCTCGTCCGACCATAAATCGAACCGTCCAACTGAAGGATCTCCTGGAACAGCCCACGGAAAGTGGGCTCATGTGGGCACTGGCGCTATTAACGCTGGTCACATTTGTCCTGACGGTTTCACGTTAACAAACCGCAGGCCCCACATGGGACAGTGATCGGGCGGAATGCACAACGGCCGTCCCGCCAAGGTTCAGCCGGCCAATAATATGATTCATCTGTGCCCGGTCAGATCGGAACCCCGGACCTTTAAAGTCCTACGGCTGGCGACGCCGCATGATCTGCTGCCAAATCCAACCTGCCAGCCAACCCAACAGGACACCCGGCAGGGTAAAACCAACTGTGGCACCCAGCCGGGCTGATCCCAGCCAACCCGGGGATCCACGCGAGAGTATCAACAATAGAAGATAGGCCAGCAAGCCCCCCAGTCCGGACAGGAGAGCCCACCGTACCCCCCAGCGGATTGATACCCGCCGACGGGCCAACGCGTAGATGGCGGCCGCTCCACCCCAAGACAAGGCAGCTGCCAGCAACCAATGAAGGCCGGTCAAGCCAGAGGGAGGTTCTGCCACAGGTGGCGCTTCGGGGGTGGGCGAAGGAGTGGCGGTCGGTTCCAGCGTGGGGGTAACCGACGGTTCCAGGGTGGCCACCAATACCGTCGGGACTGCGCCTTGGTTTTCAGCCACGTTTAATTGAATAATATCAGAAGAGTATGCCGGATCACTGATGACACGAATCTGTAATGCCCCGGCCGACTGGATGCGATAGCTCGCATGGGCCACACCCTGCTCGGTAACCGTCTCTATCTGCTGGGTGGTGGTGGTTTCACCCCCAAGCTCAAACACAAATCGCACCACCGTACCATCCGGCACCATGTGACGATTGCGGTCCAAAATAAGCCCCGTTCGCAGGGGGATGGTATCGCCAATCAAGTAACTGGGGGCGGGCGTGGGTTCTGGCGTTCCAGTAGTATTAGGGGTGGCGGTGGCGGCGGGCAGGTCAAGGTAAAGTGGAATGACTTGGGCCGGGTCAGGCGAAGTGGATTCAATCAAATCGTACCCCACTCCGGGAACAGTGACCGGCAGAGCGCCGGTTGGGGATATTTCTTGAAAAAGGATACGCGCCGCCACATTCACAAAATCTGGCGATTTGCTATAAAGGCCATAATAAGCTGTCAAAACAGAAATATCCGTTGCATCCAGATAATAGGGGGCATTAAGCGCAAAAACAATCACGTGTCTGCCGGAAAGTAAATCAGGACGCTGTGAAAGCATCTGCCGAAAAGCCGCCGAAGCCGGACGATCAGCATCTTCCCCGAGCATCATGACCACCACCCAGTTGGCACTCTGGAGATCTGTCTGCAGTACCGGCTGCGCCAGTGGATCATCAAGCAGAGCCTTAAGATCCTTAAAAGAATAAGAATAAAGCCGGGATGCAGAAATCTGGCCACCGCCTTGGGGGCCGTACAATCGCTGGACGGCCAATTGCAGATCACTGACACCCAAAAGGGTTTGTTCCGGACAGTTGGAACAGGCGCGGGCGTTATAAGTATCGGTTAAAAACAGGATACGGTCGTTTGCATTAGGTGGGCGGGGCAGGTCCAGACTTAACTGAGCGGCTGTGGGGCTGAGCAGAGTGACACTCTGGCGCGCAACTTCAAATGACACAGTTTGAGCCTGTCCCACCAAGGGCAGGGAATCGGCCGCAGGAAGAACTTCATTCAAGGTAAATTCATCGTATAGACGGAATTTGAGCGTCAGAATGCGTTCAACCGATGCGTCAACGCGCTCAGCAAAAGCAGTGTCCTCTCGATATTTTTGTGTGAAAGAGGCCAGCGTGCTCAGCAGTGTGGTATATGAATCCAAATCCCCGGTGGCAGTAAATTCATCCACATAAAGGAGATCATTACCGGCCAGGAAAGCACTACGAGCTACAGCACGGGCATCAAATGTGCGTCCCGTGGGATCATAAAAACGTCGAACAGCCTGGCTCCCCAGATCATCACTCACAATGACACCCATATTGTCCCGCCAGACAGCTAGTTCAGGCAATGTCAGGATTTGTTCCAGCGCGGCCGCGTCCAGACTGACTGGACGGGTGGTGGCACGGATGTTTCCTTGAAAACCCTGGTAACGGATATGCGAAACCAAAAGTCCGTCCGTGGTAGATGCCGCATCCGGGGCTTTACCAGTAACCGCAAAAAAAGGGGCCAGTTCAATTTGTTTTAACGATTCCAGACTCTTGCGAACCGTGGCAACTTCTTCCTCCGGAGGGCGATCCGAGCCGCCGCGCCCGGGAAAGTGCTTGGCAATGACAGCCAGCCGGTTACGGCTGCCGGTATGCAAACCATTAATATAAGCAGCGCCCATTTCTCCAACCCAGTATGGATCACCGCCAAAAGTACGGGTGCCCAGATCATCACTGGTTTCAGAGCGCAGAACATCCAATACATCGAGGGACGGGCCCAGATAAAGATTGAATCCCAGGGCCTCCAGTTCACGTCCCATGACCGTACCCACTTGCTGGGCCAGCGGCGGTTTCCAAGTGGCGCCAATGGCCATCAAATTGGGCAGTGGCGTCAGATCGTTGAAGATTTCATCATAGGGGGCCAAGTCCCCCTCTTGTGAAACGCCCACAAACAGGGGAATGTAGGTTCCGGTGGTATCAGCTGCACCGGTTTGCAGTGCGGTGATCAGATTCCGGGCTGCGATGGATGTCCCTTCCGGACCGGTAAAATTATCGTTATCAGCACTCAGCACGACCCCGCCCACATGTTGGTTAACAATCAAATCATAAATTTGAGAGTCGGCATCAACATTCAGGCCATCAAAAGTCACCAGGAAAAGCTGGCCGACCTTTTCCTGGGGGGTCAGCTGAGTCAGCAGTGTCTGGGCGCGCAATTGGGGGTCATCAAGCTGGGCCACAGCACGCCCAGAGGGATATAACACTGCAGTCAGCAGAGCCGCCAGGGTAAGCAGCAGGAGGGTTCGTCGGGCGATCATTATTCCCTGGCTCCATAACGCTGCACCAGCGCGGCATGGATTTCAGGCTGGATATTGCCCCCCGTGAGGACAACCACAGCCGGCCGGGCCATGACCTGACCATTCAACACGGCCGCCAAGGCCACCGCTGCCGAGCCTTCAATCATCTCCCCATATCGTTGCCAGGCAAAAGCAACGGCCTGCCCAATCTGTTCTTCAGAAACCAACACCAGATCGTCCACCAGCGATTTCACCAAGGGGATCGTCACCGCATCGGCTTCAACCGCGCCAGCCAGGCCATCCGCCAAACTGTCTGTTTCAATAACATCAGCCTGGGTACCCCGATGAAACAAACCATGAAAGAAGGCTGAAGCTTGGGATTGAACTCCGATCAGTCGGGGAGGATGGGGAAGGCGACGCAGCGCCAATCCAATCCCCGCAATCAAACCGCCGCCACCCACAGGAACCAAACAGATCGGTGCCGGAAAAGGGCTGAGTTGTTCCAAAAGTTCAAGCCCCAATGTGGCCTGACCGGCAATCACCTGGCCATCATTGTAAGGGGAAATCCAAGCCCGATCCTGTTCTGCGGCAAAATCCCGGGCAGTGCGTTCTGCGAGTTCATATCCTCCCGGAACAGTGCGCACCTCAGCGCCAAGTTTGGCCATGGCAGCCAATTTAATCGGCGCCGCATGGTCTGAGGCAAAAACAATCACCGGGGCTGAAATCTCCTGCGCTGCCAGGGCAACGCCTTGACCATGATTACCTGCCGATGCACACACCAATCCACGACTGCGCTCCCAGGGCTGCAGGGATAACACCTTGTTGGTTGCTCCCCGCAGCTTAAAAGAACCCGTTTTTTGTCGATTCTCCCATTTAAGGTAAAGGTCCAGTTCGGCATCATAGACAAGTGGGGTGATGTGCACGCGCCCAGCCAAGCGCGCGGCGGCAGCATCCAGCCACTCAGACGGAATCATGCCATGCTCTCCAAGGTCTGCCGCGCCAGCAGTGGATCATCGGTGAAAATGCCATCCACCCCGGCGGCAAACAAACGGTGCATTTCCTGTGGATCATTGACCGTCCAAACATGAACACGACGATTAAGGGTGTGTTGATGTTGGATGAACTCCAGGGTTGCATCCGTCAGATATGGGTGCACAATCTCGGG
>Ga0116144_10005370_pt1 | contig 11669 bp, 10 predicted proteins | sample AD_UKC035_MetaG_FD_89746 | JGI IMG/M metagenome (GOLD analysis project Ga0116144, IMG submission 89746) | Active sludge microbial communities of municipal wastewater-treating anaerobic digesters from USA - AD_UKC035_MetaG | ecosystem: Engineered > Bioreactor > Anaerobic > Digestate | place: USA... | reverse complement strand
GTATTAATACCGTATTCAAAGCGTATTGATTTTCCTCGAGAAAGGAACCATATTACAGGTACCAAACAGCCTCGCGGCGGGGTTTCAGCGCCGGAGGAGCCTTCCTGGGGGAAAAGAACACGAAGGGGAGTTCTTTTCCCCCCTTTCAAACAAGATCGGAACGGAAACAGACGGTACGGGGAGAAATGGAAACAGGAAAAACCATGACCGCCGGTTCTGATTTGTATCTTGACATTCTCCTTGAAACACTGCCCATCCCCGTTTTTTACAAGGACACCGATGGCCGCTACAGGGGTTGCAACCGCGCCTTTGAGGAACTGACGGGCAAAAAGCGAAAGGAAATCCTGGGAAAGACCGTCTTCACGGTTTTCCCAAGAAAGGTCGCCCGAAAATACCGGGAAATGGACGACGCCCTCTTCCGGAATCCCGGCCGGCAGGTCTATGAAGGACATGTCGTAGACGGGGACGGCCGCCTGAGAACCGTCCTTTTTTACAAGGCCACCTTGAGCGGCGACGGGGGAACGGCGGGGCTCATCGGCGCCGTTCATGACATTACGGAACAGAAGAAGGCCGAGGTATCCCTCAGAAAAAGCGAGGAAAAATACAGGACCATCCTCGACAGCATCGAGGACGGTTACTACGAAGTGGACCTGAGGGGCACCCTGACCGCTTTCAACAGGGGCTTTTCCCGAATGGTCGGATACACCGGGAAAGAATTGAAGGACATGAGCTACCGGCTCCTGGTGGACCGGTCCAGCCGGAAAAAGATTTCAGACACTTTCGGCGTCGTTTTTCGCACCGGCCGGTCAGCCCGGGCCGCCGACTGGGGAATCATCCGAAAAGACGGGAAGCGGGCCGTCATAGAAGCTTCCGTGTCTCTCGTTACGGATGAAAAAGGCCGCCCGACCGGTTTTCGCGGCATTCTCCGGGACATCACCGCCCGCAAGGAGACCGAAGAAACCCTCCGGAAGAGCCGGGAAGAGCTGGAAAAACACCGGAACGACCTGGAAAGGCTGGTCCACTCGAGAACGGTTCACGTGGAGGAAACAAACCGGAAACTCCTCGAGGAAATCCGGGCAAGAGAAAAAACGGAACAAACGCTTCTTAGGAGGGAACGGGAACTTGAGGAAAAATCACGGTTCCTCGAAGAGGCCAACACCGCCCTTCGCGTCATTCTGAGCCAGCAGGAACAGGACCAGATGGAGTTCCAGGGAAACATCGTCGCCAACGTCCGCGAACTCATTTTTCCCTATCTCGAAAAGCTGAAATCGAAACGCCTGACGGAAGACCAGAAAATGTACCTGCAGGTCGTTGAAAGCAACCTGAAAAACATTCTGTCCCCTTTCATGAACCACCAGCTGCCGAATCACTGGAATTTCACCCCGTCGGAAATCCGGATCGCAAACCTGATCAAGCAGGGGAAAGCCACCAAGGAGATCGCAAGGATTCTCAGCCTTTCCGAGAGGACCATTGAAGCCCACCGGGACCGGATTCGAAGGAAGCTCAATCTCCGGGGCCGGAAAGTCAGCCTCCGGGCCCACTTGCTCTCCTTAGGCTGAAGGGAACTTCCAGGGAAATCACTTGAGGCGGTTTTTCAGCCTCAGGATCCTCTCGAAGGACCGGTCGATCCTGCTCACGCTGACTTTACCCTGCCGGACCAGGTTTCCGATCACGGCGGCAGACCGGGCGGCGGCGTCTTCATCGTAGACGGAGTTGTTGGCGACAAGAAGGATGTCGACGCCCGCCGCGACGGCTTTCTCCACGGCCGCTTCGAAGCCGCACCGGTCCGAAACGGCCCGCATCTGGAGATCGTCGGAAAGAACGACGCCGTCATACCCCAGTTCATCCCTCAGAAGGCCGGTGACGACAGGACGGGAAAAGGTGGCCGGCTCGTCGCGGTCGAGGCGGGCGTTGAAAACGTGAGCCGTCATGACCGCGTCGGCGAATCCCTCCCCGGCGAGGACCCGATACGGTAGGATTTCCGCCGGGGTCCACGTATACGTCACGTCCGCCATTCCCAGGTGCGAATCGGCGCTCGAACTGCCGTGACCGGGAAAGTGTTTCAGGGCGCACAGAATCCCCCTGTCGTGATGGGCCCGGACAAACTCCCGGGCATTTTCCGTCACCGTTTCCGGGTCCGCCGAAAAACTTCTCCCCAGCTTCCCGATGACCGGATTTTCGGGATTCACGTCCAGGTCGACCACCGGCGCGAGGTTCAGGTTTATTCCCGCCTCCTTCAGGGTCTTCGCCATGGCCGCGGCGCATCGGTAAGTCTCTGAGGGATTGTTCATTCGACCAAGAGAGCGGGCCGAAAACGTGGGGGGAAACCCGAAACTCTCCTTGAGCCGCCAGACCTGGCCGCCCTCCCCGTCGACGGCCACGAAAAGGGGAATGTCCGAAAGGGACTGGAGAGACCCGGTGAGCGCGCGAAGCTGGACGGGCGAGGCGATGTTCCTCACCGGAGAGCCACCGGGAACATCGTAGTCGAAAAGGACTACGCCTCCGAGATGACGTTCCCGGATGTCCCTGGCGATGGGATGGTTTTCGTCGACGGCAAGCCCCCGGAAGCCCACCATGAGCATCTGGCCGATCTTGACGTCCAGGGGGGGGCCGACGCTCTCCGCGATTTCGCTGTTCACGGAACAGCCCTGGAGGGAAAAAAAGAGCAGGAGGGCGAAAAGGGAAATGATGCCGGTGCTTTTTCCTCGACGGTTCGGCCTTCCCCTATGTCTGGCGTTCATGAATCATCTTCAGCTCATACCACCGGATCGTTTTTTCCAGGCCTTTCCGGATCGGGATAAGGGGTTCGAACCCGAGGATCTCACGGGAGAGGCCGGTGTCCGCCCGGGAGTGGCGGATATCCCCCTCGCGGGCGGCGGCGAAAACCGGTTCCACTTTCGCCCGGAGGATCTCCCGGATTTTTTCCAGGAGCTCCGTCAGCGTGAGGGGCTTTCCCCAGGCGATGTTGAAAACCTTCCCGGCCACCCCCTGAGGAACATAGCAGGCATGGAGGTTCGCCCGGACAATGTCCTCCACGAAAATGAAATCCCGGGACTGGAGACCGTCCCCGTAAATGACCGGCCGCCTGCCGTCGAGGAGGGCGGTGATGAATTTCGGGACAACCGCGGCATAATCCGACGCCGGGTCCTGCCTGGGGCCGAACACGTTGAAATAACGCAAAGACACCGTTTCGAGCCCGTACAGATGGTAGAATATCCGGCAGTACTCCTCCGCCGCCAGTTTTGTCACGCCGTAAGGCGACAGGGGCCGGGGACGCATGAATTCCCCTTTCGACACGCCGCGGTCCTCGCCGGAAAATAGTTCCCGCTCGTCGCCATAGACCGCCGAGGAAGAAGCCAGGATGAATCTCTTGATCTTCGCTTCCCGGGCGGCCAGGAGCATGTTGAGGGTTCCCGAGACGTTCACCTCCTGGGCGAGGCTGGGATCCTGCACCGACTCGGGAACGGAAACCATGGCGGCGTGGTGAAAAACGTAGCTGACCCCGCTTACGGCCCTCCGACAGTCGTCGAGATTGCGGACATCCCCCCGGTGAACTTCCATGAAATCGGGATATCCCAAATCGAGATTTTCCGGCTTCCCGGAACTGAAATTGTCGAGAATGCGGACCGGTATGCCCTTGCTCACCAGGGTTTCAGCTATATTCGAACCGATGAATCCGGCGCCGCCGGTCACCAGAAAAGATGGAACCATAACCGTCACCTCGCCTGTTCGCCCGCCGCCTTCCTCTTCCCGCGGCGGCGTCGGTATCGAATGAACGACTTAATCCCCTGCTACCTTTTTTTCTTCAATAATTCAAGTGAGACTAAAAAATTCCCTTTTCCCTGCCGGCGGGAAGAGCGGCCGTGGAAGCCGGCGCCGGCACGGACAGACCTGAATGTCCGTGGTGGACGTGTTTTTAAAAAAAGAGTAGGATCTTCGGAAAGCGTCGACAGCGGCCGCCGCGGCGCGGCGGGAATCAGGAACACCCCGTTTTCTGCCGAAAAGGAGGAATTTCCATGTCTCGATTGTCACCGTGTTGCATCATCCTGACCGTCCTGGCGTTTGTTGCCGTGGCCGCCGGAAACGGCATGGCGGACATGGGCAAGGCGGGAACCCTCATCCGGGATGCCGAAAAACTCTATTTCAACGGGAACGCCGCAGAGGCGGACGGCGTTCTCCGCCAGGCGGAGGACTTGATCGCCCAGGCCCTGACCGGCGGTGATCCCGCGGAGATGATCAAGGCCCGTTCTCTTGACGGAAAGGCGAAGCGACTGCGAACGAACATCGACAGGAAGCTCGGTGCAGGCGTTGGCCCGGCGCCCGTCCCGGCCTCCCCTTCCAGGACCGCCGCCGGCGGCTCCCCGACCGCCTCCGCCGTTCCGTCCCAGGTTCAGTACAGGCTGAAAAACATCAATAAAAACGTCGAGCAGGGAAAAGAATGGCTCGAAAAAGGCCGGGTGTCCATGGCGAGGCAGTCTCTCGAAAAGGCCCGGGATCAGATGCGGGAAATCGAGGAAAAATACGGGGGCAAATATCCGGCCGATCATGAGGACGTGGTCTTCGCCACGGAAAACCTCAGGGCCTTCCAGGACTCGCTGACGGAGGCGGAAGCCCGGGAAAGCGCCGGCAAGGCCGAAGAAGCGATGCGGGCCGAGGAGGCGGTGAAACACTCGGCCCTGTGGGTGGAGCGCCTGAAACCCTACGAAAGGGGGGTGGGCCGGCCGGATCACGACCCGGCAAAGTATTTCATAGGCAGTTTTACCGAGGATGAGGAGGAGTTGGTCCGGCGGACCGCCCTCTACACCGAAGCCCGGGCCCAGATGGAGGCCTACCGGGCCGAGGGACCCGGGGAAGAAGCCTCGGACGAACTGAAAGAGATCGTCCGCCAGCTCGACTACCAGGTCGCGTCCTTCGCCAAGTCGGTGCAGGACGGCGGGGAAATGTATCTCAGGGATGCCCGGACACAAATCGAATATCTCCACAAGCGGAGCGAGGAGGAGGCGGCGAAGATCGGTACGGGAACGCTGCCCCTTCCCATGAACAAGGAGGCTGTCGCAAGATCGAGGCAGCTTCTCGACCGGGCTTCCGGGATCCTCGGCAGCGACGATGAACGGATCGTCACGGCGGAAGGGCAGTATGGGCGCATCATCGAGCTTGACGGCAAAATCCGCGAGGCGAGGCTTTCGGAAACGCGGATGACCCCGGACCGATTTACCGGAAAAGGGGCCGATGAAATCAAAAACAAGGCGAAAGAAATCCTGGGGGTGAAGATACCGGGCGTCCGGGCCTTGAGGACCACCATTGTCTCTCCCGACTGGAACGAGGAACGGGTCATCGAGTGGACCGACACAACCCGCTCCGCCCTCCGCTACCGGGTCACCGCGTACGTCACGGCCCAGGTGGCCGGAAAGGGGGGGGACAAGGCGAAAATCTACACGATCCACGTGGCCAGGGACCGCCGCTCCGGCGGCGACTGGGGCCCGCTCTACGGGCACATCATGTTCGAGGACCTCATCCTCGAGGAGAATGTTGACAAGTGAAAGGCGGGGTGATGACACACCGTGAACGGGCCGCGAGGGGCAATGGAAAAACATGGGGCTGATTGACCTGCTGATTCAGAGCCCAGGCACTTTTTTTCTCATCGCCCTGCCCCTTTTGTATTCGGTCATTCTTCACGAAATAGCGCACGGATGGGTCGCCCTGCGGATGGGGGACCGGACAGCCGAACGGGCGGGGCGGCTGACTCTCAACCCCCTGAAGCACCTCGATCCCGTGGGAACCCTGATGCTCTTTATTTTCGGGTTCGGGTGGGCCCGGCCCGTTCCCGTCGATTTCACAAACCTCCGTGATCAGCGGAGAGGGCCCCTCCTCGTTTCGTCGGCAGGAATCCTGGTCAACATTTTCCTCGCCTTCGTCGCTCTTCTTCTCCTCCAGGCGCTGTCCCTGGATCCCCGGGGCGCGACGGCGCTGATGCTGTATTACATGGCCCAGATCAACATCATCCTGGCGGCTTTCAACCTGATCCCCATCCCGCCCCTCGACGGCTCGAAGATCCTCATGGGATTTCTTCCGGCACCCGTCCAGTCGTTTCTGTCACGGCTCGAACCTTACGGATTTCTGATCATCATCGCCCTGCTCTATCTTCACGTGCTCGATCCCGTCATTCGCCTGTTTCGATCCCTGATCGTTTCTTTCATCAAGCTCTTCCTTTTCACCGGGCCATGATAAGCCGCCGCGACCTCACCCTCCTCTTTGTCGTTCTCCTTTCCATGGCGGCGGGGATTTTCTTCCCCCGTTTCGGTCTTCTTTTCCGGGAATTCCCTTTTTACTGCCTGATGACCCTTCTTTTTCTCAGTTTTCTTTCCATTGAGATGGAAACCCTGTGGGCCGCCCTGAAAAACACCCTGCCAAAAATCGTCTGCCTGAGCCTTCTGAAGCTCGTCCTCCTTCCCCTCGTCGTTTACGCCGTATTCAGGGTCCTGGCCCCTTCCTATGCCGTTGCCGCCCTCCTTCTGTCGGGCGTTTCCACGGGCGTCGTGGCCCCTTTCATCGCCAACCTGGTCGGGGCAAACGGGGCCCTTGTCATGGTCGTGGTGGTCGTCACGTCCCTCCTTGTCCCGTTCACCCTCCCCCTCCTCATCGACATGCTCCTTCACCGGGACGTGGACATCCCCCTTCCCGCCATGATCAGGATGCTCGCCTTCGTCGTTTTTCTCCCTTTTCTGGCCGCGGAAAGCCTGCGGAAAGGAGCGCCCCGCATCCAGGCAGGAATTCTGAAAGCACGGTACCCCATCTCCCTCGGTCTCTTCGCCCTCATCAACCTGGGGATCTTTTCCCAGTATGCCGGTTTCTTTCACCGGGAACCGGCGACGATTGTCACCGCCGGGATCATCGCCATCCTCCTTTCGGCATTTTACTGCGGCGCCGGACTCCTGTGCATGTCCAAAAAACCCCTGGAAGACCGGCTGGCTGGGGCGATAACACTGGGCAACATGAACAATGTCCTCATCATCGTCTTTGCCGCCCGTTTCTTCGGCCCCCTGGAACCCACGGTGGCGGCTCTTTACATCCTTCCTTTCTTCGCGCTGGTCATCCCGCTGAGGATATACGCGGCCCGGTGGGGTAACGAGTGAACAGCCGAAAAAAATCGAAAGTATCTCTCTGGATTCACAGAACCAAACCCAAAAGACGAAGGACGCGGCGTCCCGCTGTCATGGATTGAGATCCGCCCTGCGCCATGGGGAACCCTTGCGCCGCTTGCACATGTTGACAGGCGTCCCGTTTTCTCTTATCGTTCTTACCGGGAAACGCGGAAAGTCTACGCAAGAAAAGATCGGGGTTTGAGCGTCCGGTGAGACGATGACAACATCAATGACGGGCTTTGTGACGGGGAAATGACCTTTAAAAAAGAGTTTCTCCTCTTTTTTCTGGCCGCCGCCCTGAAGACGATGACACTCGGGGTCTTGTTCCTGACGGCGGACTGTTCCCTGAATGAACTGGCAAAATTCGCAGACGTTCAAAGTTACCTGAAGATCGCCGAGAGCTATCCCCTGCCGTACAGCATGGAAGGGATGGAGTCTAACGTCAGGCACTACCCCCTTTTCCCGTTCCTTGTATGGGTAATGTCACCTTTTTTTGCGGGCAATTTTGTTTATGCCGGTTTCTTCACCGCCATATCAATCAGCGCTCTGTGCTCCGTTGTTCTCTACCTGATAGCGAGACAATTCACGAAAAAAGCTTTCCTGATTTCCCTGGTCTTTGCCGTGATGCCTGACAAGTGGGCCCAGGTTTCCGTGTATCCGTTATCCGAGTCCGTTTTTGTCCTGTTTCTTCTCCTCGCAGCCTATTTCCATTTAAAAGACCATTTCTGGGGAACCTATCTTTCGCTCGGCACGCTGCTTCTCGCCAGGCCTCTTGGCGTTATCTTCCTCTTCTCGTTTTTATTGACGGACGTACTGATCGAAAAGAAGTTTTTCGTTTTAAAATATGCCGTTGTGACCCTCGTGCCATTTTTTGTCTTTCACGGTTATCTTTTTCTCCTGTTTCAAAAATTCATGTTTTTTGCCCACTATGGAAAATCAGGAGGATGGGGGGGCGCTGTTTTTTCTTACCCTTTGTCGGGACTTGTCGAGGGGATCAAGGACCAGGGTTTTCTCCTGGTGAGGAAAATATACACATTGGTCACTTTCGGCTTCTATTCGGTCCTGTTCGCCCTCGCCGTGTATCACTTTTTCAAAACCGAAAGGTACCGGTTTTTCTCGATTCTCATCATTCCTTATTTCATTTTCACTTTATTTTTGAAGGGGAACAGCCACAACTGGTGGATGCTCACCCTGCCCAGGTTCCTCATCCCCATTGCCCCTTTCGGTTTGATCTTTCTGCTCGGCCAGTTAAAAGAAAAGTATCTATATGTCATACTCGGTATCGGCACGGCATGGGCAATCGCTTATGCCGCAGGCAGCCACGTTATTCACCTGATTCATGGCCGCATTGTTTAGAAAGGAGGCCCCATGTATTTCGGAGAGATTGAGATCGGCAAGGTGTACCGCTCGCCCGTCACCAAACCCATCACGGGGACGGAAATCGATCTTGTTTCCCAGATGTCCGGAATGGATCTGCCCGGTTTTTTAAACGCCGAATTCGCAAGATCCATCGGCTTCAAGGACAGGGTGACGCCAGGGGCGTACATCATCGCGTGCGTGATCGGGCTCATGGCGAAACAGGGTTTCCTGGCCCACGCGATCTGGGTCAAGTCGACGGACATATCCTTCAAAACGCCCGTTTTCCCCGGCGACCGCCTCTCCGCGGAGGTGGAAGTGCTGGCAAAGAAAGAGGGGAAACAAGGGGGAGCCGTCACCTACAGGTGGAAGGTGCGCAACCAGGACGACAAGCCCGTCGCCGAGGGCGTCAACACCTGACTGTTTCCCGGCGGATAATCATCCGTAGGATGATTGAAAATTCTTAAAAAAAGGCCGGTCTCGGGCGAAACAGCCCCCCTTTTTGGACCTCAGCCTGACGATTCGCCCTTTTCCTGATAAAGATGAAGGTCCTGCTGGGGGAAGGGGACGGGCTTGCCGTTTTCGGGTCAGCTTACCTCACCCCGGGGAACAAACAGCGGCACCCGGCCCGATCCGGTCAGGGTTCCAGGCCGAGGGCCCTGGCCCTTTTCAACCACTGCTGTCGCGCCAGGGCCTGCATGTCTTCCACGCTGTCCATCTCGTCGGTTATCTCGATGCCCAGCAGTGTCTCCATCACGTCTTCCAGGGTCACCAACCCGCACGTTCCCCCGTACTCGTCGACGACGATGACGATGTGCCGGCGTTCCTCGAGAAGGAACTCCAGGAGCATCGACAGGGACATGGACTCCGGAACGGCACCCATGTGCCGCTTCAGTGTTTCAAGCTTGACGCCGGCCCGGCCCTGGGCCTTGCAGCTCAGGATCTCATCCTTGAGGACGAATCCGGTGATGTCGTCAATGTCCGTCCCGTAAACGGGAAGGCGTGAGAACGGGATTTTCGTGTGTCCGCTCAAGACGTCATCTACCGTCATGTCCTGGGGAAAAGCCATTATGACGGTGCGCGGCGTCATGATATTCGTAATCCGGATCGAACCGAGTCGAAAGAGGCTGCGGATTATGCGAGACTCCTCTTTCCGCAGGTAACCGCCCTGCTCACCGACGGTCGCCATGGCAATGAATTCCTCGCGGCTGAACACGTGCGCCTTTTTTCCTTTCGCGATGAGCCTTGTCAACCCCTCGGAAACCCGCACAAGGGGATAAAGGACGACGATGAGCCCTTTCACGAAAAAAGCCGTGGCCCCCACAAATTTAGGCCAGTAGACGGCCCCTATGGTTTTGGGAATGATCTCGGACAGGAACAGGATCATGAGCGTCATGACCGCCGAAAAGGCGCCGATCCAGTCACTTCCGAACACGATAGCCGCCTCGGCCCCGGCCACGATGGCCCCGACGGTATGGGCTATGGTGTTCAAGGTCAGAATCGCCGCGAGGGACCGGTCAACGTTTTCAATTCGAAGTCTTCTCAGAATTGCCGCCCGCCGGGGCTGTTTTACCCCCAGGCTCTCGATGTAGGAAGGCGTGAGACTCAGCAGAACCGCCTCGGTCAGGGAACAGAGGAACGACACGGTCAGGGCCAGAAGGACGAAAGTCACCAGAAGCAGGGTTGCCCCGTGCACGTCCGCGCCGGTCGGGCCTCCGACACTGCCGGAACCGCCGGCGTACACGGGGGCCGCTGAAATCATCAACAAGACAAGGGCTGGAATCGGTAGAGCATTTTTAAGACCCGGTCTCATCATCGCGAATTTTCTCCTTTTCAGGAATCTTGTTCACCGCCGTACCCGGACCCGGAAAAGGCCTTCCGGCCCGGCGAACAGCTTTTCATTGGGAGCCTTTCGCGAGGGCCTTTAGGGCCGGAGAGTACAACAGGCGGACCGGCAGAGATGTTCAGCGGGCCGCTTTCTCTCTGCAAAGGAAGGCGAGCCTCACTCCCATCTTTTCCTTGTTTTCCAGGGGAATTGCGAAATGGAGCGGCCCTTTTTCACTGTCCATGCAAGCCTCCGACAATGTTCATATCACACTCGCCGTTACGGGTAAACCGGAGCGGTTCGCGTGAAGGGGGAAACCGGTGGAACATCACCCTGTCGCCCCGCTTCCGGCATGCTGACCGTGCCGGTGAAACAGCGGTTTTTCGACTTGAGCACATGACAGGGGGGGACAATCAGGGCTTTCACGGCCGCCCGGGATAAGAGACGGCGTGGAGAAGCCCGATTCCGTCATCATGGCTTTTCTAGCGGTGTTTCGGGGTCTGGAAAGAAAGACGCGAGATTCTGAAACCTACTTGATTTCCCCCAGTTTCTTCAGGAGGTCCCGGGCCTTTTCAATGTCTCTTTGGGCGTCGGGATGGTCGGGGTTTAGGGCCAGGGTGAGCTGCCATTCTTCGATGGCTTCATCCATCTTTTCGTTGATGAAGAATTTGATGCCGTTTCGATAATGCCTGTTTGCCTCCTCCGACATTTTTGCCATGAATTCGTTGGCATCACGGTTTCCGATATCTTCTGCCAGGACCCTTTTCGCACAGGTTCTTGCCTCGCCGTATTTTCCATCCTCGTAAAGACAAGAGGCCATATACATGAGATCGTCATGGGCGTCATTCCGGGCGACCTGTTCCGGCTCCGATTCCGGTTCCTCGTACAGTTCAGCGGCGGCGGCTTCCTCTGGCCGTTCCTCCCCGGAAATCAGCTCCTTTTTTTCCGCTTCAGGCTCTTTTCCCTCCGACACCACCGGGGAAAGCTCGCGGATGGGCAATTTCAGAACCGTTCCCGGCTTAAGCGCCTTGTCCCTGCCCATGTCGTTGAAATAGGCGATGATGGACACGCTTTCCCGATCCCGGTAAGTCTTTTCGGCGATGCCTTCCAGGGTGTCACCGGGTTTTGTCGTGTAAAGGGTATACACCCTGTCCCGGAGCCTGTCCCGAAGGTAGCGCAGGGCCTCTTCATGGGCGGGATCATAGGCCAGGACGAGAAGAAATTCCTTCCGGGCCCGATCGGCGGCCCCTTTTTTATAAAAAGACTCGCCCCTGTTGAAGTGATTTTTCGCTCTCCTGGCGATCTCCCGTTTCAGTTCCTGTATTTTTTTCGCCGAAGCCCGGTCC
>Ga0116144_10005368_pt1 | contig 11672 bp, 9 predicted proteins | sample AD_UKC035_MetaG_FD_89746 | JGI IMG/M metagenome (GOLD analysis project Ga0116144, IMG submission 89746) | Active sludge microbial communities of municipal wastewater-treating anaerobic digesters from USA - AD_UKC035_MetaG | ecosystem: Engineered > Bioreactor > Anaerobic > Digestate | place: USA... | reverse complement strand
TTTTGGATCCGGTTCAATATGAACATTGTTTTTATATACTCTTCTATAGATGTAAGCTGCTATTCTTGGAAGACGAGCAATCAAATTCATTACATCTTCGTACATGGGATCCCAATAAAGCTTTTTGTTAATGCCTTTGCGATATGCATTGGCAAAAACTGATTCGGTTTGCATAGCCATGATGGCAATGCTCAACTGCGACATCGGGTGAGTAGTTACCGGCAAACGATCAAGCACATCAAAAACATGCTTTGGCACATGACTTCTACGAGCCCATTGATTGCTAACATCGGCTGCATCATCATCACTTGGCAATTCGCCAATCAACATCAAATAAAAAATACCCTCAGGCAAAGGCTCAACTCCTCCTTTCGCTTTGGGTAGTTTCTCTCTTAACTCAGGAATAGAATAACCTCTGAATCGAATGCCTTCCTCTGAATCCAATTTAGATGTTTCGGTAACCATTCCTATAACGCCCTTCAACCCTGAATAAACTTGTTTGACCGTATATTCTCCTATGATGGTATCGCCATGTTCTGTGACAAGGTTCTTAATCTTAGAAACCAAAGGATCTATTTTACTTTCAAACTTCTCTTTTAACTTATCCATTTAAATTTTAGGGTATATAGGTATTATTTTTCATAAAAAAATGCGTGCTAAGTTAACTAATATGATAACACGGTACAAGGCATGTGGTTTTGTTTTGATAAGGAAACTTACCATATTTTTTAGAAGTGTCCATCGGAAGCATAGAACTTTCTTTACTCTTTTTCGCTTTTTTGTATTTATCATCAGAAATATCAAGCTCTTTAATCATTATGACTAAAGTGGTGATAAATCCTACAATTACGATGGCCCAGATCAAGTATTCAAACAATTTTTTAAATTTTCTTCTCGATCCTTTCTTTTTGCGTACACGTATCCGCTTGCGAACTTTTACCCTGTGTCGTTCACTGGTAAAATCGTTGGGTTCTTCGCCATCCAATATTTCCGGTTCTGTACTCATGTATTTTTACATACTGTTAAATGTATGATACACACCAACCTGACCTAGCATCTCTTCAATTCTCAATAATTGATTGTACTTCGCCACACGGTCGCTGCGTGAGGCTGATCCTGTTTTAATCTGTCCACAATTCAAACCAACGGCTAAATCAGCAATAGTAGCATCTTCCGTTTCTCCACTTCGGTGACTCATAACCGTGCTGTATCCATTTCTCTTAGCCATTTCTACAGTTTCAATGGTTTCGGTTAAAGTGCCTATCTGATTTACTTTGATCAGAATTGAATTAGCAATTCCATTTTGTATTCCTTGAGCCAATCTTTGGCTATTGGTAACAAACAAATCATCGCCTACCAATTGCACACTGCTCCCAATTTCATTGGTGAGCAATTGCCATCCTTGCCAATCATCTTCCGCCAATCCATCTTCAATAGAACAAATCGGATAATCTTTTACCCATTTTGCCCAATACTCAACCATTTTTTCTTGCTTAAGTTTCTGATTGGATGATTTATGAAATATGTATTGTTTCTTTTTGGCATCATAAAATTCTGTAGCGGCCGCATCTAATGCAATAAATATGTCTTTGCCCGCTTTGTAGCCCGCTTTTGATATGGCTTTTATGACCATTTCAATGGCTTCTTCATTGCTTTTCAGATTTGGTGCAAATCCTCCTTCATCACCTACATTAGTTGAGTATCCTTTTTCTTTCAAAACTGATTTTAACGAATGGAAAACCTCCGTACCCATGCGCAAAGCAGTTGAAAAACTATCGGCACTAACCGGCATGATCATAAACTCCTGAAAATCGATCTTGTTATCGGCATGCGCTCCTCCGTTCAATATGTTCATCATCGGAACCGGAAGTAAATGAGCATTTACTCCTCCTACATAACGATACAAAGTCATTCCCAACTCATTGGCTGCAGCCTTTGCCACTGCTAATGAAACACCGAGTATTGCATTGGCTCCTAATTTTGACTTGTTTGCCGTTCCATCCATTTGTATGAGTGAAAAATCGATCAGTCGTTGATCAAATACACTAGCACCATTTAATGCATCTGAAATTGTGTTGTTCACATGATCTACTGCTTTTAAAACACCCTTACCTAAATATCTTTTCTTATCGTTGTCGCGAAGTTCGACCGCTTCGTGTGCTCCGGTAGATGCACCTGAAGGCACAGCAAAACGACCCGTTGCTCCTGCATCGGTAATCACATCGACTTCGATTGTAGGATTGCCTCTGCTATCCAATATTTGCCTCGCATGAATTTCTGCTATATATCCCATGAGTTCAATTATTTTTTGCCAAAAGTAAGATTTTTAAAAGAGTTTTATTTATAAATGTAAATTGCGCCTCATCAATTTTATTCCTCTATATATGAACTCCATTTTAAGATATATATTCTCCATCTATGCCATCCTCATTTTCATTGTCAGCCTATTCGTATTTTATACTATTTATACCATACTCTTTTTAATAACTCCTGAAAAAAAAGCAGCCAATCGTTCACACAAAGTTGGAAGAGCATGGGCAAAAGTCTTATTTCTTGTATTTTTTATTCGAGTAAAGTATCATAACCTTACTAAAATCAAAAAAGATCAGATTTATGTATTTGTTGCCAATCACAAAAGTTTATTGGATGTTCCCGTATTGGCTTATGCTACAAAAAATACCTTTAAATATTTAGCCAAAGAGGAACTAACCAAAATACCCATCATGGGATATCTCATCAAGCGATTGTATTTCACTGTAAACCGACAAGACCGAGCCGATCGAAAAAAAAGTATGGAAAGGATGATGTCTTGCCTGAACTCAGGAGTTTCTTTAGGTATTTATCCAGAAGGAACCCGAAATAAGAGTGAAGAATATTTATTGCCATTCAAAGAAGGTGCGTTTCGCTTGGCAGTAGCTGCGCAGAAGCCGATTGGTGTCTTGACTATTGTGAATAGCGATCGTCTTTTATCGAGTCATAAGCTGATGCAGTTGAGTCCAGGAACATTGCATGCCTATTGGAGTGATCCTATAGAAACGTTGGGCAAAACTGAAAAAGACATCCCAGAGTTGATTGAAGAGTGCCGCAAAAAAATGATATCTTTCCTTCAATTGCATGAAAAAAAATAAACAACGATGCACTTGGCCTTCTGATGATCCTCTCATGATCGAATATCATGATCAGGAATGGGGCAAACCTTTGCATGACGATAATAAACTTTTTGAGTTTTTAGTTCTGGATGCTTTTCAAGCCGGATTGAGTTGGAAAACCATTTTACACAAAAGAGAAAATTTCAGAAAAGCATTTGATGGTTTTGATGCTCTGAAAATATCGAGATATAGCGAAGCCAAAATCAATAGACTTATTCAGGATGCCGGAATTATTAGGAATCGTTTAAAGATCACCGGAACTGTTAAAAATGCAAAATCATTTCTCGCCATTCAAAAAGAATTCGGAAGCTTTGATCATTACATTTGGCAATTCACCCAATACAAAACAAAACAAAATTCTTTCCCATCTATGTCCAATGTTCCTGCCACTAGTAAAGAATCGGATGCCATGAGCAAGGATTTAAAAAAGAGAGGATTTACTTTTGTTGGCTCCACCATTTGTTATGCTTTTATGCAAGCCGCTGGAATGGTAAACGATCATACTCTAAATTGTTTCTTACATAAAACCTATTCGAAAAAATGAATACCGCTTCGATACAAACTTTTGATCAGTACAAAGACGAGTACCAAAAAAGCATCGACAACCCCGAAGCTTATTGGGAAGAAAAAGCCAAACATTTTAGTTGGAAGAAAACTTGGGATAAAGTTCTTCAATGGGACTTTGAAAAAGCAGAAGTGAAATGGTTCGAAGGAGCTCAACTGAATATTACCGAGAATTGCTTAGACCGTCATTTAAAAAATCAATCAGATAAAATTGCCTTGATTTGGGAATCGAACGATATTAATGAGAATCATAAAACTTTTACTTATCGCGAATTGCATGCTGAAGTATGTCGTTTGGCCAATGCTTTAAAAAATATAGGAGCTAAAAAAGGAGATCGAATTTGCATCTATATGCCGATGGTACCCGAATTGGCTTTTTCAGTCTTAGCATGCGCTCGAATTGGAGCAATACATTCCGTAGTGTTTGCAGGTTTCTCTGCTAAATCTCTAGCCGATCGAATCAATGATGCACAATGCAACATTGTGCTAACGGCCGATGGGGCATTTAGAGGCAATAAAGAAGTTCCTCTTAAATTGATTGTAGATGAAGCTTTGAACGAATGTACTTCCGTAACAAAATGTCTTGTTCTGAAACGAACGCATGAAGGAGTGCCGATGAAAGAAGATCGGGATCTTTGGTGGCATGAAGCTATAAAAGATCAAGATATTAATTGCGAAGCAACCAGCATGAATGCTGAAGATCTATTGTTCATCTTATACACCTCAGGTAGTACCGGAAAACCTAAAGGAGTTGTCCATACTTGTGCAGGTTATATGATATATGCGCATCATACTTTCAGCAATGTTTTTCAATACAAAGAGAATGATATTTATTGGTGTACGGCTGATATCGGATGGATTACAGGCCACTCTTATATCATCTATGGACCACTATTAGCCGGTGCTACAACCATCATGTTTGAGGGCATTCCTACCTACCCTGATCCGGGACGCTTTTGGAGTGTGGTGGATAAATTCAAAGTAAATATATTTTACACTGCCCCTACTGCTATTCGTGCACTGATGGCTTGTGGAAATGAGCATGTTGAGAAATACAAATTGGATAGTTTGCGTGTACTAGGCACCGTAGGCGAACCCATCAATGAAGAAGCCTGGCATTGGTACGATGAGCAAGTTGGAAAAAATGCATGCGCTATTGTCGATACATGGTGGCAAACCGAAACAGGAGGAATTATGATCAGTCCATTAGCAGGGATAACGAAAACGATTCCGTCCTATGCTACACTTCCATTACCGGGCATTCAGCCGGTGTTGGTTGATGCCAATGGAAAAATAATTGAAGAGATGGAAGCTGAAGGAAATTTATGCATTCGCTTCCCATGGCCCGGAATGTTGAGAAGTACCTATGGCGATCATGAGCGATGCCGACAAACCTATTTTAGTTCTTTTAAAGGAATGTATTTTACCGGTGATGGAGCAAAGCGTGATGCCACCGGCAATTACCGGATAATTGGACGAGTAGATGATGTCATCAATGTTTCCGGACATCGTCTGGGAACGGCTGAAGTAGAAAATGCAATTAACGAGCACGAGTTGGTAATTGAAAGCGCAGTGGTTGGATATCCTCATCCAATAAAAGGTCAAGGCATCTATGCATTTGTGATTTGCGAACAAAACGATTGGGATGAAAAGGAACTAAGAGCAGAGATTCTGCAAGTAGTGAATAAAATGATTGGCCCTATAGCCAAGCCCGATTTAATTCAAATGGTAAATGGATTACCCAAAACACGATCGGGAAAAATTATGCGAAGAATTTTAAGAAAGATTGCAGAAAACGATACTGCAAATTTAGGCGACACCAGTACACTTTTAGATCCCGCAGTTGTTGAAGAAATAAAAGAAGGTAGTTTAAACAAGTAGGTAACGTAGTATCAGATTGATACGTTGGCAGCTGAATTTTGCTTTCCTATGTTTCTAATCTGATCGACTAAAACGGCTGAGCACATTATTAAAATAGTAGCTATTAATCCAAGAATCAAACTTAATACTAGGTTTAAAAACAAATCTGATTTTACTTCAGGAATAGCTTTGTTTGTAACAACGATTGATTCAATGGAATCATCTATAACTCTTTGAAGTATAAAATCTGACATCACCTTACTGTTAACAAACTTGTCGACAGTACTATTCATAGAAGATGTTACCCCTAATAATCTATTATAAATTTCTTCACTTTGATTTATTGTGAGCGTTTTGTTATTTTTATGATTCATCAATTCATCAAATAATTGATTCATAATTTGATTATTCTTTTCAAATTCTTCATTTAGCTTTTCACTCAATTTTAAATAAAAATCAATCTTATTGGAAATGTTATTTTTGAGAATATTCGAATTTATTTCATTCAATTTTCTTGTGATCTCATTAGCCATGTTGGCCGACAAATAGGGGTCATTGCTAGATACGGTTAAATCGATAAAATTGGCGCTTACTTTTTTCAATTTTATTTTTGAAGTTAGCTTACGCACCATTTTTGGATAAGCAAAAGAATCGTTGACGTTTATATTGTAAACTTTGTACAGGTTAAAAGTGCTGATCAGATGCTGGTACATGCTATCGGAGTGACAAATCCTAAATATTCTATTTGTTAAAATCGCATTTTCATCGGTCAGAACATTGAAAACAACTTTCTCAGGAATATTAGAACCGAGTTCTGATGGACTACTTACAAAAAAACCAGTTGTGGATTTGTAGTTTCTGAATAAATAATGAGTACAATAAAAACCTATTAAAGTAAAAATGATCAATAAGATCAGGATATAAGTTTTCTTTTGAAGGAAATATTTAAACAGTTCTATACTAGGCATATTTAATGGCAGATTTAAATATCTTTAGAATCGATATTTCAAATGTAGTGAAAAATAAAGAGCAGACATCGAATAAATTTTCTTGGCAATCTTCAATACTACATAAACCTAGTATACTTTTCCTTTTTATTTTAACTCCAATAGTGTTCTCAAATGAACTACAGGACAACGATACCAGCTTGAAATTGCTGATGCTTTCCGTTTCAATAGCAGTTGCCTTTTTTTATTATAGAAAAAACAACTTCTTAGCTATTTCAGTAATAAGAACTTTAACAGGGTCTAATATTGTAAAATGCTATGTCCTTTATCTCATTTTATCGATTCCGTATGTTTTTTTAGCTCAAGATATTGGCGATGCATTGTATGAATTTATCCGTGCTACTGTTTTTGTATTAATAACATTTCTTTTGGTCTTGCATGCATACAGACACCATAACAATAAAATTCCCAATTGGATATTTGCCATACCCTGTTCAGCATTGATCTTTTGTTTATTTGGATTTAAAGATTTGTATGAGTTTATAATGGAACCGGGAGCGAGTTTATTAGCTATTAAACCAACGGTATCTTCCACTCTTGGAAATAAAAACTTTTTTGCAGAGACGCTTCTGTTTTCGTTGCCGTTTTCACTCATTGCAATATATAGATACGCAAATACGGCCCGCTATTTCTTTTCTATAATAAGCATTGTATCATTGTTTTTCATCATTGTCTTAAAATCAGTTGCGGTTTATATAGGACTAATGATCTTTGTCGCTTTTTTGTTGTTATTTTATTTTAAATCAAATAAAAAGTTTAGAATTCTTTTAGCTGTTTTAACGCTAGCATTAGTTTCCATTGGAATTAAAATTGCTAGTGACCAAATTATTTCTACAAAAGTAACTCAGATCATCAAAGGTGAAATAAACGCGGATAAATTTTCGAAAGCATCCACTTTTGAACGAATGATTATGTGGAGGAATTCGGTAAAAATGATTCAAGAGTATCCTATGGGGGCCGGCTGGACCGATTGGAAAATTCTATTCCCAAAATATGGCTTAGGCGATGAAGCGTATATGCAGGAAGGTTCTGTAAAATTTATTAACCCACATAATGATTACTTGTATATGACTGCTGAGAGAAGCATTTTATCCACGCTCATCTTTCTGGCTATCTGCTTTTTCTCAATTATAAGATTAACAAAAGTCGCCCATCGATCCGATTCAGACCATTTTAAATTTGCTTGTTATTCCATTGCAGCAGGAATCGTCTCCTTTCTATCCGTAATGTTGTTTTCTTTTCCAATGGAAAGAACATATAGTTTTTTACTCTTCAGTTCTTTTATTTCTATGGCAATTTTTGTCGACACGGTCAATCCAATTAAAAAAAACCAAACTGAGCTACGAAGCAATTGGCTTCCATATATTTTCTTAATCGTTTTTTTGATTTCATTTCTAACATTTGCAAAGCGATTGAATGGCGAATATCACATGACCAATTCCATGAAGGCTCAAAAAGCCAAACAATGGTCCAAAATGGAATTCGAGTCTAAAGCTGCATTGAACTTTTTCTATCAATATGACTTTACTGCTACACCAATAATTTGGCATATCGCCAGATCCAAATTGTATCAAAGATCAAATGAAAATATGCTTAACTTGATGATTCAGGCTGAACAGCAAAGTCCTTATCACGTTAATATACTCAGTGATATAGGTTCCATCTATTATAGGACTGGTCAGTTTTCTAAAGCAACAACTTACTACCAAAAAGTTCAATCGATTTCACCTCAATTTCCTGATGCAATAATCAATCTTGCCGTGATGCAACACAATCAAAACAACAGCGATAGTGCTATGGTGTTGTTATCCACCCTTAATCGATATAGTGTAGAGCATCAGGCCATAATTGGAATAATATTACAAGATGCTTCTAAAAGGTGGATGAGAAAAACAGACTTTAAAAATAAGTTATCCTACTCAAAATGGGTTGATGACCCAATCTTCCTAATGTATGTTTACAAAAAATCTCTAAATGAAAATAAAGATTTTATGACCGCATTATCGGATACGCTAAAAAAAATGTGATCGGCATTTGCTGATCGTCTAACATTTATATATAAATTCACATTATTAAAAAAAGGAATGTCATGAAAAAAGTTCTTACCCTACTCCTTGGATATTTGGTTATAACTGCTAGTCTACAGGCTCAAACCATCAACAGCATGTCACCTGATACCGCATATAATAATCAAGTCATAGATCCTGTAATTACCGCTAGTAATTTATTTTTTCAAACTTCATCACCAAGTGGTGATATCTATCAAATTTATATCAAACAAGGAGGTTATACCTCTTATTTGTTTGATGTATTCACTTTTTGGCAATATTCTATCAATGTAGTAAATGATACTGCTTTTATCGACAATTATACTGTTCCATTAAATGCCCCATTAGGTCTTTATGATCTTTATGTTGTTAATAATTGGCTCTATACGTATGTTCTCCCAAATGCATTTGAAATATTACCTCCTGATGGGTACGCTCAAGGTAAAGCCTACAACGATTTAGATTCAAGTGGTACTTATACTGTTGGAGAACCTGGGCTTGCTAATATATTATTCAATATTAATCCTGGTAATTATTCTGTCTTGAGCGATTCACTTGGCAATTTCAGTGCACCGCTATTCAATGGAACTTATACCATTACAAGAATAAACGATCCAAACAATTATTATTACCAAACGGCACCTGCAAGTGGTAATTATAATTTTACCATTTCGAATAACAATTCCACCGGATTAGATTTTGGATTGAGAAGAAAACTTATTAGCATCTCTCCAAATTATGGATTTCAGTATCATACAACATCCGGATATATAACCAGTGAGGGGTTATTTACGTCAGCGCCACAGCAGGCGTATCTGAGACATAAAAATGGCAACACTGTATTCTTGACCAATCTATCTGTATCTAGCACAGATTACCTCAACTTTACAGCACCATTTGTATCGCAATATATTGGTGTTTATTCTTTATTTGTTCGAATGGGATCTGTTTGGCATCAACTTCCTGATTGTTTTACACTTTTACCACCAGATGGATATATAAGTGGCAGTGTATTTTACGACTATAATAGTAATGGAATTCGAGATACCAATGATGTCCCAATACCCAATCAAGACCTGCTTTTAACTCCTCCTGTAATTTATTCGATAACCAATAGTTTAGGACAATACAATTTTGGGGTTTTAAATGGTAGTTATACCGTAACCTATCTAGCTAATCCGAATTATATTCCTACTAGCCCGGTAAACCAATCTGTAGTAATCAATAATAATAATGTTAACAACATCAATTTCGGGATAGTTATTCCTCCTTCTGTCGATAGCATAAACGCCTCTATGAGCAGTTCATTACCTCGCTGCTTTACCCAAGTAGGAGATTATTTGCAAGCAACAAACTTTAGTGGTCATCCTATTGATGGTCGCTTATATTTTATAAAAAGCTCAAGCGTATCATTCAATTCTTCCATTCCATTACCGGACTATAACTCTAATGATACGCTGTATTGGAATTTCTATAATATCGATCCTCTTAAATCGTTTAATGTATCTGTAAACCTTACAATGCCCGGACCAGGCACTATTATTACTCGAACAATCATAGTGCACAGTTATGATTCATTGCAAAATGTTATTACATCCGATCAAGAATCTAAAACCCAAACGGTGCTTTGTTCATTTGATCCTAACGATAAACAAGTGAGTCCTATTGGCATTGGCTCACAGAATTACACGCTATTTTCTGATGAATTGTTTTATAAAATCCGATTCCAAAATACAGGAAACGATACAGCCTTTAATGTCTTTATATATGATACGTTAGATGCATCGCTGGATTTTAACACTTTTAAATTTGTAAATTCCAGTCATAATGCCACAGTTGAATTAAATAAAACAAATGGTGCAGTTAAATTTAGTTTTAAAAATATTCATTTGCCAGATAGCAATGTGGATGAACCCATGAGTCATGGATTTATCGAATATTCCATTCATTGCTTAAGTGGTTTGGCTGCCAATACCATTGTTGATAATACTGCTCATATTGTTTTTGATTTAAATGACGCCATTGTTACCAACACAGTCAGCAACACTATGGTATATGTAATACCGCTTTTTGTTAATTCTAATGAACCGGAATTGCAAAATTGTTTTGTGTTCCCCAATCCGGTCAGCGATATCGTTCGCATTAGATTTGAAAATCTAAATGATATAAATAATGAGCTGAAAATTTTTGATAACAAAGGAGCATTGGTGTTAGAAGTAGAATTTCATCAGTCTGAATTAATAGTTCCCTTAACTGGTCTTGCACAAGGGCATTATTCTTTTATCGTTGTAAACCGTGATGGATTAAAAACAGGACAAGGAGAATTTATTAAACAATAGAACAAGATTATTCTTCTTACCTATATTTTTCGATCAGCAAAAGATCGTTCGTTTAATTATTAGCAATGTTTACAACCATTGCAGCATGGCTTTTTGCTGGATTCACTGATTATTAAAATCCATAGGCTACTAAGTCTCGTATTCCTTTGCGATAATAAATTCTATTTTCTACTACATCTACTTCATATACCGGTTCTTTGTCTTTACCTAAGTCGATAAATGTACCAACTTCTCCGGTGTCTTTGTTCATCTCTTGTAGGCCCACTTTTTTTGCATCGGTTTGTGTCATCATCAACAAACTAGAGTTTGATTCTGCACTCGCTTTAAAACGTGTATTCATTGCCTTGAATGCTTTTCCCGCATACGAAAAACCAGCTTCACTTAGTTGACCATATACCGTACTCAATCCCGCAGTAACCTCTTTACCTATTGCTGCATTCACATCGCCTTTTTCAACTTTTATTTGTGTAGAGGCCGCTCCAAATGCAGCAGATGCATAACCCGACACTGCTCCTACATAAGCAGCACGTATGGCATACGCAGCATACAATGCTCTTGTTAATCCCGGAAGACGAGGGGCTTCCATGTACTTTTGAAAAGTCAACTTTCCATCAAAGGATAGCATGGCCATGTTCTGATCGGAAGTCACTAAAATTCCTTTATCACGAATTTCAAGGTATCACGCATCTTCTTTGCCCTCAAATT
>Ga0116144_10005367_pt1 | contig 11672 bp, 11 predicted proteins | sample AD_UKC035_MetaG_FD_89746 | JGI IMG/M metagenome (GOLD analysis project Ga0116144, IMG submission 89746) | Active sludge microbial communities of municipal wastewater-treating anaerobic digesters from USA - AD_UKC035_MetaG | ecosystem: Engineered > Bioreactor > Anaerobic > Digestate | place: USA... | reverse complement strand
CGTTTGCAACAGGTGTAATGCTCATTGCATGGCTACTCAAAGGCCGTGCCGTATAGCCGGATGGCACTGAAGGACTTGACCATCCTGAATAATACATTGAAGACGAAGTATATGAGTTAACCGTCAGGTAAGTGCTCCATGGAAAATTTTCAGAGCCGCCGAAAAAAACATTCTGGTTAGGAACAGGATGAAGATTGCCCGTTGCTACGGTATAACTGCCGTCGCTGTCGCTTACAGTAATTCGGTATATACCGTTCGTATGGGAAAGGGAGTACAAGAATTGCCCGGGCAAAAGAATTACCGATAATGCCAGAAATAAACTGGTGGATAAAACATTCAAAAATCCCGGAAAAAAATAGCGCTTTATTTTCATTTGTATTACTATTGAAACACATTTACCCTCAATTGTCAATATTCACAGCTATCCTTTATGACTGTTGAATCCGGCAACCAGGAATGACATGTATGGTATCTCCGAAGATGTTTTCCATAAACCGGTTTTCTTACTGCTTTCTGTTCTCGACAGCCTGAGCGGAGAAGGTTTTTTAAGCGGCTTAAGAATTTCAGCCTGCCCGGATTCATCTATCTGCATGTTTGTTTCAATCAACACAGGTGATGGGTCGAATGACCCGTTTAAAACAACTATGTATGCTTCTCTGGCCGTTTTGAAATACATGGGAAGCAGGTACGGTCCCCCTGAAACAAGTGGAAATGGAACTTTTCCCATGAAAAGGTATCTGATTATATTGTGAAGTATTATCTGTCTGTGAAAATTTTTCGGTTGTTTCTTTATAACCTTTTCTCCCTGAAACTGCAAAGAATTTTCTGCCGCAACTACTGCTGTCCTGCCTCCAAGTTTGTTATTAAAGAGAATGATTCCTGCCCCTACTGTTTTCTTTTCGCAGGTGATAATGTCCGACCATGTTGCGGCGCCGTTTACAGGTTCAAAAACAGGAATGTTGTCAAGTGCGTTGACGCTGAAAAATAATCCCTTTTTTACTCCCGCGGCATTATCGGTTATGACTTCCATGGAATAGTTGGATGTTCTCCTCTCCAGAAGGCCTTTGTATTCTATCCCGATATGCCTGCCGAATCCTCTCTGTAAAAGTATCCCGGCGCCTGCTCCGTCAAGAAGCAGGCCTCCTTTTAGCATCTCCATTATCTCGCTGTCGTCAAACGTCCATGCCGAATTCCCGAAAAGAGCATTGACTTTCTGCCTGTCCGAACAGGCCGGAACCCCGTAAGAAAGGAGAAAGTCCCATGCCGGGGAAGTGTCCACTTCCAGTTCCTTGAGAGATTCCCCTTTCAGTGCGCGGACTGTCTCGGCAGAATTTTCTTTCCATGGAATACCGACGCCGTAAAGATGGTATTTCTTGTGAAAACGTCCCGATATCCAGTCCAGAGATTCACGGCTTTTATCCAGTAATGTTCCAATCCGGGGTTCCTGGTCGGCCGGGTTCCCCACAAAAGGAAACAGGTCGAGCAACAATGAGTCTGACCCGAAAAATAACGCCAGAGCCATAATGGCCCAGGTGGATGTATCGGATTTAGTCCATGCAGTAAAAGGAAAGTTTTCTATCTCGGGAGCTGATTCAACATAATCAGGCCTGAGTTTTTTCTGTGAGTCCAGCTTCATGATGGAGAATATCTTGTTTTTGCCTAAGTCTTCGGAATAAGGCGCAAAATTGGGCCTGTGGGCCGCATGGCCGTGTATTGTCAATGATTCAAACATTGGAGTCCATCTTCTGCCTTCTATACTGTGGACTGGCAAAGAGGAGCTCATGAGTCCAAGTTTTGTCTTGCCCGGAGCGTTTTTTTTAACCGCCTCCGCTATACCCTTTACAACTTCGAGCTGTGTTTCCCGCCAAACTTCCATCCATTTGCTTCTCCACGGGTGGGGCTTTCCAGGCTGCAGTATCCTGGCGTATATTTCCTCCCTTGAAGTGTTTTTGCCTGTCTTGCGGGAAAATTTCCTGCATATGTCATCCTCAAACCCGCCGCCCCACTTAAGGGGAGCATGGCCGTGGTACCTGAAGTCATCTTCAATCCAGATAACCCGGAAACCCAGTGCGGCAAATCTTCCGTAAAGATTGTAGATGTATTCCTGCCAGTTCCTGTCGGAAAAGGAAGCGCAGGCCTTGCTTTCTTCTCCCTCGTATGAAACCGTCGGCTTGAATTTCCTGTCTGCGGGAAAACGCCTTCCCCTTTCGGAATGAAGTATCGTCATCCATGGGTTCAGGCTGACTGATATTTTCCGGGTTTCAAGGATTTTCTTGACGGCGCTGACAGTATCGAACCACATGTCTTCTTCTTTCCTGGAGAGCAGGCCGTTGTTCCATTCTTCACCGGCAAAAAAAAGCACGGCTTCCTCCACGCCATGTTTCATGCAGAAATCTGCCAGGATGCGGGCGTCTTGTTCTGCGTTTTCTCCGGGTATTACCTGAAAGCGTAAATGATACTTTGTCTTTCCCATTTTTTCCTCCTGAAATAAACGGGTTATTCCTGTTGTTGTAAAGAAACGTGCAATTTCGGAAATCAAAAAAATTATACCATGAAACTGCTATCCTTTTTCCATGCGAAGCAAAAGTTTTAAAAAAAGATGAGAAATATATGGATTGCCGGGTTGACAAATGCATGCAGTAATCCCTATAATAAGGAAAAAGGGAGGGACTGAAAATGAAAAGAATATTCGCAGTAATTATGGTTTCTGTGATTGTGCTGTCAGGCCGGGCTTATGCCGGAATGAATGAAGCAGAAAGTCTGTACAAGGAAGGCAAGATTGAAGAAGCATTCGCAGAGTATAAGAAGTTACTGCCGGAATTAAAGCCGGCTCAGGCAATAAACGTTTTCATGAAACTGGGAGGAGATTTTTACAAGCAGGGAAAATATCCGGAGGCGGAGGATGCGTTCAGGACTGTTTTAAAAGTGGAGGGAATTTCCGGACGCAACATGTCGACCGCCCAGTTTCTCATTGCCCATTCGCTTTACAGCCGGAAAAAATACGAGGAAGCCATTCCTGAATACAGGAAGCTTGACGCCATAAAAGATATGCCTCTTTCTCAGCGCGCGGATGCACAGCGCCACATAGGCCACTGCTACAGGATTCTGGGGAAAAATGAGGAGGCGCTTGCTGAATACCGCAAAGTGGTGGCAATGGAAGGGGTTTATCCGACCCATCTTTCCAACACCCAGAGCATGATAGGATATCTGACAAAGAGCGAAGAGGAATACGCGAAGGTTTTTGATATTGAAAAAGCAAGCGTGACGGATTTGACGCAGGCGCTTCGCATGGTTAAAAACAAGGAACTTCTTCTGAAGGGATATGTATTCCAGTTGAAGACCAATCCAGACAAGGATGGCGTTATAAAACTGGGGCTGAAGGAGAAATTGCTTGCACGGGAAGCAGTCAGGCAGATTCCAGGGGAAGCGGCTGTTGTTTCCAACCTTCTTTCTCCCGCCCTTTTGGAAGAACTGCCCGACAGGGAAGAAGCAGTTATACTTGCGGAAATTTGGCAGGCAAACCCAGGCAGTGCGGATGAAGCCAAATCGAGGCTGGCCGGAATTATCGGCGAAGTATCCACGATAGAGGAAGCAAGAGAGAAAATAAAGAACCTTAAATAAGGGGAGGCCCGTAAAATGAATATTCTTGAAAACATTCCCTACAGGGAAGAAGGCATGGGCATGAGGAAGGTTGTTGATGAAAAGCACCTGCAGGTCATTCAGATAGCACTTAAGCCTGGCCAGAACGTACCCAGGCATGAAGCCAACTCGAACGTGCATCTTCTTGTGCTGAAAGGCAAATTGTCTGTCAATCTGGGCGGTTTGGAAAACGAAGTCCTGGAAGGAGGTCTTCTGCCGGTTATTTTCAAAACTCCCATGCTGATAAAAAACACGGGCAGTGAAAATGCTTTTTTCCTTGTTATCAAAACGCCCAACCCGAGTGAAATGAGATAGAGGAAGGATTCAGAGAAAATATTTCCCATGGGCAGAGTAAAAATATTCAGGCTTGCGGTTATTGCTCTTTTTCTTCTTTTAATCAGGCAGTACGTTCTTCAGCCTTTCAGGGTTTTCGGCATCAGCATGGAACCTGTTTACAGGGACGGAAGCATTATCCTTGTTGATAAGCTGGTATACCGTTTCAGGACTCCGCGCAGAGGTGAAATCGTCGTCTTCAGGACACAGGATGCTCCATACCTTTATTTTGTGAAAAGGGTAATAGCGCTTCCGCAAGAGCAAGTGGAAATGAAAGACGGCACGCTTTTCATAAATGGCAGAAAAACTGAGGAAAAGTATTTTTCCGGGCAGAACGGTTGGAACATAGAGCCTTTTACTGTGAGAAAGGAATGTGTTTTCGTTATCGGGGACAACAGGAGCATGCCTGAGGATTTCCACCTTTTTACCCAGGTGGCAATCAAAAATATCGTGGGAAGGGTACCGGGAGGAAGATGAAAAAGCGCATTTTGCTTTTCCTGGCGGTGTTGTTTATCGGATTGTCTGTTTTCCTGGTGAAGAAATATGTTCTTGTTTCAGAAAAAGACAGGATTCTGAGAACCATGAGGTCGGCGGAGACTTTTCTCGAGAAAAAGGACCACGTGGGTTTCATGAAGCACCTTTCCATGGAGTACATGGATGATTACGGTCACACGTGGGCAACCCTGTTTTTTTATGTTAAAAGCATCCTTACCCATTACGACGACATCAAAATATCCCTGAGCCAGGTGGATATTGAGATAAAAGGTGATGGAAAGGAGAAAAAAGCCGTTGTAAGGTTCATGGCAGAAGTCAACGCAAAGGGTGCCGCAGGTGAATCTTTTTCTGACCTGGGAAGATTTACCGCCGAGATGAAGAAGGACGGCACCAGGTGGAAAGTAACCTGGTTCGGGGAAAATCCTTACATGTTCTACTGATGGCCCAAATATTGTCATACGTATTTCTGCAGCGAATTTTGAAGCTTTTCCCTATATCTGTTACAATACTGCCACTGTTATTTTGAAAATATCATTAATAATTTTACGCTACCGGTCTACCTGAAATGTGGAAAAAAACTTTTGTATCTGCTTTCATAGCGCAGGTTTTGTCAATTTTCGGTTTTTCTTTTGCCATGCCTTTCCTGCCATTTTTCATCTCTGAGCTGGGAACTTACAGCAAGGGCCAGCAGGCATTCTGGTCAGGCATAGCCCTCGGTTCTACGGCTGTCACCCTGGGTATTTTTGCTCCCTTGTGGGGCATACTTGCAGACCGCTACGGGCGCAAGATGATGGTATGCCGCGCGATGTTCGGCGGAACAGTGGTACTTCTTCTCATGTCCATGGTGCGGACTGTCGGCCAGCTGGTTGCATGCAGGCTGCTGCAGGGTGTATTCACGGGCACAATAGCTGCAAGCGTGGCTTTGGTCGCAAGCGTCACTCCTCCTCACAGGTGCGGCCTGACGCTGGGTATGATGCAGGCGGCTGTTTTCATAGGGATGTGCCTGGGTCCTCTTTTCGGGGGCGTTGTGGCTGACATACTCGGATACAGGGCAGCTTTTCTTATAGGAGCCCTTATAGTTTTGGCGGGAGGCCTGCTGGTCTTGTTGGGAGTGCATGAAGAGTTTGTCCCTCCGGACAAGGAAAAAGACGGTCCTGCCATGGGGTTTAGAGAAATACTGATGATTGGCGGATTCATGATGGCGGTGCTTGTCATGTTCGGAGTCCGCGCCAGCGAATCCATGATTAATCCTTCGTTTCCTCTTATAATAAAAGAGATAGTGCCAAATTCGAAAAATCTTAACAGTATTACAGGTTTTGTAGTTGCCATGGCAGCCCTTTCGGGTGCCCTGTCCGCGGCTCTGCTTGGACATATGGGAGACAGGTGGGGGCAGAAGCGTATCCTGGTTGGCTGCTGTGTTTTTGCATCTGTTGCTTCGTTGGGCCACTTTTTCGCTTATACAATACCTTTCCTTTTTGCAGCGCGCATCCTGTTCGGCTTGAGCGTTGCAGGAATGCTGCCGGCTGCAAACGCAATGATTTATTCAGTCATAGACAAACGCTGCATAGGTAAAGCTTATGGAGTTGCTACCTCTTTAAGCATGATAGGTGCTGCCCTCGGTCCTTTCACGGGAGGCACTATTGCGAGGTTCACGGCTCTCAGGACGCCATTTTTGTTTGTCGCAGCAGCCCAGATTATTCTTGCATATCTCATCGGAGTGTATGTAAAGACATCTGTAAAACCTTCCTCAAAGCTCTACTAAATTCACGCCCTTATTTATAAAGCATAAAATTAGGGGTATAAATGATAAAAAGGATAAGCATGACTTCTTGCTCTTTGAATTTATGAAGAAATTCCGTGGGAAAGGGGGTGAAAGACAGTGTCAACATATGTTATGCTCAGTACGGTAACAGCAAGAGGAGCCAGGACTCTCAAGACCAGGCCTTCAAGAATAAAAGAGGTCAACAGGGAAGTGGAAAAGATGGGCGGCAGGATAATTGTTCAGTATGCACTTCTCGGTTCCTACGATTTTATTACCGTTCTTGAAGCGGATAATGATGAGGCCGTGGCAAAAATTTCTCTTGAAGTAGGCTCAAGGGGAAGCGTCAAGATAACTACAATTCCGGCTATTCCCGTAGATTCTTTTATTGCCAATATCAAGCAGGAATAAAGACGACCGTTTTCTTACAGCCGTGTATTTATCCCGGCGGGAAGGGAGGGGTATTTTTTGTGAATAAGCATCAAACATACGGAGGGAGATTCCATGGGGATGATAGAATGGGGTGAAAAAAAGATAAGAAAAATGACTTTTTGGGACATGGGTCTTGCCAAGTTCGTCCTGATTTTATTTGGTGTTATCGTAGGAGCTTTTATCTCATCTTTTGTAAAGCGTAATATAATGCCTTTGCTTATCCTTTTACTTGCAGGGTATTTTGTGTTAATCTACAGGGTTCTTGTCAGGAAATAGAGTATTTAAATACCTGTTCTGGATAAGAGAGCCGAAGGCCTGCGGATGAATGTAAAGATAAAAAAAGCGTCAAGGAGCGATGCCGGGGAGATTCTCCGGGTTCAGAAGATTGCATTTGAAAGCGAGGGAAGGCTGTACGATAATCCCAGGATAGCTCCTCTGGTGGAAACACTTGAAGATGTTATCAGGGATTTCGATACGCACGTGATACTTAAAGCAGTCGTTGAAACGGGTGAGATAGCCGGTTCTGTCAGGGGTTTTGCCAACGGAAGTACCTGCTGGATAAGCAGGCTGTTTGTATCTCCCTTGTACCAGAAACTCGGAATAGGTTCCAGGCTCATGTCAGAGATAGAAAAATGTTTTCCATCCACCGCCAGGTTTGAGCTGGCCGCGGGCTCCAAGAGTGTCAGGAGCATAGGGCTTTACAGGAAGCTCGGGTATGTTATACTGGGAGAGATAAGGAAAGATAATGCAACCCTGCTTCGCATGGGAAAGGATACTGTAAAAGGAAGGAAATGAAAAGGTTTATCTTCCCGGTATTGGCAATGCTTTTTTTAAACTCGGCAAAATACGTTTATACCGGTTCAGATGAGGTCTCCACAAAGGAGGAGCAGAGAATGGTTTTTCCTGGCAAGGAATGGGAGAGGCGCAAACCGGAGGATTTCGGCATACCGGGGGGTGTTATAGATGAAATTGGCGAGAAGATGAAGCTTGCCCGGTCAAACGCCGTACTGGTCAAGAATGGCTACCTGGTTGCAGAATGGAATTACGCGGGTACTCCTGAGACCCGCTTCAATGTGAAATCAATTACCAAGTGCATCCTCGGCATGATTTTCTGCCTGGCCTTTGATGACGGTCTGGTGCCTGGGCCGCAGGCGAAGGTTAAGGAATCATGGCCGGATTTCAACGCGGGGCCGTATACAAAAGATATAACCTTTGACAACCTGATGACGGCAACTTCCGGGGTAAAGTCAATAGCTCCCTACTGGCAGCATTACACGAACAACCTGGCACGCGGACGTGATTTCAGGCCTCCCGGAATGCCCGGAGAATATTACAACGACCATAGCGTATACCTTGCCGGTGCGCTGACATACCTTTTCGAGAAGGACCTGCTTGAGGTGTTGCGTGAAAGGATACTCGTAAAGATAGGGGCGGATGCGGATTGGATGACCAACGGGGAAGGAGTCCCGGAAGGGCTCGGGAACCACGGGACATACCGTTCTTTTGAAAGCGACCAGCCCGTTATGCCTCCGGGATTTGTAACCCTGAGAAACGGGAAAAAGGCAAGATGGGTCACAGGTTTTTCCCGTTCATGTTGGAGCGCCCGGGACCTGGCAAGGGTTGGCTTGCTTATCCTTAACGACGGAGAGTGGAAAGGCGAAAAGGTTATGCCCGGGTTGCCGGTGGTGAAATACAAGAGCATTATTCCCGAAACACCTTACATGTCCTGGAAACTGGATGAAAACGGGTACTGGTTCATGACGGGCTCAGGCGGGCAGTTCTGCATGATAATGCCACAACACAATATTGTCCTGGCAAAGGTAAACAACTGGATGAATTCTTCCAATACGGGCAGCAAAAAAATGGTAGAGGTCAACCGTCTTCATCTTGCTTCCTTATTGCTGAAGCTTGTAGGACAGGAAGGAAAAAATCCTGATTGATATAATAGAATGCATACTCCGTTTGTATCAAAAGACATTGATAGAAAAAGCCAGAAGGTAATACCACATGGATGAGTTTCCGTCAGTAGAAAAGATGGATACTACTTCTGCTCTTGAAATCAATTATCTCCACAGTTTCTGTTTCCGGGCAATATTTTCCTCCTTCAACCGCTATCGCTTTTCTTCCTTCAGGGTGGGGAATCCTTATCCTGACTATGCGGGGTTTTATACCACTTTGGAGCTCCAGTCCGGCAATTATGGAGCCGGAATTATCAATGTCAGAGCAGGCATAAAAAGATATTGGTCCGAAATAGCTTGAGGCGTTTTTTACCTCTATCTTCTTGCCGTTTTCAAGCCATTTTCTGGGTATGGCGGTAAAAAGGTTCAGAGTATCCCCGTCTTCCATGTAAAGCATCCATCTTGTCTGCATGAGAAACCATGCTTCTTCGTGGGTCTTGTGCTGGCCTGAGCCGCAGTAATGTTCCCAGAACGTGTAGGTTTCCCTGTCCATGAGGGCAGTCAACTGGTTATAGTAGCATTTGAGAAACGCCTTGACTTCGCCCCGCTTCAAATGGGCAAAATCGTGGCGGGAGTAGTAAGGCTGGCTTAAAGCTGCATTATCAAGGGTTACGGGGAATTGGTTGTGCTTGAGCAAGAAGTGCGAGCCGATCTCTTCGGGAGAAAGAACTTCCCCGATGATGAGCCAGAGGGGGCCGGTTAAAACACCCCTGCATGCAAAAGCCGCGTGGCTGAACCAGTTGCCCCCGTCTGCATAAAAGGTGATATTCCCGTTTTGCTCGACCCAGGGAGGCGTGAAAGGTGCCCATGAGCCGTCTCCTACCGGGACAACCGGAGCGTTGGCCATGGCATGATAAAACCCGTTTCTTATATCCTTGAGGTATTTTTTAACTTCCGTTTTAAGTGTGGAAGAATATTCAGGATCAACCTCTTTGGTTATCTCCGCTATTCTTTTCAGCCCCAGGTATGTGCCGGCATTCAGGAAAAAAGAGTGGTAAAAATCATCGGGGTCGGCCACCTTGCCATCAAGCATTCCACGAAAACCTTTTATAGCGGCATCTTGTGTCTTATTCTTCTCCCTCCACTTGAGAAGATACTCAACTGCCTTTTTCATGTTAGGCAGTGACTCCTTCAGCCATTTCTTGTCGCCCGTGTGGCGATAATGTTCACCCGCGGTCCAGAGTACGGGTCCTGTTTCGCTTTCATATCGGCCGCAGTTCTGCATGAAACCGTCTTCCCGCTGGCGTTCAAAAAAGAATTGGACGGAACGTTTTGCCAGGTTGTGCCATCCCACGGAGTCAAAATACTGCATGATTGGTGCACTTTCCGTTCCTATGGGACTGTACATTCCGGCATGAGGCGCAACTGTGTCATCCGGTTCCTTTCCAAGGGTAGTGATATCCAGGTGAAGAAGCCCTGCCTTAACGGCCTCGTCGATTTTTTTTTCGGGTATGCTGAAGGAAGCGGCGCTTTCAACCTTTTCTTTCCAATAAGACCGCGCACCCTCAAGATGCCTGTCAAAGTCCATCTTATCAAGGTTGCGCAGTCTCTTGATTGACAGTGGAGAATGGGGTATGAACATCTCGAAAACCGCCTTTTCGCCGGGCTCCAGAAGAACGGCCATCTCTTGTTGCGGCATGGGCTGTTGGTTAAAACGGGTGAGGGAAAGGATACTTCCTTTAAACAGCGTTAATCCATTTTTCGGTTCAAAAGAAATGCCTTCTACATCTTTAGTAGTAATGGCATCGACGCGAAAGTATGGGCTCTTGAACCATGCGTAGCATGAAGAACGTCCCTTGTTGACAGCTTCAACCTTGCAGCACAGGACAACCTCTTCCTCCCTGAAGTACATCTCCTTGTCAATGAAATCCTGCATTTTTTCAATGTCTTCCCGGCTGAGCTTGTTGCCCGCTGAATTGGCATAGGCGGCAAGCCAGTGAGTGCCCCTTACCCTTTCCTTTTCCAGGGGGCCCTTTTCAAGAGAGGCAAACGCTGTCACGTGGTAATGCATGAATTTTTCCCTCTGGACGGCTCTAAGTATGGGCATGTATCCTTCTTCAAGCCTTCTTGATATGTCGTACCGGCATGCGAGTCCCTGTCCCATGGCAAAAAGAAGGTCCTGTGAATCCCATAGCTTATTGTGATGGCTGAGAAAACAGGAAGAGATTTTCCCAAAGAAGTTGAATTTATCCTGGTAGCCGAATCGGAATATCCTCATGTCTTTCGATATCCCCAGCCAGGTAGGCGCATAATTCTTCCTGTTTCGGCATGCGGCGTTTTCAAAGTTTTCTTCCGGCCCGTCTTCAAAAGAAGAAAAATCTGATGGGATTTTCATCTTCATAATATCGCCGGATATATCTTCATAGGAGCGGTTATCTCCCTGTTTAAGGACTGCAACACCGTATTCCGGTATCCATACGGGACTGGAAGAATTGAGAGCGTCTCTGAGAAAAAATGAAAAAGGATTCTTTTTTGTCCTGATGCGCACAATGGTGGCAAAAGCTCCGGGCATGGTCATGGCGTCAGAAACCATCACATCAAGGGATGCCGGGCCGGGATTAAAACTGAAAGAATTCCCCTTGCACCTGCCTTTGCCTGATGCAATATGTATAGACTCTATCGTGCCCCTGATAACCTCTACACTGCCTTCATCAGGGGCGTTGTGCCATATTACCCTGATAATTTTTCCCATATCTTTTTCTCCAGTTTTGCAGTCACTCATCTATTTTTTAAAATGTAATAGTTATACGTATCATATCACAAGGAGTTTGGGTAATCAAAATAAGATTGAGATATGCCCGTTTGTCCAAGGAACATAAGAAAAAAGTTGTTGACCTTCCTTTAAAAAAGAGTATAATATTGTTGGATAAAAATCTGGATAAGGAATGTAAAAAGCCTCATGTTGATGTTGCTCAAAGTAGTAACATTGCCTGAAACAGAAAAACCAGAAACTGCTTTAAATTTAGAACCAGAAAAGGTTTAGCCACCTTAGCTCAGTGGTAGAGCAGGGCACTTGTAATGCTCAGGTCGTCCGTTCAAGTCGGACAGGTGGCTCT
>Ga0116144_10005366_pt1 | contig 11672 bp, 10 predicted proteins | sample AD_UKC035_MetaG_FD_89746 | JGI IMG/M metagenome (GOLD analysis project Ga0116144, IMG submission 89746) | Active sludge microbial communities of municipal wastewater-treating anaerobic digesters from USA - AD_UKC035_MetaG | ecosystem: Engineered > Bioreactor > Anaerobic > Digestate | place: USA... | reverse complement strand
TTCCCGCTCCTGCGGCCGGAATAGCCGATGCGGTTCGAGTTCTTCGTCGGGCTCCGGTATCTCTGGAACACGCGGCGCACCCGTTTCCTGTCGCTCATCACGGTCATATCGGTGCTCGGCATCGCGATAGGGGTGGCGGCGCTCGTGACGGTGCAGTCCATCATGGACGGCCTGCAGAACCAGATGAAACGCTCGATACTCGGGTCGAAGGCCCATGCGCTCGTCTCCACCGCTGAAGGAACGGTCTCCGACTGGCAGGCCGCCGCCGCGAAGGTGCGCGCCGTGCCGGGGGTGATCGGAGTGACGCCGCTCATAACGACCGAGGTCATCGTTTCGGCGCGCGAGGAGGTGCTCGGCGGCATCGCGAACGGGGTGGACGGTGCGACGATCGGCACGGTGACCCTGCTCCCCGAACAGATGGCGGTCGAAAAGAGCGATATCGGGTGCCTGACCGCCCCGGAGCAGTGCCCCGCGCTCGTTTCCCGGCGCACCGGCGATCCGGGCGACGCCCTGTACGACGACCTCATCGGCGCGCGCGACCTGCCGCCCGTGGTCATCGGTCGCGAGATGGCGCGCTATTTCAGTGTGCGTCCCGGCGATGTGCTGACCGTTATCAGCCCGGTCGGCGGCGGCATGGGGCCCACCGGTCCTCTCCCGCTGTCAAAGAATTTCCGCATCGTCGGCACCTTTTTTACCGGGATGTACGAATACGATTTCAACTACCTGTACCTTGATCTTTCCGACGCGCAGGGGTTCTTCTCGATGGAGGGGCTCGTGAGTTCGGTGGCGGTCAAGGTGCGCGACATCTACGATATCGACCGGATCTCGACGGCGCTCCGCGAGGCGCTCGGCGAGGGTTACACGGTGAGGAACTGGAAGGAGATGAACCGCAATATCTTCAACGCGCTCCTCATGGAAAAGATCGTGATGTTCCTCATACTCGGCTTCATCGTGCTCGTCGCGTCGTTCAACATCGTCGCGACGCTCCTGATGATGGTGCTCGGCAAGGTGCGCGAGGTCGCGATACTCAAGACGATGGGGGCGAGCCGCCGCATGATCATGGCGCTGTTCGCGGTGGACGGGCTCGTCATCGGCACGGTCGGCACGCTGCTCGGGCTTGCGCTCGGGCTCGGCGCCTGCGTCTGGCTCGACGGACTAGAGCTCTCGTTCGCCAAGGATGTGTACTACATGACCGAACTCCCGGTCGACATGTCGGCGGGACTCTTCGCGGTCGTCGCTCTTTCGGCGCTCCTCATCTCTTTCGCCGCGGCCCTGTATCCGAGCCGCTACGCCGCCCGTATCAGACCGGCCGACGGTCTGCGGTACGAGTAGGGGGGAACGCATGAAGTTCGAGACACTCGTGAGTATCCGTTATTTCCGGAACACTCGCCGGTCGGGAGCGCTGTCGCTCGTGACGGTCATCGCGGTCATCGGGATGATGCTCGGGGTCGCCGCGCTCATATCGGTCCTTTCGGTGATGGACGGTTTTCTTTCCGAGATGAAGGAGAAGATACTCTCCTCGACAGCGCATGCCCACCTGCACAAATTGGTCGGCGTTTTCGACGATCACGAAAAGACGGCGCGCGATATCCGGTCGCTCGACGGCGTCGCGGGGGTCACCCCGTCGCTCAATGGTGAGGTGATGATAGCGGCGAACGGCAAGATAGTCGGCTCCATCGCGAACGGCATCGAGATCGCAACGATCGGCGAGGTGGTCGAACTGCCGCGCCAGATCGTGCCGGGACAGGGCGATCTCGCCTGTCTCGCCGACCTTGCGCGGTGCCCGGCCTTCGCGGCGGCGCGGGCCGAGAAGGACCTGCTCGACGACGATGACGAACCGCCGGTGCCGCCGCTCCCGATCGTCATCGGCGTGGATATGGCCGAGCAGATCGGGGTGAAGCCGGGCGATATCGTCACCGTCATCAGCCCGCTCGGCGGTGGTATGGGGGCGACCGGTCCGGTGCCGGTGAGCCGCCTGTTCGTGGTGGTCGCGCTGTTTCGCACCGGCATGTATGATTACGACTCGAAATTCGCCTATCTTTCGCTCTACGACGCGCAGGATTTCTTCCACGCCGCCGGTCGCATCAGTTACCTCAACATCAAGATGAGGGACATCTACCGGGTCAAGGAGATCGGTGCGCGGATCATGGATCTCGTGGGCGGGTTCCCCTACGGCATACAGGACTGGCAGGACATGAACAAGACCACATTCAAATTCCTCGAGATGCAGAAGATCGTCATGTTCATTATCCTTATCGCCATCATCATCGTCGCCTCGTTCGGCATCATCTCTACACTCGTCATGCTCGTTATGCGCAAGGTGCCTGAGGTGGCGATACTCAAGACGATGGGGGCCGACGACGGGATGATACGGCGCATCTTCGTCCTCGACGGTCTCCTGGTGGGCGCCGCCGGGACGATCGCGGGCATGCTGCTCGCGGTCATCGTCTGTCTGACGCTCGAACAGATAGAGTTCCCGCTCGCCAAGGACATCTATTTCTTCAATAAACTGCCGGTCGCGCTGTCGCCCGTCAGTTTCGGCATAGTGGCGCTCTGCGCCCTTATCATCAGTTTCGTCGCGACGCTCTACCCGGCGTGGAAAGCGTCGCGCATCCCGCCCGCCGAAGGGCTGCGGTACGAGTGAGGTGACAGGATGCTCGAACTGAGGAACATCACGAAAAGTTACACCATCGAGGGGAAGACCATCCCTGTGCTCCGCGAGGTGAACCTCGAACTGGCCGCGGGGGCGCAGATGTCGCTCATCGGCAGGAGCGGTGCCGGAAAATCGACACTGCTCTCCATCATCGCCACGATAGAACAGCCCGACGGCGGTATCCTGCGCATAGACGGCAAGGATACGACCGCGATGCCCGACACTCTGCTCAGCCGGTTCCGCAACACGATGATCGGCACCGTGTTCCAGTTCCACCACCTCCTTCCCGAATTCACTGCGCTCGAGAATGTCGCCATGCCGTTGCTTATCGGTCGCCGCCATCAGGAGGCGTTCGGAGAGGCGCGCGCGCTTCTGGAGAGGGTCGGGCTGAAGGACCGCGCCGAACACAAGCCGGCCGAGATGTCGGGAGGCGAACAGCAGCGCGTGTCCATCGCGCGGGCGCTCGTCGGCCGGCCCAGGATACTGCTCCTCGACGAACCGACCGGTAATCTTGACGAAGAGACCGGACTGGCTATCCTCGACCTCGTGTTCTCGCTGGCGCAGGAGCACGGACTGACGACGATATTCGTGACCCACAACAAACAGTTCGCGCGGCGCATGGCGACCGGTTACGAACTGAAGGATGGTAGACTATGGTCGCTGTGAGGGCATCGCTTCTCGCCTTTCTTGTTCTTGTCGCGGGGCTCGCCGGCGCGGCCGAGATCAAAGAGGTCAAGGCCGAGGGGTGCGCGCGGACCGAATGTTCGCTCATCACCAAACACTTCGAAGGCAAGACCGCTTTGACGGAAGGGGAGATCGACGCCATACTCCGGTCGCTCTATGCGTCGAAACTGTACCAGCACATCGAGATGCGCTACGAACTCGACACCGGTGCCCTGCGGGTCGTCGTCGTGGAGCAGCCGGTCATCACCGCGGTGTCGGTGAAAGGCAACAGCAAACTCGACACCGACGATATCGTCAAGGTGATAGACATCAAGAGGAACCAGTTGGTGGATGCCGACAAGATACGAGGCAACGAACAGAAGATAACCGAACTCTACAAGGAGAAGGGTTATCTCATGGTGCGGGTCGCCCCCGACCTGACCATCAACGAGAAAAGCAATGAGGCGACGCTCGTGTTCTCCATCGCGGAAGGGGAGCGGAGCCGCGTCCGCAAGATAACGATCGCCGGCAACACCTTCCTGACCGACGAATTCATCAAGGAGCGGCTCAACACGCAGGAGGAGGGCTTGTTCTCGTTCTTCAAGGACGAAGGATACAAGAAGGAACTCCTCGAGGAGGATCAGGCCCGCATCATGTACCTCTACAACGAGGAGGGCTTCGTCAATGTCCGCGTTTCGCGGCCGCTCGTCGCGATATCGCCCGACCGCCGCGATATCGACATCACCTTTGTGGTGACCGAAGGCGACCGCTATAAGATCAACTCGGTCAAGATGGACGGCGACATCCTGGAGAACGGTGAATACCCGAGATACGAACCGCGCCTTGTGAAGGACCAGTGGTACCGCCACACCGAACTCATCGCCGACATCGAGGCGCTCAAGACCTTCTACGGCGACGAGGGGTTCCCGTTCGTGACGGTGCTGCCCGACCGCGCCCCGATAGAACCCGACAAGACGCTCGATGTCACCTACCGCATCCAGAAGGGCAACAAATGCAATGTCGAACGCATCGAGATAACGGGCAACGACCGCTCGCGCGACAAGGTCGTCAGGCGCGAGATGCGTCTGTACGAGGGGGAACTTTACACCTACACGGGGCAGAAACGGAGCGAATTGCTCATCAAACGCACCGGCTTTTACGACGAGGTCACCATAACGCTCAAGGAGGGCTCGCAGCCAGATCTCGTGCGGGTCATCGTCAAGGTCAAGGAGCGCAAGAGCGGCACCTTCAATGTCGGCGCCGGCTTCAGTTCGTTCGAATCGTTCGTGTTCAATGCGCGGATAGATCAGAACAACTTCCTCGGCTACGGGCAGACGCTCAGTCTCGTGTCGCAGTTCTCGGCGATGCGGCAGGAGGTGAATCTCTCCCTGTTCGAGCCCTATTTCTTCGACTACGATGTGTTCCTGAACACCAGTTTCTACTTCGTCAAGTTCGATTACTCCTCCCTTAATTCCTCCTACTACGCCGACTACGAGGACAACCGGCTCGGCTACAGTCTCATCTTCGGCTATCCGCTGACCGACAACCTTTCGATATCGGGCGGGTACCGCATCGACAAGGTGTGGCTCAAGGGGGGTGCCAAGAACCAGATGAACTTCCTGTTCCGCGACATGCTCACCAGTTCACTCCTCGCCCGGCTGACCTGGGATTCGCGCGACGACCGGATGTTCCCGACCAAGGGGTTCTATTCCAGTTTCAGCACCGAGATGGGGCCGCGGTTCCTCGGCTCCGACGACGACATACTGACGCTCGACTTCAATTTCCGCTGGTACCAGCGCCTCTTCTGGAACCTCGTCTACAAGGTCAATCTCCTCACCAGTTGGAAAAAGGACTTCTCGGGCAACCGCCTGCCGGTCTCGGAGCGGTATCGGCTCGGCGGCATATTCTCGATACGCGGTTATTCCTACAACTCCATCGGCCCCAGCGAGGAGTTGCGCGTCGCCGAATCGCCGTCGGACCCGACGAGCAGCCTGTTCCCCTATACCATAGGCGGCGACAAGCAGATCATCATCAACAACGAACTTGAGGTGCCGATACTCAAGGAGATGCGGCTCAATCTCGTCGCGTTCCTCGATGTCGGCAACACCTTCAACGAGGACGAGAACCTGTTCTACATCGACAACCCGGGGCGCAATAAATACCACCTGCCGCTCGCGATGTTCTGGAGCGCCGGGTTCGGCATCCGCTGGGTCACGCCGATCGCGCCGCTCTCGTTCGAATGGGGCTTCCCCATCACGCCGCGGCCGGGCGACCCGGTCTATATGTTCGAGTTCAATATCAAGAACTCCTTCTAGCGGGAAGGTCATGCGGGAGAAGGGGACGCTCATCCTCGGTGCGGGGCTTGCGGGCATCTCGACCGCATACCATCTCGGTGACCGCGACCATCTCGTCATCGAAAAGAGCGACCATCCCGGCGGGCTGTGCACCTCGGAACATACCGGCGGCTTCACCTTCGATCAGACCGGCCACTGGCTCCACCTCGCGCGCGAGGAGAACCGCACCCTTTTCAGCGACCTGTTCCCCGACGATCGCGTCCGCATCGAGCGGAAGACCCATATATTCTCGCACGGCGTCTACACGCTCTACCCGTTCCAATCGAACACCTACGGGTTGCCGCCGCAGGTCGTCCGGGAGTGTGTCGCCGGCTTCGTGAAAGCCCTGCGCGACACCGACAAGAGCAGGGCGCGGGAGAATTTTTACGAGTGGTGCATGGCCTATCTCGGCGAGGGCATAGCGAAGCATTTCATGATACCCTACAATTCGAAACTCTACACCGTCCACCCGAAACAGATGGCGTCGCACTGGTGCGACCGCTATGTCCCGAAGCCGACGCTCGCCGAGGTCATAGAGGGGGCGGTCACCGCGCCCGACCGGAAGGTGGGCTACAATGCGTCATTCTTCTATCCGGCGCAGGGGGGCATCGGCGAATTCCCGAAGCGCTTCTTCGCCCGCACCGACGCCGCGAGGTATCTCTTCAACGCCCGGCCGACGGCGCTGGATATCGAGAATCGCATCGTCACCCTTGATGGCGGCGAACAGGTACGCTATCGTCATCTGGTCAGTTCGATACCCCTGCGCGATCTGCTGAACATCGTGACCGGGCCCTTTGCGCCGACCGCGAAAGAGATCGCGGCGCGGATGCAGGTGGCGTCGGTCAGTTATCTCAATATCGCCCTCAAAAAGCCGGCGGGTCACCCCGGTCACTGGTTCTACATCCCCGAAGAGGGCTTCCTGCCGTACCGCGTCGGTAGTTTCAGCAACATCCATCCGCCGCTCGCGCCGGCGGGACGCGGCTCGCTCTATGTCGAGTACACCCATCAGGGACCGTTCAGCGGCGTGGATGAACTCATGGAAGAGAGCATCCGGCTCCTTACCGCGATGGGCATCATCGCCGACGACGAGGAGGACATCGACTTCATAGACCACCGCTGCATCGAGAACGGGTATGTGATATTCCACCGCGAGTATTTCGACGACATGGCGGCGGTGTCGGACATCTTCGGTCGGCACGGCGTCCATCTGGTCGGCCGCTACGGCCGGTGGACCTATAACGCGATGGAGGATGCCGTGTCGGATGGACGCGAGACGGCGAAAAAGATACTTTCTGGTCAGGGAGGTCCCGCATGATGCGTATCACCGCGTTCCTGTTCACGCTCGGACTGTGCCTCGCGCTGTGCGCCGAGGAGCCGGAGGAGCCGAATTTCCGTGAGGGTTTCGAGAAGAGTTGCAACGCCGGCATCGCCGAGGCGTGCGCCCTGCTCGGCGACATGTATTTCAAAGGGGAAGGCGGCCCGGTCAACACCGCCAAGGCGCGGAACGCCTTCGAAAAGGCGTGCGGCGGCGGCGCGGCCCACGGGTGCAACATGCGCGCCTTCATGTGGCTCAAGGGCATCGCGAGCAAAGTGGACAAAAAGAAGGCGTACGACCATTTCCTCGATTACTGCGACGACGGGAACGGCGAGGCGTGCCTCAACCTCGGTCTCGTGCTGACCGACGGGGACGGCCAGCCGGTCGACCTCAAGCGGGCCTCCGAGGCGTTCGACCGAGCCTGTTTCAACGGCTCCCACGAGGGGTGCTACCGGCTTGCCGGCATGCTCGTGAGCGGCAAGGGGATCGCGGTGAACAAGAAGAGGGCGCGCGAATATCTGCAGAAAGCGTGCGACTGGGGCAACGGCGACGCCTGCGGCATGCTCGCGTTCATGTGGTACAACGGCGAGGGGGGCGACCTCAACAAGGACAAGGCGCGCATCTACAACGAAAAGGCGTGCGGCAAACAGCGATCCATCGCCTGCTTCAATCTCGCGGTGTACTACTATCAGGGTGAAGAGGGGAGCGCCAACAAGGAACGGGCGCGCCAACTGTTCTCCCGTGCCTGCGAACTGGGCAACAACGATGGCTGTTTCCTCGTCGGCGCCATGCATTTTACCGGCGAAGGCGGCCCCGTCGACATCGAGAACGCCAAGAAGTTCGTCAAAAAGGCGTGCACCAACAAGATAGAGGACGCCTGCCTGTTCCTGAAGAACAATTTCTAGGAGGGGGGGCTTCCGATCTTGAGAACCGGACCTTCACGCGGCTGGCCGTTCGTGCGGTTTTCGTTCTCGTGTCTTTTCGCTCTATCTCTTCTTTTTTCTTTTTCCTGTCACAATTCTTCTTACGGAACAAGCGACACCGACCACCTGTCCGAGAGCGATATTGTCCCCGAGTTTGACGAGGTACCGGACGCTGATGTCGTCGTGGGTCCCGATCCTCAATGTGAAGGATGGCGACGCCGGGGGGATCTCCTTTGGTGGGACGAACCGTTCTGCTGTAGCACCTATGAGGAGGCGGCACATTTCTGCCCTAGAGAGGGTCGTCTCCCGTTTATTTGGGAGCTTCGCACCTTGGTAAAGGGTTGTGAACACACTGTATGGGAGGGTTCTTGCGCGATAGGGGTTTCTTCGGAATCGTGGCAGAATTGGGACAAATCGTGCAAGGGGTGCGAGAAAAGAGAGGACGGAGGTTACTCGGTTTTCGGGGATCGCACATGGTTCTGGACCCGGACATCGACTCCCGGTGAATCGCTTACCTATTGGGGTATAGATTTCGCCTATGCGAGCATCGGTCGTTACTTTACGACGGCGCCCACGGGGAGTATCCGTTGTGTAACGGAGGTTGCCGGCGCGCAATCGTGGCAGGCCTCCTGTCCGGAAGATACGCGGGACGATGTCGTGGAACTTGCGGAATATCCCGACTACGATTATGTTCCTTGTGCCGAACGGGAAGAAGAGGTTCGCCATAACAAAGCGCAACTGGGTGACCCGTGGAATTATGATCTCTTATCGGGGATCACCTATCTGACGGGAACGCTGGATGTGCAAAGCGATTCGACAGGGGACAAGGATTTCACCAAACTGACGGGGCTCCGGTGCATAGACGGCGATATGCGCATCTGGTACACCGATGAACTGGAAAGTTTGCATGGGCTGGAGAGTTTGATACGGATAGGGGGGAATTTGGATATAGAAGCGAACAAAGCCCTTTCTGACATATCGGCATTATCGGGCATAACAGGGACAAAAGGGAAAGTGGACCTTTATGGATGTCCTCTCATGGAATCTCTGGAAGGCTTACACAATATCGAAAAAGCGCAAACTATTTCAATAGAAACAATGAATGCATTGAAAGACCTGAACGGCATTCGAGGATTGCAATCTGTAGGAACTCTTGTGATATACACGGCAACTCAACTTAACACGCTTGCCGGGCTAGAAAATGTTAACAAAATAGGATGCGTTTTACAAATCGTTAATACAAATATTTCTTCCCTTCAGGGCTTATCGGGCCTTGAAAGCATGGGAACAGATTGCGAAGACGCCGTGATCATTCTAGGGAACAATCATAACCTATCTTCTTTGGAGGGGATGGACAATCTCGAAACCATAACCGGAACCTTTCAGCTTATTTCAAATTCTATTCTTGCGGACACGCGTGGTCTTGAAAAAATCACAGGGATCAACGGTGACATCATCATTGATAATAACGATTCTCTAAAAGCACTGACGGGACTTGAGAATCTGAAAACGATAACCGAATCGATCCGGATCACCGGGAACCTGAATCTCATGGACATCACCGCACTTTATAACTTGGAATCATTCGGGAGCGATCTGGGGAGAGATCTGGTCATCATCAACAATCCCAAGTTGCCGACCTGCCAATGCGAACATCTCCGCTCCCTGTTGATGGCAAAGGGGTGGAATGGCTTCTACGACTTCACGGGGACCGATGGGACCGCGAGTTGTGAATGAGAGCACAAGAGAGCGGGCCGTCGTGAGATCGATCTTGGGAATGATGATAGTGGTGGTACTCATCGCCTGTGGCGGGGATGACGGGAGCGATCGACTCCCCGACAACTCCCAGCCCGATATTGACACCGAGCAGTCCGATGCGGACACAGCCCCCGTATGGGTCACCGATAAAACCTACGCCGGACTCGAATGGTCGCCCTTGCCGGAAAACGAGATGACATGGCAAGAGGCCGAGGACCACTGCGAAAACATGGGAGGCCGACTGCCGAACATCAGTGAACTGCGAAAGGTCATCATCAACTGTCCCGGTAGCACCTATGGAGGCGCATGCGAGGTCTCCGATCCCGATTGTCTGGATAGTAGTTGTTACAGCACAAAATGCTCTTGTGACGGTTTTGCCACAACATACTCGGCGTTTGGTGACGCCAAGGCGGCGGTCTGGCTCTGGTCCTCTTCGCCCCGTGTGGGCTACGACCACTACGCGTGGGGTGTTAATTTCTATAACGGCAATGTGAGTTTCAGCAATAAGTACAGCAACAATCGGGTGCGTTGTGTAAGATGACCGGCGCCGACCGTCGCCTCGGGGCATGCTAGGAGGCCGGGGTTCCGCTCAGAACAACGCATCCAGATCGATCGAGAAGAACTCGTCAAGCGGTATGCCTCCGCTTCCGACTAGGTAGGGTCTGACCTTTTTCTTCGTCATGGCAACGAACATATCCAATCCCGCCGGGCGTTCCCTCACGGCGCCGCTTTTCACCTCGATCGCTGCAAGACGGTCCCCCTTGGTCAATACAAAATCGACCTCGGCGTCGCTTTCGCGCCAGTAAAAAAGACTCAGGTCGCGCGCGGTCGCCTCGTTCTGCAAAAAAGATCCCACCGCCGATTCAACGGTGCGTCCCCACCGTTCCGGGTCGTGGCGCACCTCGGTGAAGGTATCGCCCCGCACCGCGGAAAAAAGAGCGTTGTTATACACCTGCAACTTGGGACTTGATCCCCGACGGCGCACCCCCTGTGTCGCATACTTTTCCAGGCCGGTCAGCATTCCCGCCCCGTCGAGGAGGGAGAGATAGTGCGCCAGCGTCGTGGTGTTGCCGGCATCCTGCAACTGCCCCTGCATCTTGGTGTAGGAAAGGATGCGGCCCGAATACCCGGCTCCGAGAAGGAACAGCGTGCGCAAGAGGGCCGGTTTGTCTATCCGGTTCAGGAGCAGGACATCCTTCGAGATGGTTGTTTCTATCAGCGCTTCGCGGACATAACTGCGCCACCGCTTTTCGTCGCCGATGAGCCCGGCCGTTCCCGGATATCCCCCGAAGAAAAGATAGTGATCTAGATCGATCCCGAACGCATCGCGCATTTCGGCAAAGCCCCAATGAGTACACCGGATGAGTTCGAAGCGACCTCCGAGGCTCTCGCTCAGACCACTCTTGATGAGCAAAGGCGAAGAACCGAGGATAACCAGTTTGATGGCCCTTTTCTCACGCGAGTCCTCATCCCACAGACGCTTTATGGCATCGGTCCATCCCGGCACCTTCTGGATCTCGTCCAGAACGAGCAGGAACTCTTCTTTCGGCGATCCGGCCAGCCGGAGGCGAGCCGCCTGCCACTGTTGTTCGATCCATAGGTGATTCTCCGCGCCGTCGGCCGATGCATAAGCATACGGGGTCGAAAGCCGTTCGCATACCTGCGTTATGAGCGTTGTCTTGCCGACCTGACGCGGTCCCGCGAGGACTTGGATGAACTTCCTCGGTTCTTTTAACCGCTTGATAACTTTATCGAACAACGGTCTTTGATACATGTTCCGCCTCCGTCAGAATAAATTACTCAACCTAATGAGTATTTCTGCTCAACGCATTGAGTAAATATGCCCGACACGGGCAAGGAAGTCAAGATTTATTTCGGGCGAGGAGAGACGCGGACGATACGCGCATCGTCTAGGGAAAGATCACCCGATAAGCGCGCACCCGCAACCGATATCCTCCTCCTCTTCCCAGAGCGCATCCTCGTCGGTCGCGCCGCCGGTGTCGGCAGCGGCGTTGTCGGTCACGGCG
>Ga0116144_10005365_pt1 | contig 11680 bp, 9 predicted proteins | sample AD_UKC035_MetaG_FD_89746 | JGI IMG/M metagenome (GOLD analysis project Ga0116144, IMG submission 89746) | Active sludge microbial communities of municipal wastewater-treating anaerobic digesters from USA - AD_UKC035_MetaG | ecosystem: Engineered > Bioreactor > Anaerobic > Digestate | place: USA... | reverse complement strand
TGGAAGATAATTGTTCTATCCTTTCCCTTCTCTATCTTCAATATAAACTGCAAAAAAGACGAATCTCTTATAAAAACCTGGTTTTTCAGTTTGTGGTAATCCCCAAAAATCCTACCTGACAGAAATAAGGTGAAATGATATTGTCTCCCTGTTGGGGATAAAGCTTTTATTTTTTCATACTTGGATTTTTACTTGCGTTGGCAGGACAGAGGATATTTTATTTAATAGCTAATTAACTGGGGCACTTACTAAAGGGAAATTAGGTAACTCATTTCCCCACCTTGTCTTACTGTAAGGTAGATTGTAGAAAAGGTACTCAAAATGTATCCTCTACATTGGAAAATAGAAGAAGTAACCGCCATATCAAACAATATTTTGGCTGGGAACAGAGGCAATTTATAACTTATACAGCACTGCAAAATATGAATCAAATCTTAATCTTGGCACTGTGCTATCTCTATTCCTTAAAAAAAATTATAGCCCAACTCGCAGCTGCTTTCCCTCCAATATCATAATCTACTCAAATAGAGTATGGAAAGACATATACCACATCGTTTGTTATCCAATTACTAATGTGGTGACCAAATGTTTTAGCTATGTAACAAGGGACGATTCCCATAAATATAAAAAGAAACGCCCTGATAATCAACAACTTATACTACCCTATTTTTTAAAATGGGGGATCCGTGTGCAATTATTTGCTTGACGAAAAAGGGAATTGTAGTTTTTAGGATAATGGAAGAAAAAATTGAAGGGAGGTACAATCTTTGATCTTTCTTCTTTCAAGAAATATGAGAAAAGACACTTTACAGAACAAGGGATTTTATCCTATTGAATACCTTTTACCATACTTCTAAATGGTCGAAAAGATGTTTATTTTATCAGTACTTAACATTTTGAGATGCCTATTGAGGGAAGGAGCAATCAATGAGAATTGTTAGTTATCTTCCTGACAGCATATTGAGCAATGAAGAGCTGTCGGAGCTTTTTCCGGAGTGGACACCTAAGAAGATCGAAAAGAAGCTTGGGGTAAGAGAACGCAGGATTTCAGCACCCGATGAAACTGCCTTGGATATGGCTGTCAAAGCATGCGAAAAATTGTTTGAGAGCATTGATAGAAACATTATAGATTTTATTCTACTTTGCACTCAAAGTCCGGATTTCTTTTTGCCTACATCAGCTTGCATCCTTCAAGACCGTTTAGGCCTCAGAACTGAGATAGGAGCTTTGGACTATAACCTTGGTTGTTCCGGTTATGTGTATGGTCTATCGTTAGCCAAAGGACTACTTTCTGCTTCAATTGCTGAAAATGTACTACTAGTGGTTTCAGAGACATATTCTAAGCATATCCACAATCAGGATAAAGGCAATAGAAGCATTTTTGGGGACGCTGCATCTGCAACGCTTATCAGTAAAGATATGTTGCCAAAGATCCACGAGTTTGCTCTCGGTACAGATGGCCGGGGCTGGAACAATCTAATTATCCCTAATGGTGCAATGAGAAATAGACACAGGCAACAAGCAATTGATTGGATTGACGAAAATGGTGTTCTGAGAAATGATGACATGCTTTATATGAATGGTCCTGAGATATTCAACTTTACCATTAAAGCAGTACCCGTTCTCATAAAGCAAGTCCTGCAAAAGAATAATGTCAATATGGATGACATTGATTATGTGATATTCCATCAAGCAAATCAATATATGCTTCAATATCTTAGAGAGCTGGTCGGAGTAAATGAAGATAAGTTCTTTATTGATATGGCAGAAACTGGCAACACTGTTTCTGCTACTATTCCCATCGCTTTAGAAAAATGCTTAAGTGACGGTAGAATTAAATCTGGTGATAAAGTACTTTTAGCCGGATTTGGCGTGGGTTATTCTTATGGTGCTACAATTATCACAATATAGGAGAATATAATGACAATCAATGAATTTCTAATTCAATTAGCTAACTTAATCGAAATAGAAGATGAGCTAAGCTTGGATTCAAATTTAAAGGACTATGAAGAGTTTGACTCTATGGCAATAATGTCTTTAGTAGCTTTTGTACACAAGAATTTTGGCAAGCAGTTCAATGCTCGCCAGCTTAACCAAGTGGATACAGTTGAATCTTTGATTGAGCTAATCGGAAGAGAAAGCTTCACAGAATAATGTTTTGGTCAAAGAATGCCTTACAAGGTAAGAGAATTCTAATAACCGGGGCTTCTTCAGGTATCGGTAGAAGTTGTGCCATTCTGTGTAGCGAATTAGGCGCAGAGATTATTGCCTGTGGCCGCAATGAAGATCGTCTTGCCCAAACTATGTCTTCATTATCAGGTTCAGGGCATATCTACTTATCCTTCGAACTTAATGATGAACATATTATCGAAGAAACGCTAACATCAATAAAAGGTACTACCCCTGTCTCTGGTTTTATCCATTCAGCTGGCATCGAAAGAACAAATCCGCTTAAGACAATCTATATGGATGATTTTACAGAAATGTTCAAAATCAATGTGGCTGCTGCAATTGCCATTACAAAACAGATAATGAGGCCTGGTATGTACGATAAAAACGGTATGAGTATAGTGCTGATTTCTTCTGTTAGTGCTTTGCGGGGTGAAAAGGGCAAGATTGAATACTGTAGTACAAAATCTGCAGTTTCTGGTTTAACCAAATCTCTAGCACAGGAACTCGCATCCAAGGGTGTAAGAGTAAATGATATCTGTCCGGCAATGGTAAAATCAGAAATGCTGGATAAAATGTTTGAAAACCTGCCTGAAGAATCAGTTAAAGGTATTTTACAAAAGCACCTTTTAGGGATTTTAGATGTTAATGATGTGGCTAACATGGCTGCTTACCTCGTTTCCGACCTTTCTCGCCATATCACAGGTACGAACATAATTCTTGATAGTGGTTACTCTATAGGATGATATGCAGTTTACTTCGATACCTTTCTTTATATTTCTTATTATTGTAGTTACAATCTACTACTTGTTACCTCATAAGTATCGCAATTACTTATTGCTCCTTGCGAGCTACTATTTTTATTTTAGTGTCCAACCAGAGTATCTGGTTCTACTTATCGTTTCAACCTTAGTAAACTACGGATTGGGTATCGCACTGGAAAAGTACCGAAATAAAAAAGGACTATTGTTATCGGCGGGTCTTGTTTTCAATCTTGGCATCCTATTCTTTTTCAAGTACTTCAATTTCTTTGGGGAACAAGTCAATACTGTTTTCTCTGCGTTTAGCTTAAATCTTACTGTTCCGCAGCATAGTTTGATTTTGCCCATTGGCATATCTTTTTATACTTTTATGGCTTTAGGTTATATTCTGGATGTGTATTGGGGAGATATCAAAGCACAAAGAAGCTTGCTGACTTTTTCTGTTTATTTGGCTTTTTTCCCACAGATACTGTGTGGACCTATTGGTAGAGCAAAGAATCTTTTTAAGCAATTCAATGAAGCACACCCTTTGCGCTATGATAACTTTGCCAATGGCTTTAGATTGGTGTTGTGGGGGCTATTCAAAAAGATGGTGGTGGCCGATAACATTGGCGCTTATGTTAATGCTGTATATAATAACATCCCAATGCACTCTACGCTTACCCTTATCGTAACTGCCCTTCTCTATCCTCTTCAGCTTTATGCAGATTTCGGAGGATATACTGATATAGCTAGAGGGGTAGCAAAACTCTTTGGTTTTGATTTGATGGTCAATTTCCGCACACCTTATGTTAATTCCACCTCGGTTACTGATTACTGGAAAAGGAACCATATATCACTAACCTCCTGGTTGAGAGATTATATCTTTTATCCCTTCATGGGAACAAGCACATCCAAAAGAAAAATTTATCTTGGTATTATCCTTATGTTTCTCGCTAGCGGCGTTTGGCATGGTGTTGGTTGGATGTTCATTATATGGGGAATGATTCAGGCATTACTATTGATCTTTGAGGATGCTACTGGATGGGGAAAAAGCAAAGGAGAAAGTTTAGTAATTGGAGTGATAAGGAAGTTATCAACTTATGTGATAGTAGCGGCTAGCCTCCTATTCTTCCGACTTCCAAAAATGTCAGATTTTATCAATTATATTACTTCAATTAGTAAGGGCACTTGGAATTACTACGTAGGTACGACAAGATTGGTGCCCCCAATTCTTATAAGCATTCCAGTTTTAATAATTATTGAAATATTGTTGAAAGATAAACAATACGACCAATTTATAGCCAAACAACCATCGCTATTAAGATGGTGTGGATATGTTGCTATATTCTTTACAATCGTAATATTTGGGAACCTTAATGCTTCGTCATTTATATACTATGAGTTTTAAATCAGAATTTTTCAGAATCATCTTAAAGCTAATAGCTATGTTCTTTATGATATTAATTTGTGATTTGTGCTTGTCATCATTATTTCAGAGTGCTTTTCGTAATGTAGGAACTGGAGAGTTAAGCTTCCAACATGTTAAGAAGAAAAAATATGATATTTTGATTTTTGGAGCATCAAAATCTACAACCAATTACGATCCAAAAGTAATTAGTAAAGAAACCAATCTTTCTTGTTATAGTTTGGGATCAACTGGAAGCACTTTTTTAGCTCAATACCCTCAAATACTTAGTATACTTGAAGAATACTCACCAAAGTTGATTGTTTTCGAATTAACTGGAACAGATTTAAATGAAGGACTGCTATCCTACAAGCAAGGTAGAGTAGTTGATAGGATGTTAATACACAGTGACAGGAAAAGCATTAATGATTTACTAAAACAGGTTGATAAGTGGCATTGGTTAAAATCAAAGTTAAAGACATATAAATACACTAGTGTAATAGCTGATAGAATTGTGGAACTATTTAGAAACAAAAGCAGTAAATTTGACCCAAAACTTGGATTCAATCCCAAAGAAAGGGACCCCAATTTCAGATTTGATAAAATTGACGCATTACCTCAAGCGGAAGAGACAGATCCTCATACCTATAAACATAGCCCGATTATTGAAAAAGCTTTCACAGACATGCTATTAGAATTAAGAAAAAGAGAAGTACATGCTATTTTTCTGCATTCTCCCAATTTCCGGAATATGGGCTATAGTATTGATCCAAAAATCACTCAAATGATTGAAAAAAATGGAATGGCCTATTATGATATGGCACTAGAATTATCTGAATTCGATTACAACAACTATGAATATTACAGCGATATGTTGCATATGTCAAGTGAAGGAGCATCAGTATACTCAAGACAAGTAGGTTTGTTTATCAAAAATTTATTGGCTGATAAAACTCATGAATAGGAAAACCATGACTACCAAGCGACAACGAAAACAGAATTAGTGTGGCAAATCTGCAAAATATTATGGGTTCTCTCTTATTTTTTCAAATCGTATCACATTTTAGGTCTATCGCAATAAAAATCCTACCTGACAGAAATAAGGTGAAATGATATTGTCTCCCTGTTGGGGATACAGCTTTTATTTTTTCATACTTGGATTTCTGCTTGCACGGTAATGATAAAGGATATTTTATTTAATAGCTAATTAACTGAGGCACTTACTAAAGAGGAATTAGGCAACTCATTTCTCCACCTTGCCTTATTTGGAACTAAAAAATGCAGTAGTTGTTTTATGCTTAAGAATTTATAATTATTATGTCCGGGAGCTCTTTTTTAAAACCAGATAGTTACCTATTATCAAACTATCCAAACCGGAGGAAAAGAAAGTACGGATGGCATCATTGGGACTGTTTACAATCGGCTCGCCTTGAATATTGAAAGAAGTATTCAGTATTATTGGGACACCCGTTAATTTGCCTGTTTCAGTGATTAGCCGATGCCATAAAGGAAGAATATCCTTTTCCACGGTTTGGGGTCTGATGGTTTTATCAATATGAACGGTTGCCGGAGCTTTAGCTGCTAATAACTCTGTAGCTATATCAGCTTTTATCATATAGGGTAAAGATTTATCTCCGGAAAGATATTCACTTGCTTCTTCTGCAGGAAGGGAAGGACAATAGGGTCGCCAGCTTTCCCGGAACTTTACCTGGCTGTTTATTTTATCTTTAATGCCATTATTTGCAGGAATTGCCACAATACTGCGTCCGCCGAGAGCTCTGGCTCCCATTTCTGCAGAGCCCTGAAACCAACCGATGATTTTACCTTTTGCCAGTAGTTTGGATGCTATTTCAGCAGGATCATCCATTGCTTGAAAGTTAAGACCATAATTACTCAGCGCTTTTTTTATTTCGTCATTGCTGAAGGATGCTCCGTATTGAACATTTTTCAACGGATCACCAAGCTTGGCGCCAAGCTGTTCGGAAACCCAATATGCCGCTCCAATGGCAGAACCATCATCAGAAGCGGCGGGATGGATAAAGAGTTCATCAATTCCGGGAAGGGTGGAAATCAGATAATTTGCCTTACAATTCATAAAGACCCCGCCAGCCAGGCAAAGTTTAGGAATGGGATATTGGCGTCGGAGGTATTTTACCAATGATAAAAGGGCTTCTTCCAGTTTACTTTGAACTGCATAAGCCAGGTCAATATATTCGGGAAGAAGATACCTGTTCACTTGTTCCCCGTTTAAAAAAGCTTTTTCTCCAGGATAAACAGGACGCAGATTTGGATCGTAACTGCCCAGAAAATTTACCAGGGCATCAGTATAACGAGGATGGTGGTAATTACTGCCCATTTTGAAGAAATAAGGATCTAACTCAAAACCTTTATCGTTAATCTTCAGAATCCTTTCCAAACGCTGCAGCCAGGGATTATTGTCTTTATTTTTTTCTCCATAAGCTGCCAGTCCCATCAACTTTCCTTCATCACGATTGGCATAAAATCCCAGATAAGAAGTAAAGCCCCCGTAAAACCAACCCAGAGAATAAGGAACGGGATATTGAAGAACCCGGCTGAATTTTCCTTTGCGAACCACATATCCCGATACGCAAGAATCTTCACCATGCCCATCAGCTACTAAAACCAGAGCATCTTTAAAACCTGATTGATAATATGCCTGATAGGCATGACTGAGATGATGATTTACATAAACCACTTCCGGCAGTTTATCCCGAATGCCGATTTCGCGCATCGCAGAATGGATCATACTTTGATAATTGGCAGGACGATATAAATTCAGGTAGTTCAGCACTCCGCCAAAACCATCACCAGAAATATTTCCCTTACTATTGTATTTAGCACTGCTGAAACCATTCTTTACAGCTATGCCAGCCAAATTTCTCATTATCCGGAAAGGGTATTTTGTGCAATCCCAATTTATGGCTATCTTATCCACATCCCGGATATCCAATCCAGTGGAAGATAAACACCAGCGTAAAGCATACGCAGGAAATAAACCATGCGAACCTTTCAATCTATTAAACCGTTCTTCATGCGAGAATGCTATCAGTTTTCCATCTATTACCAGGCAGGCAGAAGGATTTTGACCAAAAGCGTTAAGCCCTAAAACTATCATTCTCAATCCTCCACTTCAAAACAGCTAAGATCAATATCGGACATCAGGTATTCCAAATCCAAAAACTTCAGAGCCGGCTTCAGGGATGCAGCATAAAAACTCTTGCTCTCCCAAAGCTTTTGCATTGCCTCATCGCGGGTAATATAGCCATAACGGATCTGATTGCTTAAAAAAGCATCGGTATAGGAAACAGCAAACATCTTTTGGAACATATATTCTTTAAATACATTGAAAACACAATCCGTATGCCAGTCCTCTTTGATCGCTTCGGGTATTTTCCAGCCAAGCTCTGAAGTGATGGTATCCAGAATGAGGCGGGGATCCCATTTTTCATAAGCATAAAACATCAAAGGGTGAACCTGAGGATACTTGAAACGAAGATATCCGGAGCCAGGAAAAACAGCTAAGCAGCCGGGAATGCTTGTGCCCAGAGTTGTTGCCAAGCTTTTCGCAAAAGTTGGTGAAGCCAGAAGTTCGCATCCTATATGTATCCCGCTGCGGAGTAACCCTTCTCTTTTATAAATGTGTTTCTTGTCCCCGGTATATTTGATTGCCAGAAAAGGCGAATATTCAAGAGGTGTGGAAGACCAAACCACAAAAGGGATTTTCTTTTCTGAAGCTATCCGGGAGCCCAAAAGATGCAGATGCTTGCAAGCTACACAAATCATACCTGCCGAAGTGGGTGTAGGATGAGCCAGCCAGGATTTAAAATAGCGGGTAAAAGTTTTCTTGTGCTTATCTCCGGAAAGCAAAACCTGATGTAAGGTTACACCTAACTTTTCACAGGTTTTTTGGGCATTTTCCAGAGCAAATTTATTGGTGCCGCTATGTGTATAGATAAATGCTTCCGCTTTCAGATGATAATGAGTAACTAAACGATACAAAGCATAGGTGCTGTCTTTCCCACCGCTCAAACCTACTAAACAATCTGCAGAACCTTTATGCTCACCAAGACCCCGAAATTTATTCACTAGTAGTTGTTCACCTTTTATCCGGTAGGGTGGATAATTATCTCTACACCAGGAGCATACTCCATTTTCATCAAAATTGCTACCGGCAAGCGTATCCGGCATCAGGCATTTATTGCAGCGGGTCATTGTTTTTTCTCCTTCAGAATATAAACGCAAGCTTTAGTAAGTGGATTAAAGCGGATTGAACTCACTTTATAACCTGCTTGGAAAATAGAACTTTCTACCAGTTCCCGGCTAATATGGAATTGATTAATTCCCAGCATTAGCATTCCTTCTTTTTCTATATATTGAGGTGCATCCTGCAAAAATCTCTGGATTGTCTCAATACCTTGAGTGCCACCACAGAAACGCTTTCGGGACAGGGCGTCAGGAAACAGCCCTTTGCTTTTTCCTTTGTCGCTCTCCAAATAGGGAGCATTGAAGAGAATCAGAGAAAACCTGCTGTTGATATTGGCAAAAAGGTCACTATGCAGATAAGTAATTCCGCTTTCACAATCATTATCCCTGGCAAAGTTGATAAGCTCAAGGCAGTGGTCAGCAGCGCTTACTTCAGGACAATGCAGTTTGCTTTTAGCATAGCGGGAAAGAACAGCATAAGGTCCACAGCCCATATCCATTAACTTTGTAGCTCTATTTACATATTCTTTCAAGCAGTTACGCAATGTTAAAGTAGTCCAGTCCCAATATTGACCCCAAAGTGCAGGAGGCGGATTGAATCCATAGATTAATTTAAAGAGCATTTTATTCGTTCGTATGCCTTTTACAACCTTGAGATAAAAACCATATAAATTCATAGCTATGTAACCGGTTATCTTCATTAATTTACTTTTCCTAAGCAATCTTTAAAGCTTTTTTCGGGTACTGCGGGGTCTTACCAAAGATGAGCTCTAAAGGGTAGAAAGCAGATACTCAACAATAAATATAGCAATTCATAATTCTACTTTCGTGTCAAGGCAAATCTTGCGATCAGTCCTAAACTCTTCCTTGGGATAATTGCTTTGCAGAAAAAGCTTGACATCCACAGGGCTTTAGAGTATTATATTATAAGTGATTTATATTATTCGGATACAAGGAGTTTAAGTGCTCCTAAGGTAATTACCGAACCTGGATTCGGTAACCCTGTAAATTCCTGATTACAGCAGAAAGGACAAAAAACATCAGCTTAGTAAGGATGAAAAAAAAGCGAGAAAGCAATGAAACAGATTTTAGTAGTGCTCTTAGTTAGCATAACTGCCTTTCTTATGGCACAGATAGAAATTCCGTTTGGCGAAATACGCCACAGTTCTATAGATATAGAAGGGAATTTGCATCTGCGTTGGGAGGACTTAAGCGGAGGGACATTAAGTCCGGAGTTTTTTTACAGTGCCAATGGTTCTTCCTGGCAAAGTTCAGAAGTTCAAGATATTTCCACGGGAGAAAAAGAAGCAACGGCACATTATAGTTTCGGTCAAAAACTGCGTTACCGTCTTCACTACAGCATAGAAGAAATGGGGGAAACCATCGCTATGATGCAATCTGCCTATTGGGATAGTAATTCTTTTCCTCCTTCTATAAATAATCTGGCTTATATCGGAACGGATGCAACAGGGGATAGTGTAACTGTATATTCCCCAAATCTGGATTTGCAGGAAACCTATATGGCAAGGAGTCCTGATAAACTATATTTTACGCTGAAAAACCTCAGCGGCAGTTTTCCGATAATGAATTCCCTAACCAGTTATAATGTTTACTTGGGAGTTTTGGGCAATATCAGTTCGCTGATGGATAGTGTAGGTTATGCTATGATCTATAGTTTTAATATTCCCGGCGTAGTTTCCAGCGGGCTTTATAAAATCGGTTATGATTCCGCAACGCAGCTACCTGTTTTTACGCGTCTGGGCAGTATTCAAAGTCAGGTTTCCGGAGGGGCATTAAATCTTGCCTGTAATATCAGTGATTTAACCGCTGATCCTGATTTTGGCGTTATGCCCGATGCCTTAATGATGGTAGGGCTTACTGCGAAGGTAGATATTGACATTGCCAATTTGCAACCTCAAATAGGGCTGGGCGATTACAGCACTCTTGCCTATATCCTTTTTCAGGATAATTACTATCAGGTAAGCCAGAATACGCTTCCTGTTTGCACTTTCAATAGTTACACTCCTTCCACCGGAATTTTACAGCTTGATTATTGGGATGCGGAAGCAGATTTTCCTTTAGTTAGCGAAGCTATTTTACCCAACAACACAGTGTTACAGTTTGTGCCTACGGCTCTGGATTATACCTCTGTAGTTACATACTTTTTACAATTACCTGCGGGAGAAGTAGATTCTCTGCTTTTCAGGTTTAGCGATAACGGTTTTGAGCTTGTTCAGGATGTTCTTAATTTTGTTGCCAATGAAGATAGTTACGCTGTTCCCGGGCAGTTATCCTGCACAATGCCAAATCCGGTTTATTCTTTACCTGTGAATATAAATCTGAAGGGTTTGAGTAACAGCCCTGTAAGCATAAAGATTTATAATATAAAAGGACAAAAAGTGGCAGAACTAAAGCAACCTCCAACCGGAAACGGTGAATTAAATATCATTTGGAATGGAATTGCCTCCCGAAACAGATTAACTTCAGGAGCATATTTTATGAAAGTGGAAAACGGAAAACAGACCCTTACCCGCAAATTTGTGGTGGCAAAGTAACCCCGGATATGTTTATTGACTATGCCCGAATAAAAATCAAATCCGGAAATGGGGGTGACGGCACAATTAGTTTCAGACATGAAAAATATGTTCCCAAAGGTGGTCCTGATGGAGGAGATGGAGGAAGGGGCGGAGATGTTATTGCTATTGGAGACAGCAATTTAAATACTCTTTTGGATTATCGCTATCATAAAATTTTTAAGGCAGATAACGGAAAACCGGGTACCGGAGCCAAAAAAACCGGTTCTTCAGGTGCGGATTGTATATTACATTTACCTTTAGGCACCGAAATTTATGTGCTTGAAGACACCAGGAAATATAAACTTGCTGATATTACCGAAGCGGGAGAAAAGGTTATTTTATCGGCAGGTGGCTCCGGGGGTAAAGGAAATTACAATTTTGCCACTCCTACAAATCAGGCACCGCGTATAGCAACTCCGGGTATTAAGACCGAAGAAATGGAGCTGGAACTGGTTTTGAAACTGATGGCAGATGTGGGTTTAGTGGGCTTTCCCAATGCGGGTAAATCAACTCTTTTAAGTGTGTTATCTGCAGCCCGACCTAAAATAGCGGACTATGAATTT
>Ga0116144_10005363_pt1 | contig 11682 bp, 12 predicted proteins | sample AD_UKC035_MetaG_FD_89746 | JGI IMG/M metagenome (GOLD analysis project Ga0116144, IMG submission 89746) | Active sludge microbial communities of municipal wastewater-treating anaerobic digesters from USA - AD_UKC035_MetaG | ecosystem: Engineered > Bioreactor > Anaerobic > Digestate | place: USA... | reverse complement strand
GGGTGGCGAAGAAATGGACGAGGCCGATTCGGGACTGGAAAGCCGCCCTCAATCAGTTCGTCATCCTGTTCGGTGACAGGGTGCCGGTATGAATATCAGTTACACAGTTAACTTGACACCCCCGTCGGCTACGACGATTTTCTTTCATCGCGGCGGGGACGCCGCTCCCACAACAAGCACTCTTACAGCGGGCCGCTCCTACTAACGCTTCGCGAAGTGAGCGTCTAACTGTGTACGGTGCTATTATTCCGGGGACACCATACTTAATTATTTCTTTTGGGACCGGGTTTGGGCTTGCACACCATACGAGCGGTCAGACTCTCCATGCGATCCAGAAAAGTCTCAATCCAATTCGGCGATCGACCGTATAAATTCTCGGTAATCAGCATCAGCAAAAGGTATTCATCCTCCCGTTGCCGCGTTGCGTCACGTGATGTGCTCTGTATGAAACTACTCGTGCTATCAGTGCCATGGCAAGGTTGCTCTTTTTAATCTATGTCCCCCTCCACAATTAAGTATGCTGTCCCCGGAATTCAACCCCAAGATGAGGAGTGGTGAACCGCCCAAACCAGAGGTATAGCAGGCCATCTTAGAACGATGTTTTCAAGGGCAAAAACATGGTTCCAAGGCTCAAAATAAGCCCTATTTCGGACCACTTCTTCATCCATCAGAACTACTTACCGTGGTCCGACCCCGAAAACGAAAAAGGTTTTCAGTCTCATTCCAAGCCCTGAACCCATTTGTTCTCAGCTGTTTTGTTTTACTTCTTCATATGCCCATTCCAGCCAAGGAAGGAGCTTTTCAATATCTGATTTTTCTACGGTCGCTCCGCACCAGATACGGAGACCGGCAGGAGCATCCCTGTATGCGCCGCAATCATATGCGACCTGCTCTTTTTCGAGAAGTTTTACAAAAGTCTTTACCTGATCAGGAGGAAGGTCAAGTGTGAAACAAACACTTGTATTAGATCGTATTTCTTTTCTCTCGGCCAGGAAGTGTATCCAGGTATGTTTTTCCACAAATTTTTCGAGCACATCCAGATTGGAATTCGAACGGCTTATGAGAGCATCAAGTCCTCCGATACTGTCAGCCCAGGCAAGGGCGTCCAGATAATCTTCATTACATAACATTGACGGAGTATTTATTGTGGAGCCTTCGAAAAGATCCGACATTAATTCGCCCTTCTTGGTCATACGGAATACCTTGGGAAGAGGCCAGGAAGGTTTGTAGCTTTCAAGGCGTTTTACAGCCCGGGGTGAAAGAATCAGCATTCCATGTGCTGCTTCCCCGCCAAGCACCTTTTGCCATGAGAATGTGATTACATCGAGTTTTTTCCAGGGAATGGGCATCGCGTATACGGCTGATGTTGCGTCGCATATTGCCAGCCCTTCCCTGTCGTCCGGAATCCAATCTCCGTTAGGCACTTTTACTCCGCTTGTAGTGCCATTCCATACAAAAACAACATCATTTTGGAAATCTGCCTGCGTCAGGTCCGGCAGTTTACCGTAATCTGCCCTGAACACGCGTGTATTGGGAAGCTTGAGTTGTTTTTCGATATCATCCGCCCATCCCTTTCCGAAGGATTCCCATTCGAAAACATCCACACCTCTCGCTCCGAGCATTGACCAGAGAGCCATTTCCATTGCACCCGTATCGGACCCAGGCACTATACCAACTAAATAGTCCGAAGGTATCTGAAGTATACGTTTTGTTTCACTAATCGATTTCTGAAGTTTTGCTTTTCCCAATGCACTGCGGTGTGATCTGCCCAAAGGAGCAGACTGTAGATTTTCGAGCGAATAACCAGGGCGTTTTGAGCATGGCCCTGAAGAGAAATTAATACCCGCCGGTTTTACACTTGGTTTCATTATGGCCTCCTTATGTTATTATCTTAGACTGAGATACCTTGACCAGATCATCAGCTTCGATGTGGCGTTGAAAAGAAACTGGTATAAACATACCTTCACTATCAAGGTCCCAAACGTAAACTCCATATCTTCCTTTATTTTTGAAGCGTTAATCCGCCTCAGAGTTCTCCGATCCCCGCAAGATGGTATCGTGAACCGTTCCCTCCCACCAGAGGACCAAGACCGTGGGGCTGCGACCATGATCGCCGATGCAATCCCCCTTGCCCGGAAGCCGCATGGAGAGAGCGGCCCTGGGATCAACATTTGGGATTAACGATCGAGGGGCTATTATCTAAATCGATAGCGTAGGGCATTAAAAGATGATACGGTGGCAGCATCCTACCTCTTTTTCCGTAAGGAGTCTATATTTCAGTTTTTAGGAACAAAAATATAGTTCTAAAGCGCAAAAAAGCCCTATTTTGTCATTTTATTCTGTAAATGAAAACACTTACCGTGTTCCGACCCTGAAATCCCAGGATCATTTGATGAAAGGCCTCTCCTCATTATTTTTCTGCCCGGACCGTAACTGAATATTTTGAACAATGTCCCTCTTAATCTCTCTTTCAATATTTCCTCCCGATGAATATTTTCAACGGATACTTCCCGCCACCAAGAAGAAACTTGTCGTAGGTGCCATCAAGCTCTGTCTGCTGCAAGAACAGCCCCGCTTCTGCGAACACTTTCTCCCATACTTCCTGCGAGAAGAGGCCGAGCACGTGACACTCCGTGTGGATGGTCAGTTCGCCTCTCCGGCGGATCAGGTAAACCAGCATGGCTTCGTAAGTGTTGGGACGGTACCGGTTAATGTAGTTGTTCTCCAGCAAGGTGACATGCAGGTCCTCCTGCTCCCCCGTATAGGCAAAATTATTATCCCTGAATATCTCCCGGGTCTTGCCTACAACAAGCACAATTCCTCCCGACTTCAGATGTGCCACGGCTGTTTCAATGGCCATCCGCAGTTCCGGTAACGAACTCATGTAATCAATGCTGTCCGGAATTACCACGGCATCGAACTCCCGGCCAAGGCGCACCGTCCGCATATCGCCTTCAATGTATTCTACATCCGGATGCCGCAGCCGCGCCTTATCCAGCATGCCTCGGCTGATATCCACTCCCGTTACGGCAAAATGCTGTTTGAAAATAGTGTCGTGGCCGCCTGCTCCACAACCCAGATGCAGCAACGTGTGCGGGGCATGTAGAGAGTTTCGTTTGATCAGGTCGACATACCCCGCGACTTCATCCTCATAATCCTCGGGATCTGCAAGCAGGTCTTCGGTCCAGGCAAGTTCGTTGTATGCGATCCAAGATGATGCCATGAGTTACGCCCTTGATAGCTAACGGCAAGTTCAGTTGGTCCTTGCTGTTTCGGGATCAATTGGAACGACATGTTCTCCGATGCTATTCCGACTCGCCTTTTCCAGATATGATGTACAGGAGCAGTGGGGACGTTGTTCACTGGATTAACTAACGTGTGTACGGTTCAGAATATTGGCAATCGCTGCCGTCGATACTCCAAGCTGCCGGGCTGCTTCTGCCAGCTGCATTCCATACTGTACCACAAGCTCCTGAGCAAGCTTCCCGCGAAGCTGCGATACCTCCCGACGCCGACTTCTTCCCTCCAGCTCCTGCTTGCTTACCCCGCCCTCTCGGCACAGCAATTCAATCCGTGCTCTTACCTCTGCCGCCGATCGCCTGCACGCACTTGCGCGCTTCAGCCGTTCATCCGCTTCCCGCCACAACTGCTCTACGAACTCTCCACTACCTAATACCCGCTCATCTGCGGCGATCTTTTCACCTGTCCTTCGCCGTATCGACTTCACCTCAGACCAGCCCCCTAGTGTCCTCACCAATCCCCCGCCTACTAGCTCGGGCCGCCTGCCCTGCTTCACCCCTTCCATCACGAATTCACGATATTTCCCCTTTGCCTCATTTCGCCGCTTGCCAAACCATCCTAATACATAATCTCGATTCTGCCACTCAACTGTTGTTACTCCCATAATCACCCGATGCCCACTCCAGCTGTAACGATCAAGCTCGTGCATATCTTTCACTAGACCTGCTCTCAGGGGATTCAGATGAATGTAGCGCACTAGTTCTCGAAAATAGCCTTCTTCCTCACACACTATAGACTTGTACCGGTTCTGAAACAGGTGCCCATAGCGATGATGCCTTCGGTTGTAACTAACTGCGTACCCAGTCAGAAAACGTCGCATAAAGTTCGCTATTCCCTCTATACCACTGCGCAGCAACACATGTGCATGATTCGTCATCAATGACCAGGCATAAATATGTGTCCTCGTATCCAAGGCTACACTTCCCATCCGATCAACAAACAGCTGCCGATCCGCATCATCTGTCACTATCGACCGTCGCTCAATGCCTCGAATCATTATGTGATGCAACGTACCTGGTGCATCTAGTCGTGCTTGTCGTGGCATGCTCATTCCCCCTCGCTATCTGAGCACCACCTATACTATGGTGTCCTAATTAGTCCCCTTTCCTCATCACCTCGTGTTTGTGTACCCAGTGAACAACGTCCCCCTTTTCTCTTCTGTACCCAGTGAACAACGTCCCCCTTTTCTGTGCCCCCCTTTTCTCTTCACGTCGGAATCGGTCCCCTCGTGTTCTCGCTCCGCGGCCACCCCTGGAGCCGTGGATACAGACTGTTGCTTTTTGGACATTCTAATTCCTCCTCAGGCATTAAATACCCATTTCATGTCCAAAAAAATTCGGCCGCGCTACACTGCGCTCCCCTGCTGTCCGGCTAACGCTCCGCATCACCGGGAGTGGCCCGAGAGGAACACGATCCGGTTCATGCCGTTGTTATCCCGTCTTTGCTTCTTCTACTATCGGTTCTTCAAATACTGCTTCAGGTCTCGGTAGTAGTTCTCGTGAGGCCCAATCATCACCAGCTCCAAATCACCAGCAATCTTGCGATAGGCAAGCAGGTACAGGGTTGTCTTAAGCTTGAATTTATGCACGAATACGCCTCGCAAGGCACCCTTCTTTTCTTCTCCGATGGCCGGATTGTCTGCTATCCTTTTCACTTCCTGATCCAAAGCTTCCTTTTCAGATTTCGACATCTTCTTCACTCTCTTCTCAAAGGACCGGGACTGGTAGATTTTCATTGCGGCCTATCCGAACTTGTATTCTGTTTTCTCGTTCTCGTTTAACTCGTCCAGCCCGAGCAAGATCTCCTTTATCAGTGAGTACGGCAAATCAGGGTTCTCCTCGGCACTTTTGCCCAAGCGTGCCCAATGCTCGATTTGGCCAGCCAGAGACCTGTGGTCGATCCGCCCAAATCGTCTTGCTTCATCTACGAGTTCTTCAGATATTCTTACTGCTGTAGCCATAGTCGTCCCTCCAAAAAATGTTGCACTATGTGCTCATTATATCTCACTATGTTGCATAATGCAACTTCAGATCGCTCAGTCATTCTCAGGGGGACAACGTGCGGGTAACTCGCCGGGCGCGTCGTTTTGCCCGGTCAAGTTCACCCGGTGGTTGTGTGCTCCTTCACCTATTTTGAACATATGTAGGCATGAATATGTTTCATGATTTCAAAAAAGCCATCGATGCGAAATCCCGCACGCTCAAGCATCCCTTTCATTATCCATTCCCATGTACTGAATTCATCTCGAATGTGAATGATAGTCTCGTTTGCCATTTTTGAACCAGCGTGCTCCTCCATGCCAGCCACCCAGGCTTCAATTTCTTTTTGATAACTACGAGGATCAAAATCAAAAACAACATCAGCTAAAAATAATTTGCCCCCATTTTTTAAAAGGTCAAAAAACCTGCAGAGGGCAATCTGTTTCCAGAAGTCCGGCAAGTGGTGTAGATTTATATTAGCAATAATAGCATCCAATTCCTTACCTTGATGTTTGTAGGTCAGGAATCCGGATTGTACCATAGTCACATTGTTCAATCCTTGTGTTTTTGCTTTATGTGCAAGTTGAAATATCATCGATTTCGAAATATCGACGGCATAAACGTGTTTACACATCTGCGCGAAACGCGTCGTCAAGCCACCGGTCCCACATCCAATATCTAAGATTATAGAATCTGGCGATAGGTCAAGAGTAGCGAATATTTTCTTGGCTTCATTATCAAAATCCCGAAAGCCTTCGTGCTGTTCATCGTACTCAGCGACAAGACTTTCGTCATTATAATCAACACCAACTTGCGCGGACTCATCAAACAACCAATTTGGACGTTTATCATTCATGTTTTTTCTTCTTTAAACACAACAATGTTTATACAGTCTGTATAAACCGGCCTAGAGTCCATCAAGTGGGCTTCGCACCCGCTGTCCTCCTTTATGCAGCACGTGGGTATAGATCATCGTTGTGCTGACATCCTTGTGACCCAACAACTCCTGAATAGTGCGAATGTCATATCCACCTTCCAGGAGGTGCGTTGCAAAGGAATGGCGGAATGTATGACAACCTACATGTTTGACAATCCCAGCCTTACGGACTGCTTCCCGTACCGACCGTTGAAGAATAGTCTCGTGAACATGATGCCGGCCCTCTTCTCCGGTTCTGCTATTCTGCCACCGCTTCTCCTGCGGAAAAACCCACTGCCAGCGCCAGTCCTTCGGCGCATTAGGATATTTGCGATCAAGCGCTTCAGGCATCTGTACGCGGCCCCACCCTTCAGTGAGATCCTTTTGGTGAATGGCTTTCACCTTACGCAGATGATCCTGCAAAGGCTCCTTGAGCGACTCGGGAAGCATCGTTATCCGGTCCTTTTCGCCTTTACCACTTCGGACAGTGATTTCATTGCGCCCAAAATCAACATCCTGCACGCGAAGACACAAACATTCCATCAGCCGCAAACCTGCGCCGTACAGTATTGACGCCATCAGCCATTTGTCTCCCGTAAGACACCCGAGGAGTGCTTTCACTTCCTCACGTGTCATCACCACCGGTACTCGCTGCGGCTTCCTGGCTCGAATCAGTTCGCCCAGGTCGCCGATCTTTCGATCCAGCACATACCGATAGAGGAAAAGCAGAGCGCTCAAAGCCTGATTCTGCGTTGAGGCACTGACGTTCTCCTTCACTGCCAGGTGGGTCAGGAATGCATTAACTTCCGATTCCGACATTTCCGCCGGATGGCGGACATGGTGGAAATAGATGAACCGCTTGCCCCATAGGCAATAGGTCTGTTCGGTCCGGCGGCTATAATGCCGAGCGCGAAGAGCCTCTCGCAGCTGATCAAGCAGCTTCACTTTTCCAAGCCCGTCTGCTCGCCGAACTGAATGTTTCTCCTGTAACTTCAAAACAGTCTTCCCGGAATGGTGATTCTCCATATATCCCTCCAGAATCCATTACGAGAAGCTCCCCTCCGCACACAAAAATCCGTCTGCTGCAAATTCTCAGCACGTGGGTTCTATTCATTGGTAAGGTCGTAAAAACTCACGTCTTTCAAGAAAGGCAGTCGTGAGCGATACTGGAATCACTTGTATTTACTGGATTCCCGCCTTCGCGGGAATGACGGACTAAGGCTGCTCAGATTTTATACGACTCTATCTTCAATAGTTCTTCGTTCATGGAATCTCCTCCCTGGGAATGACGCTCACAGTCCGTCAGCGCACGTATCTGCTTCAGATAGGGTCTGGTGCGTTTTCTGGCTTTTATGCAAACGCCTTCTTTGTCCATGGAACACACATGATTGGCGTTGGCAATCCTGGGTCAAAGGAATATCGCTGAGACAGCGGATGGATGCTGGTAATGAGGTTTGATGGTAAGGAGGTGGATAGAAGAGAATTCGTATGCTTCCACCTTGTGGAGATGTGATCGCGGTTCAGTCGGTTCACGGCGGGCTTCTCCTCCCGAGAGATATCCGGGGAAGAATAAATATAGATTTCAGGCGATTGTATTATATGGTCGGGACGATGTAAAGGGCTTTTTGATTCAAAGGATAGTGAATGAAGGGATTAAGGGATGGAGGGAGGAAGGAAAATGGATTCCCGCCTTCGCGGGAATGACAGTAGATCTTAATCAGCTCGTGGGTGGAATGACGGGTTTCATCTATTCGGGACATTTTACGATTTCATCAACTATAGCAATGTCTATACTAGGAACCTAAGAAGGCTACAGTTTCTCAAACACGATATCAAAGGTAGCTACTTTTGCTTTCGCCATCAGGCCTGACTTCCAGAGCAGGTCGGTAACCAGGCGCTGGTTTTTCTTAGCTACTAAAATGGCGAAGGGAACCCCCAGACCGGCGAGCTTTTCCCAGTGCGCAGTGCGGTCTTTGGTGAGAGTGCTGTCGGTTTCCACCTCCACGATCTGAACAATCTGCCCATATCCGCCAAAGACGATATCAGGAAAGATCCCCTGGATGTCGAAATTCTTTTCCTGTCCGGGATTGATATAGACCGTCTTGTGAATCATGGCATACTTTTCTTTTACCGCATGGATAATCAGATCATGCAGCAGCTGTTCGTTCACTGCGGAAGCGCTTGATTCAGCACTCATCATATGCTCACCTCCCGTCAGGAAATGGTGTCATGCCTGCAGCACATCGTATGGCCGCAGCAGGAGTTGCTCCTCAATCAAAGATGATGTCTAAGATTTCATATTCGATTATGCCCCGGGGTGCGTGCACCGTGGCGGTATCATCCACCCGTTTGCCCAGTAGAGCATTACCCAATGGTGAAAAGACGGATATCTTCTGCTGCTCCACATTCGACTCGTCCGGCCCTACGAGCTGGTACAGCTCCTCTTCTTCGGTATCGATATTGTACAACCGCACCTTGGCTCCGAAAGCCACTTTGTCCCGCGGAAGCGTGGCCAGATCAATGATCTCCGCCATCGACAGGCGAGATTCCAGGTCACTGATTTTCCCTTCGATATACGCCTGCCGCTCCTTGGCAGCATCGTATTCGGCATTTTCACTGAGATCGCCGTGAGCCCGCGCAGCTGCAAGGTCCTGAATAACTTTGGGCCGTTCGCGCAGCTTGAGGTGTTTCAATTCTTTTATGAGTACCTCGTACCCTTCCTTGGTTATTGGTCTGCGGGACATACTACTCTTCCTTCATCATAAACAATTAACGAGCGGCATTGTTCAAAGACAGAAACTGTTCCAGAATGCGCGCAGTTGCTCCCCATATGATGTGATCACCATAGAGGTATTGCGGATCATCCGGCAGTGTCGGAGCATCCACTATAGTTACCGACGATGGAGCAGCCTTCTGCAAGCCGGCTATCGGTACCTCCAGCACTTCTTCTACTTCATCTGGACTAATCCTCACGGCGGGGATATAGGAAATAAATCCCACCACTGGGGTAATCAAGTAGTTTGTGCTCGCCGTAGGGCAATCATCCAAGTAGCCCAGCACCTCCACAGTACGACTATCCACCCCCACCTCTTCACAAGCTTCCCTTAGTGCCGTCGCAATCAGACTTCTGTCTGTCGCTTCACGTACCCCCCCGGGGAAAGAAATCTGTCCTTTGTGTGCTGCTACTTTGTTCGTCCGTTTTGTAAGAAGAATATGCGGCTCACCTTTTTTCTCATAGAGCAGAAGCAGTACAGCCGATGGAATAAGGCTCTGATCTTCGATGACCGTGCGGCGACGATGCGCAAGCAGCGTTCGATACTGATCAGGCAGAAGAGCCATGGATGATCTCCCGTAAAACCCTAAAAAAAATAACCGTTCAGTATTCACCCATGCCCCTGCTGACTGCAGGAGACACGTAACGGTCAATGTGCAACGGTCGTATTCGGTTTTGTAATTCTAATACTATACTCAAATCGTACTATTTATCAAGCTGCCATTCACCGAATAAGCTTCCTATCCTTCGCGGCTGCGTGACCTCACCTGGATTCGACAGGGATGCCGCATGATCGTGAGCTTCATACGAGAAGTTCTGGACATCCGCATCAATCAGCGTTGTCCTGATGATCTTTCTCCAACCATACTTGCGGTCTCGACAGGCATCTGGCTCAGAAAATCATTGGTAGCCCTGACCAGAGCACGGACGATCGAGTTTTGAAAATTTCCATCGGCCAGTTTCTTCTCTTCACGCGGATGAGTGATATATCCCAGCTCAACCAGCACCGAAGGTATATCCGGTGCCTTTAGTACCGCAAACCCGGCCTGCAAAGGACAGGGAAAGTTAACCCGCGTCACAGCAGTCAGCTCCTGCAGGATTCCACGGCCGAAAAGAAGGCTTTCGTTTATAGTGCGGGTTTGGGCCAGATTCACAATCAGGGAACCAGCCTCGCTCGGGCAGGACGCCAGACTGACACCGCCGATCAAATCAGAAGCATTTTCCTGAGAAGCAAGAATCCGGGCCGCCTCCTGACTCGCACCACTGGCGGAAAGGCAGTACACTTCTGCACCCTGTTTGTTCCGGTTAAAGCTTCCATTAGTATGGATACTGATAAAGAGGTCAGCGTTGTAGTCCTTGGCAATTTGCCAGCGATTGCGCAAAGGCACGAAGTAGTCTTTTTCCCGTGTGAGAAACGCTTTTAGTCCCTTCTGCTGATTCAGGGCAGCACAGAGCTTCTTCGCGACACCAAGCACAACAGTCTTCTCTTGTAAGCCGCTGGCACCCAACGCACCCGGGTCCTCTCCGCCATGTCCCGGATCGATGACGATAATGCGGGTTCCCGGCGCTTTTTCTCTGGAAACACTACGCTTCTGCTGCTCCTGGTTTTGCAGGTCCGGGCGAACCACATCGATCACCAGCCGGTCGGGCTTATCCTGAAGTCTCTTGAGCATAAATACGGTGGAATTTGTCGAATGGATGAGATCGACCACCACCCGCAGAGTCGTGGGAGTAAAATATCCCCAGCGCACCGTGGAGATCACCTGATCATTGATCGTGTATTCCTTGCCCGAAAGGCGACAGCGAGCTTCGTGCAGCTGTATCACGAGCCGGTCAGGTCCCGTGAGCTCAAAAACGTCATACGCGGCCGGCCGGTTTAAGTCAAACACGATACGGGTATGGTCTGGAGCCGACCAGTGACGGATGCTCAGCACCTCGACAGATGATCCCGCTGCCGACAGCCTGCCGAAAACGAACAACACTAAACAGACAACTAGAAAACAGTGAGCTCCCTTCCGCACCAGTATCACCTGTCCAGGTGGAAGATAAACTAATCAACTCGACACAGTCCGCTGCTGCTGAATAGCCTCTCTCAGCACCGGTTCGACTTATTGTACCACTTCCGATGCAAAAACCAGGGCGATTTCTTCTTCGTGAAATCGTGACTCCATTTCCTGGATCGCCTGCAGCGTGGTCCTTCGGCTGTGACCGATTGCGATCGCCGATCCTTGTTTCTTTACCGTACTAATCGCTTTTTCAATATATGTCTTGCATGAGGCAACGTCATGATCATTGTCCAAAAAAACCGTATTCCTGCCGGCGGGAACTCCCATCGCGTGAGCTACCGCGTAGGCCACTGACTGAGAACTGGTCCTGCTGTCCACAAAATAAAGTCCTTTCGGCCGGATCGCTTCAATGACCCAGGTAAGGATCTCTTCATCCCGGGTGACCCGTGATCCCATGTGATTGTTGACTCCATTGACATGGGTAAACGCTTTCAGATGATGCTCAATGATGCCCTGAACCTCAGCCTTATTCATGTCATGGTAAATGGCCATGGGTCCAGGATTAGAACAGGCAAGGTTCACCGGTTCCATCGGGAGGTGGAGCATAACCTCGTAGCCGGCCTCGTATGCCAACCGTTCCGACTCTTGAGAGTATGAAAGATCAGGCAATATGGCAAGAGTGAGGGGGACACCTGAATTCAGGAACTG